>JAABUK010009679.1_pt1 | contig 13089 bp, 12 predicted proteins | sample 5559141 | NCBI WGS metagenome assembly JAABUK01 (sample SAMN10711869, study PRJNA513367) | rock metagenome | isolation source: Antarctica rocks | place: Antarctica: Victoria Land, Pudding Butte nord | collected 2016-01-03
GACTGAGCTCGCCATCGAACTGAACAAGCTCTGCAACGTGTTGCAGGCAAGACAACCTCGAACTGAGCTCTTGACTGAGCTCGTCATCGAAGAGAATAAGTTCTATCGAACGCGATAGGCAGAAATCGGAACAAGCTCTACCGAACGCGATAGGCAGAAACAGAGAGCTCTATCGAATGCGGTAGAAGCGATCAGAACAAGCCTCGCTACATGCGTGTAGTAGGCAGAATAGAGAGCGCTATCGAATGTGATAGACGCGATCAGAACAAGCTCTGCGAGTGCGAGCGTTGCAGACTCGAACCGACCCTGGATTAATCAGACCCGATTGATCAGACAGTGAGCCTGCTACAAAGGCGCGTCCGATATTGACCTCGTCATTGAGACGATCAATGAACAGAACAAGCAATGTGACGCGTGTAGTAGGCAGGAACCGAAATAGTGAGCCTGCTTCAATGACACGAACGGAACAAGCGCTACCGAATGCGTCACTCGATAGCTAGCCTGCTTGAAAGACACGAATCGACAGTGAGCCTGCTTCAAAGACGCGTTCTATATTGATCTCTTGATCGAGTCAGTCACTCGATAGCTAGCCTGCTTGAACGACACCCGAAGTGAGCCTGCTACAATGACATCAGAACTCGATTCAGCAACGAATCTCTTACCCGTACCTTCTACGATTTATCTCTATTCACGACATTGACGACAACAGCAAAGATGATATGTACTGCAGACAGGGTAGCATATACTATATGCCTCGAGAGAATAGAACATATACTATATGCCTGAAAACAGGAAGATATGAGCTGAAACCCGTCCATCGTTGAATATTTGAAGCTGAATAGAAAGAGCCTGCTTGAATGACAAGAATAGTGAGCCTGCTACAAGAACAGATAACGATTGACCTCGTCGTCGAGCCCGTCACCCGAAGTGAGCCTGCTACAATGGCAAGCCAATAGTTGACCTCTTGATTGAGCTCGTCGAACAGAAGACAAGCCCTACCAAATGCGATAGACATGAACGAAACAAGCTCTACTACATGCGTGTAGTAGGCACGAACGAAACAAGCTCTGCTACATGCGTGTAGTAGGCACGAACCAGAAGTGAGCCTGCTTCAAAGACGCGTCCGATATTGATCTCGTTGCCGAGCCCGTCACTCGATAGTTAGCCTGCTTGAACGGCACCCGAAGTGAGCCTGCTACAAAGGCACGAACGAAACAAGTTCTACTACATGCGTGTAGTAGAAACGAATCGATAGTGAGTCTGCTTCAATGACAACCCACTCGATTCAGTCACGAACCTTCTCTTATTCGTATCTTCTACGATTTACCTCTATTCACGACATTGACGACAACAGCAAAGATGATATGTACTGCAGACAGAGTAGCATATACTATATGCCTCGAGGGGATAGAACATATACTATATGTCTGAAAACACGAAGATATGAGCTGAAACCCGTTCATCGTTGAATATTTGAAGCTGAATAGAAAGAGCCTGCTTGAATGACAAGAATAGTGAGCCTGCTACAAGAACAGATAACGATTGACCTCGTTGTCGAGCTCGTCACCCGAAGTGAGTCTGCTACAATGACAAGTCGATAGTTGATCTCTTGATTGAGCTCGTCATCGAACCAGAACAAGCTCTGCTACACGCGTGTAGTAGGCATGAACAGAACAAGCCCTATCGAATGCGATAGGCACGAATCAGAAGACAACGATTGATCTCATCATCGAGCTCGTCACTCGATAGTGAGTCTGCTTGAATGGCACGAACAGAACAAGCCCTACTACATGCGTGTAGTAGGCACGAGCAGAACAAGCTCTACTACATGCATGTAGTAGGCACGAATCGAAAGACAACGATTGACCTCATCGATTGAGCTCGTCACTCGATAGTGAGTCTGCTTCAATGGCACGAACCGATAGTGAGCCTGCTACAATGGCACCAGATATCAAGAAGAAATAGGCTTGAAACGCCTGATGAAATGAGCTTGAAACGCTTTATGTCAAGAAGAAATAGGCTTGGAACGCCTGATGGAATGAGCTTGAAACGCTCGATATGACAAGAAGAAATAGGCTTGAAACGTCTGATGAAATGAGCTTGAAACGCCTGAATAGAACGGTAACGAAACGAACAAGAAAGAACTGATTGAAGCAATGAGATCATTGCTTGACTGAGGGAAGGAAGTAATGTTACGAGCGTGCTCAGCCTTCTACTGAAACGCGCGTTCTCGAAGCGAGCCTAGGCTCTATCGGGCCTAGCGCTTCCCTTCCTTCTGTACATATAGCCTTCGCACCTCGATAGACCTCGCTCTTTAGCTTTGAATTCTCGTTTACCTGATTTACCCTTCGTTTACCTGTATTTCTATGACTTGCTCTAGACATGATTCTAACAAGTAACTGTTGACTTCATGCTGAAGAATAATGAAGATAGAATCTGTTTCTATATAAACAAGAAAATCAACAGCAACATCTGATACTCAACATGATACTTCAAAGATGTAAATACAATTACGCTACAAACATTAATAAATGATGCACAAATGACTCAGAAAGTTATACACATTCATGAAGCATACAATTCATCACTTAGAGATCATGAAATCATTCATGAAAAAGAAAATCTTTCAGACATCAAAAAAACGCTGCACATGTTGAAAGAAAGCATTCTTGTAAAAGACTTCAATCTGCATCACTTCACATGAGAAGAATCATTCTACTCAAGATAACATTTATTGTTGAATGAGTTAATTGAAATGATTACAAACATCAATGCATTGCTAGCATTATCTCAAGACATAATTACAAGAAATTATCAAGAATCTCAAATGACAATAAATTTAATCTTCATGACAGAGAACATCACAAACAGATTGATATGATGCAAAATTAATGAAGAAATGAAAAACTTCTCAAATCATCTGTCGATACAGACAGTAATAAATCTTAAAGTTTGCAAAGAATCAGTGCAAAGATTGCATTGCAACTGAAAAATAATGAATGAAGAGAAATTCATCAATACTTTGAAAGAACAGATGTCAGAATCACTGTTGAATCAAAAGATAAAATGTCAGTGCATAAATAAATACATGAAGCAACTGCTGAATTCACTAAGAGAGATCATTGAGATTTTCATTCTTTAAGCAAGATCACATGAAATGATCAAAGCAGAGTGAACGAAAAAGTGTACAAAGATCATCAAAAGTATGCAACAAATGAGAAAAAACTGTTGAATCATTAATAATTAAATAAAGTACATTCAAGCATGCAATAAAAAGAGCAAGATTATCAGAAAACAAAAATGTAATGAATATTAAAAGATCATGCAGAATGTTAAGCAATTCTCAAGAGAACTGTTTTAAATTGCAAAATGAGCAAGAAATGCAATTACAGACACACTCACTTAAGTGACAATTCTCTCACTGATGAAGTCAAAATGCTTTGACATCATCACAACAATGCAGAATAAAGCAAAAATGATGTTTTAAACTCACTTTTCATCATCTTCAGAGATTTTCATGCTAAACATAATAGACTTCAAGTACTTACTCTCAATTGAAAATGATGCTTTGCTGATGCATCATAAAATTAAAAGAGTCATTTACAAAGCAACATTTGATAAGACATTAAGATACACAAGATACATAAATAGAATAATGTGCAAACTCATCAACAATGCATCAGAATAAATACATTTTCTCTTTGAAAAATGTTTATAAAAAAGAATACAGTCAACTCAGTTTAAAAGCGCAGTCACAATAATGATGCAAAAGTTAAACAAGAAAAACTACTTCAATGCAAAGATATATAAATCAATTGTGCTACTTAACACATTAAGCAAAATACTGAAGTTCATTGTATTTGAACATCTGTAAAATATCATAAAAGCTTGCAACTCAATATTGAACATTCAGATGAAAGTTTGCAAGCACAGATTAATAAATACAATTTTGCAACTAATTATAGAAAAGATACATACTGTGTAAAGTGACACAAGAAGAAAAGTAGTCTCACTGCTGAGTCTGAATGAGAAGAATGCATTTAACAATGTGATGCACAGCAAACTTTTACATGACATGAAGAAGAGAAAAGTTTTTAAACTGCTTCTTAAGTTTGTAAAGAACTTTCTGAAAGATTAACGCATCACGATCACAATTGATGATTACATGATGATGAAATGCAGCGTGAACGTTGATATATTGCAAGATTTTTCACTATCGTTAATATTATATTTGTTTTACAATGCAAACTTGTTAGAAGCATATGATGACATCAAGTTGAAAACTAACTTCATAAACTTTGTAAATGACATTAATATCTTGACATATGAAGAGTTTATAAAATGTAACTGCAGAGTTTTTAGTGAAATCTATGATAGATGCAAACAGTGATCAAAAATGCATGACATCAAATTCTTGATGACAAAGCATAAATTGATTCACTTTATGAAAACTTTTAAATGATTCAATATGAAAGTCAATGTAAAGTTGATGAAACATCAGATTGATTTGAAATCAAATATCAGAATCTTGAGAGTTCAACTGAACTTTAAGCTGAAATGAATGATTTACATGCATCATGTCAAAGCAAAACTAGTGATTAGATAAAAGATCATGCAAACAATCATTGAATTTACTTGAAATTCATCAATGATAATAAATAAGCAAATATACTTTGCAATGACATGTTCTTTGATAATTTATGAAGTCATCATATGATATACATCACAAAGAATGAAAGATCATCAAAAGAATCTGAATGTCAAACTGAGATCAGTGCAAGAAAGAGCATTGTGACAAATCATTAATGTTTATCATGCAACATCAACAAAGACTTTACAGATGAAAATAAACATGATGTTGATAAATGTTCACTTATGAAAGCTGATACAAAGATTGATAACAAACATGAACTTTCAAAAATCAGACAAAGTTATTAAAATAACAATGCATTAAATTTGCAACAACTTGACATCAAAAAGAGATTGAAAATCAAAGTTGTACAAAACATCTTTACAACTGAAGCAAAAGTGAATGAAAGAAACACTTAAGTAAATGAAGATGAATCAAAGTCATTTTTACACAGCAATCTTCTGATCAAAATCATTGAAGATAGTTATAGTTGCAAACAAGAAAATGTCAATAAGATAACATAATTTCAACACATTCATATCAAAGCAAAGAGTTTACTTAAAAAATAGTGATAGTAAAGACAATGTTACAGTGATCACAATGAGAATGAACTGAGAGTTAAATAAGAGATTGAGAAAATTGACTTTAGTCATCATTCATCATGATGAGCTAAAAAAGTTAGTCGTGAGAGTGAAACATTTTGCAGACGTAGCAACAGCAAATTAAGAGTGTCATGAAAAGATATATAAAATATACAGTGATAGTCAAATCTTTCTGAAAACAGTGAAAGTCATGACATCAACAAAAAATCAGACACGTCTGTGATGAGTTCAGACTGCACATGAGAACATTCAATTTCAAGAAGTCACGCTGAAGTTATATTGAATGACAGAACATACAGAAGTGCTTGAAAATAAAGCAGCAGACAAGATGATTAATGATGTACATAAGTTGTTTTTATTGCTAATCAAGCATCAGTGCACTAAGATGATGATGCAACTGACACTCATACAGAAACAGATCAGATAAACATGAAGAATAATTTGAAGAAAGAGATTCAATGCAACTCATTTTCAATACTTGACATCAAAGATAATTCATCAGCATCTGCATCTACATAAAGATCATGCAAAGTTTCACAGCGCATTATTGATGCAGCTACACACAAGAAAAATGAACTTCAATCAATTTTTACATAAAAGATGAGTACTTGATGTTGCTATGATGACGTGCAAGTGTAACAAAGATTAAATGTCAATTAAGCACATTTTATTAACATGTTTTAAATGAAAGATAAAACAAAAGACGATGTAATGCAAAGAGAACATCATGAACTTGAGAAAGTTTCTAGAAATCACGAGTGTGATGACAGTAATCATTTGAATAATACTTTCAACAAGCATACTGAATCAATTTCAAACTGTGACATCATTAAAGAATTAAATGAAAGAAAGAAAAAATAAAGAAGAAACAAGTTCATAAAGTTCTTACATTGAGAACAGTTACAGTATAGAACGCAGAGAAAAGCAATAGTAAATACAAAAAGAATGTTACGCTAGCGCAACGTTCGCTACATTATATAAAATCTTGCATAGACTCATAATGAGTGTTGAATTGAGTAAGAATCAAAAAAAAAAAATTTATTAAAAAAATTATTAATTTATTGAGATAAAAGTTGATTGTAATTTGTGAAAATATAAAAAATTAATTAATGATTAATAATGTATTATTTATTAATAATAATAATAATAATAATAATTCATACACTCTTATGATGTTGATTAGATTGACTCATGAGAAAAATCTATGCTATGTGTGTCGAGTGAACAAAACTCTTTGAAGTAGAAAATCGCTCGCTGTTTATACAACTGCTACATGCAATCGAGATGATAAAACTGAGACTATGTATTAAATTTGTTCATGATGATTGCACGTTAAAGAATGAGTGTTCTTGTCACTTTAAACTGCTTCAGCAGCTTCATTTTTATCATCATTCTCGCTGTTGTCTTGAGACTCTTCGTGATTAAAATGATGATTCAATAGTTCGTGAAGTCGATGTCTTGTAACATATTTAATCAAAGATGTATTCAATTCAAGCAATGCATCAGAATATGCTTGACTGTCTGATGATTTCATTTGCAGTTGCATCAAAAACTATTTGCGCTCAACATGTTTCTTGAATGCAGATAAACATTCAGCTTTATGCGTTTGATTCTGATGTAAGTTGCAAGAGTGCTTTCAATCTTCTGAAAATCATTATGCATTCTTACTGACTTTTTGAATAGATGAAATCTTTGAGCGAGAAATGCATTAATGTTTATGATGCATTTTTCGTAGTTTTTTCATCGAAGATCTCATTGACTTTTATGAAACTGTGCAATTGCACGTTCACTCATTTGAATCAACATTAAAAGATTAAGTCGTTCATGTTTAAACTGTATCTTTGCTTTTTCATGAATTAAAACGTTCAGAAACGTCATTTTTTTTAAAGATTGAAAAGTAAGAAATGAGTCTATTAGTTTCTATCAAATGAGCATGTATGATCTTGCATACTCATCAAGTCTTCTGTGTTCTGTCGTTGATTTAACTGCGTAGTGTGACTTGATTCTGTAGCTTGTTCAAATGAACATGTAGTGAGAATGTATATGTTTTGACTTTCAGCGTTTTGATGTTCACTTTTCTGAAGACGTTGATCACATGACGCAGCGCTTGATTCTGAAGAGTTTCTAATCTTTATTTCGTGCTCAACAATCTTTCTTCTTTATCGCGTTGATGTCATATCAATGCTTTGAACATCATTCTCAATCTTATCATCGTTGAGTATATTTATCTTGCTTTTGCAAATGTAGTTCTTCAAATGAAGATCTCAAGTTGACTAAGCATCAGCATCTTGATGATGTGATCTGCTTCTATTTGATGAAGATGCAAATCTCATCATAGTTTCATGTTCAGTTGCACTTTAAGAACTTGTACATTCAATTTCAACTTTATTATCAAGTTTTTTATGCATAAATTGACTGTCATGTCGAATCTTTTTGAGTTACAAGTGAAGTATGTGAGTTCATATTTCTCTGAAGCGAACGTAGCATCATGAATTCAAGCTTACTTTGCACAGACGTTATGTGCTCGACTCAGTGATTTGCAAATTGATTCTGTGATTTTGTCATAAATCAAAATATTGATGTCATTTACAAAGTCAAGCACTTCGATTTTGATTTCTAGAGCTTTGCATTTTTCAATTAAGCTTGCGTTAAAAACAAGAAAGAGAATCAATGATATGAAAAATCTTTGTGATATGTCAGCATTTATCTGTTACATCATGCTGATTTGTTCATTGAACGTCAGCAATGACTCTCTGTTCTTCAGAAAGCTGTGAGTTCATTTAACTATGTAGTTTGATGTTCTTCTCATTTTCAAAGTATGCAGAAGTCTAGTGTGCAAGACATGATTAAACGTTTCAGCAACATTTAAACTAAGCATGAAGATCACGTACTTGATTTTGCAGTCTCATACTGCATGTACTTGATTTACTAGTAGATTCAGCGCTGAGATCATGAATCATTTGCATCTCGCTCTCATTTGAGCGTTCGAAAGCATGTAATGAGTCTCAGCAATGTCACTTAATCTTTTGATCATGATTGATTTCAATGTTTTACTCATGATGTTTAGCAAAGCAATGAGTCAATATGTCTTCAAATCAATGTAATCACTCTTCTTTGATTTGCATAGTACTATTGTCTGAGCTTTTTTAAACTGCTTCAAATGATATTTGTGAATTACATATGCATTGAATAAACTGATTAGTATTGAAGTCAGTTCTGTTAAACTCACTTGAAGCGCTTTATTTGAAATTTCGAATGCGTCTGATGCTTTGTCAACTTTTACTTGTTGAATTATTTATCTCATCTCATTTTGTGATAAGATTGAATTGAACGACACTGTCAGCAATATAAACGACTTTGAAATGTTGCTGATGTTTGCTTGAGATGATGATAAAAAGAACTTCTTTCGTAGCATCTCTGTTTTTTCTTCGAATGAATTTGCTATGAGATTGAAATCGTTGCTCTTTAGTGACGAAAACTGCGAAAGTTTCTTGAGTAGCTGACTTTCGATTCTGACTCATTTTGCAAAGCGTCAAATCAATTTCAATTCATTGCTCAGCTCATGCATCTGTAATTTAAAATGTAAATGTTTTGTTTCTTTAATAATCTTGTTTTTGTGATCGTTGTATTTCAGATAGTCATTTCATGTCTCTAAAGTACTCTGCAATTTTCATATAACTCATAGTTATTGCAATTTTGTCACAACTTTCAAGCAGATTTAATTTTAAAAGTCTCATGCTCAATTTGATGACTTTGCTTAAGAAGTAAACTTCTCAATGATCTCTTGTAGCATATGAGTGATCTCAGTTACTTTGTCATCTATCGCTGTCTTGTCATCGAGAAAATAATCGACGAAAAGATGTATTCTTAAATGAGCATTTAGTGCTTCTGTGTTCATTTTCTTTCATAATCAACGAGTTGTAAGCTGCACGAAAGATATGCGTAGACACAACTTCATGACAATCGAAAGATGATCAGATTTCTGATGTAAATCAGTTTTCATCTTGCATTTGTGTATCATGAATTGAATTTTCTCGCTGTTAAACGCTAGATTTATTGTTGTGAGCTGATTGTAAGTCTCTTTAGTAATTGTGTCTGATTTAAGCAATAGCTTTAGTCTTGCGTTTGTAATGATGTCTAGTAAAGCATCAGTCGTTGTGTGATGAGTAAAGCATTTTCTGTCTTCTCAGTGTGAATGATGCAGATTGAAATCTTCTACAATTAGCTGTTTGCAATCATCTTTGATTAGTTCATTCAAACGAGAAATAGTAAATGATTCTTCTGTAAAGATGATAGATAATGAGCATGAATTGTAAATGTTTATGAGTCGTAGCATCTGTATCTCGTCTTTCGAGTTGCTAGTTTGTAGCTTAATTAAGCAGATGTTTAATTCAATGATTTTTATTGTTCATTGATTGAGTTTTAAATGCTTGTTGACATAAATGCATGTTCTTGCTTAAGATAATGAGTCTTTCACTAGATGAAAGAAGTTGTGAGTTGAGCTAAATGTCTGTAAAACATTAATGTTGCAACCTTGTTTCTGAATGACTATTATGTTGAATTTATGAACTTCTCTGTCTATCAGAAATAATTTCTGAATTTTCAATAACTTTCTGATGTTGTATTGTAAAATTTGCAGAAAGATTTGATTCATCATAAAGTTATCTGTAGCTGTTGTTGACTTTGTGCAAAGACAGCTTTTTGTATGCTTTTAATCATCAAAAGTCTTTCGCATTTTCTGATTTAACATTTCTGTGTCTGTTCAGACATCATGTCTTCTGAGTCACTAATTACACATGAAGAGCAATTGACTCATCTCTTCTTAACTTTCATCACTTGTCATGTTGACTTGTCAACGTCTCAACTGCTTGTCATCATCAAGATGTTCATTGAACTCGATGAGTTCATTGAACTGTTACAAGCGTATCAAGGCTGAATAGAGCTAGTCAATGTCTCTAGCTCAGATCTGACTCAGATCTGACTCAGTCTCTATTTTCTTTTCTCAACATCTTTTTGTTCAACATCATCTTTCTTTCTACATCACATTCTACTTGTGTCACAAACACATTTTCTTCAAGCTTAGCGCAGTCTCTGAATATTACTTAAATAGAAGCTTTTGTACTCATCTTCTTCTGTATTCTTAATATTCAATTATAGCTATTTCTAAAGATCAAGCACTATTCAATTCTGACTTTCGCTGATTGACTCATTTAGACACGATTCTGACATTATATTAAGAATTTGTTAATCACATGATATTGATCTCATTACTCATTCAACATACTCATACAGACAGAACAAGTTTAAAGAAATTCGTTTATCTGATGATCGATGCAATCAAAAGACTGAACAACATTAAAGAGTTTGATAGAATCAACGACAAGACTGTTTGAATCGCTAGACAACTTATCGCTCACTAAGTATGCAAAGTTCACTTGATCAAGAGAATCAACTCATTCTTGTGAAACAGACGAGTGAAAATAAGCTGTTCAACTCGATTAAGAGAATTGATGATAAAGAATCTTCGTGAATTGCTTGAGAATCACTCAAAAAACTCGTAAATCAAAAATACTCTTCTAATCAACAACATTCTTTCCTGAAGATTAAACACTTGATCATACGTCTTCATTAATACTGTTGAGCATCATCATTCGCTCGATCTCATTCTTTCTTCAAATTTCACCATGTCAAAACGTTCATTTATTGAAGAACATTTCAAAGAATTTTGAAGTCGCTTTTCTCAAATTTCTGAGATTGATTCATTGAAACTCTTTAGTGCTGAATCATTCATTAATGAAGACGACGAGTCATTTGCTGAAACAGTAATACTCTCTGTTTCTATCGAAAACTGAAAGACTTGATGCATGATTCTCGACAGAGAAACAGATCGACTCAATGAGCTGAATAAACAATGAGATGATAAAATCAAAGAGTTAAAGACTAGACTTCAAATTAAAGAAATCACTTCTTCTGATTTCATCTACTCTGAGCGTTCTAGATTTCAGAAAATACCTGATTTTTCCTGATTTACTGATGAAAAGAATTTTACTTGAAAAAACTGATACGACAAAATTCAGAATAAACTAGAGATCAACGTCTATCTCTTTTCAAATGAATGAGTCAAACTGAGCTATATACATTTCAGATTATTCAATGACACAGCTGATGTCACTCAATCTAGATGCGAACGTGACTGTGTCAATTTCTATAAGATCATCGATGATCTTTTGAAAAAACTAGCTGAGTTGTTCAATGATTCAGATAAGAAAGTCAACTTTCGTAGAGAATACTACAACTTGATTCAAGAATCAAAGAAGTTCAGCGAGTTTTACACTCAGTTTCAACGATTATCTTTCTATCTGAAGTATTACGAAAAGCAACTGATCATTGATCTGAAAGATAAAATAAACTCTCGTCTTCAATTTGTTTGAATAGATCAATTAGTTCAACCTGATTCTCTCAAAGAGATTCATTTCTATCTGATTCATTTGAATAATGATCAGTGAGTCATTCGAGAAATCAAGAACAAAGTCAATCTCATCAAACGCGTCAACAATCTGTCAAAGATCATCTTTCATAAAGCTGTTGTTACTCAGTCAGTTGATCATTCAAAACCTGATCATCTAAAGTCGTGTGACGTGATTTTAACTAACGTCAAAGAAGCAGATGTTTTAGTTGAAATTTGTTTCATATGTCATAAATCAGATCATAGCTTTAAAGAGTGCTTTGATCGATCTATCAGAATCAATGCAGTGAACAATGAATACAATTGTTTCAAATTCGATTTTGATTTGAATTTCGATTCAAAAAACTAGTCATCTCTTCAAAAGTCATCAAAGAAATAGAGATTATATCTTTGTGCAAACTAGATGAAATTTTACCAGAAGAAAATTACTTTGAAAAGTCTTTTCTAATTGATGCTCATCTCATCTTGCAGAATCAATTCTTCAGTCTTTGTTCGCTAATAGACAGTGATTCAGTCACTCATACACTCATACACGCTAATCTAGTCAATAGAGTATGCAAGAAACTAGAAATTCAATTTATATCTTTGACAAAAGAGAAGCTAATAAGAGATTATGATGAAAAAATATCTAAGAAGATCATCACTCATAAAATTCTACTCAATCTCATCATCAAAAGTCATAAGAAATTGACTGTATCAATGTTGATAGCTGATATCAATCATTATGAAGTCATATTGAGTAAGCTCTGAATGAACAAAAATGAAATATTACTGAATATGCAAAATGACGTCATTGTTTTTTTTGAATTAATTGAATACTTCTATTTCGATTTTTTCAATTTCTCTCAATTCAAAGCACTCAAGTTGACTGTGATCAACTTTGTCTTCTTCAATCACTCAGACTAAGATCTTTATGATGCTCAAACGACTCATTTCAATCACTGCTCAGAAAGAGTCATTCTCGATTCAAAGCATAAACGCAGCTTCATTCAAAACATTGTTGAATCATTCAAAGAAGAATCAGACTGAAGTCTTTGCTCTATTCATGACAGACATCAATAGAAAAATCGCGTACAATACTCAGTGCAATTTGAACGCTTTAAACGTCTCTTCAATCAATGAAATGACTCAGAATTTGAAAGATATTAAAGCGAAGCTGTCATCAAAATATCATGAGTTTCTAAATGTTTTTGATCGAGCTCAATTGAATAAACTACTCTCTCATCGCTTCTATGATCATAAAATCGAGCTCATCAGTGATTCAATGCTCTCTTGCTGTCAAGTCTATCAAATGTTCTCTGTTAAACTTCTGAAGATAAAGAAGTACTTAAATGAGAATCTGTTGAAGAAATTCATCACTTCTAGTCAGACTCTCTATTTCTTCCCCGTTC
>JAABUK010009681.1_pt1 | contig 13086 bp, 10 predicted proteins | sample 5559141 | NCBI WGS metagenome assembly JAABUK01 (sample SAMN10711869, study PRJNA513367) | rock metagenome | isolation source: Antarctica rocks | place: Antarctica: Victoria Land, Pudding Butte nord | collected 2016-01-03
ATGATGATGCCGGAAGCAAACTTCTCAGCTGCGCTATCGATCTGTCAGGGCACGGAATCGATGTCGAGCAGGACCAGATCGCCGTTGATTTACTGGGTCTGGGAGGAGGACGTGAGAAAAAGCTGCCGCTCGACCTTCCTTTCTCGGACTTCAAGAATTTGGAGATCGACGGGGCGCATCGCCGCTGGAGCTCAGGGCGTGGGGCATTGTGCTCAAGTGAGAAATTGGAGAGGAGTGAAGGCGACACGGCTTTCTGTTACATCTATTGAAGGCTGTAGTCGTGTTCTTGTCTACAGTCATGAACGGCCCGAAAGCAGGGTACGTATGGCAGACCATAACACCAATCTACGAGTGCCTGCCTGCTCTCTGTCTTACCGCTGACCTTATGGTGCAGCTTCCCGAGAGTTCGCGCGTGCATCTTCGACGTTGATGGCCTTCTAATAGACTCGGAAGATGCTTACACCGCCGTCACCAACACTATCCTTCGGGAGAACCATCGTCCAGACCTCCCGTGGAAGATTAAAGCCCAGCTTCAGGGACGTCCTGGTCCTGAATCTAGTCGCATCTTTCACGAGTGGGCGAAGCTGCCCATCTCCCATGAAGAGTTCCATGCTCGTAACACAGAATTGCAAGCCGAAGCTTTTCGGCATTGCAAACCTTTGCCTGGTGTCGAGACTTTGTTGAGGAATTTGCAAAATGCGAATCCAGAAGTCCACATGGCTCTTGCAACGAGCAGCATTCGGAGGAACTTTGACATCAAGATCGAGTCCTTGAAGGACATGTTTTACGTGTTCGCCGAGGATCAAACCGTTACGGGTGACGACCCTAGAGTGCCGAAAGGCAGAGGGAAGCCGTTGCCGGACATATACCTCGTGGCCCTAGAGACGATCAATGAGCACATTAGAAAAACCAGCCCAGAAGAACCCGAGGTACAACCGAGTGAGTGCATCGTCTTCGAAGATAGTGTGACGGGGGTCGAGGCAGGGAGGAGAGCAGGAATGCGAGTGGTATGGTGTCCGCATCCTGGTCTGTTGAACGAATACACCGAACGAGAAAAGCAAGTTTTAGCAGGTAAAACGGGTGAACATAAAGAAGAGGAGATACAAAGCCATGGAAAAAGCACCATGAAGGGCAGTCCAGGCCATGTGGGTGAAATTGACGACGGGTGGGCTGAACAATTGCAAACGTTGGAAGACTTCAAATATGAGAAATATGGAATAGAAGTATAGATTCGTATGGCAAAGAGTGGTGATAGGTAATAAGACAATACGATGGCTTTTGGCGATGTTCTTATTCAGCAGTCCAAAGCAATGGGGTTTGCTCGGAGGGCTGACCATTGCTCTGTAGAGTACCGTTGACGGGATCCGAGGGTTGATGACCTGCGTCAAGCTCCTCAGCTTTGCGCCTCTTCCTCTCCAAGAGCTCGAAGTAGATGCCCATGACCAGAAGACTGCCTTGCAAACAGCCAGTAACCACGTAAACACCCCATGCGCTCCAACCCTCCTTTCCCAGCCTTGCTGCCAGGCTTGCAGCCCAAACGAAGCTTCCAGGTGTCTGAATACACATCATTGGGATGCTCAGACTACCCACCTTTTTAAGCGTGAATGTGGTGTATATTTGTGGCAAGTACTGTATCGAGGCTAGTATGGTAGAGAAGATGCCGAGGAAGTCTGCCCATGATTGAAGGGAGTTAGGGTATACGAGGATGAAATAGAGCGAGAAAAAGAAGGTGATGATGCCATGGACAAGGCAGATAACGGTCACAACCAGCGCAGTGCGTATTGAAGGTCCTTCGGGGTCATTGGCAGGATTCGGCGTGGACGGCGTGGCTCGCGGAAAGAAGATCAGGAAGAGCAGGAGACTGGTAAATAGGTCAGTCTTCGAGTAGACGTAGTCAATGGGCCTTCACACATGACGGTAAAACATGACCACTGCACCCCAACCTGCGCAATGCCGAGCAGTCCAGCAAAGCAGGCAAATCCGCTGACCTGCTTACAGCATGCAATGTCTGCTCGACTTCGGGGCAGGACTAATATGTTTGCGAATTGGCATGTTCCTGATGTGGTCCCGAGAAGGACGAAGTACGGAGAGAGGCCGAAGGAAGAACGTCGGCTGATGATGCGATAGTGTTGGGGCAGATATGACACGAGAATTCCGACAAGTATGAAGCTGAAGAACATGTGTTAGTGAGGGAGCGGGTGAAGTTGCTATGGTCTTACAGAGATACTCCGAAGTTCGTCAGGCTCGGGGAAGAGAAGTCGTCGCAGACGGCTGGGACGGGATCCATAAGAGCATCGCTGTCACCCTCCTTGCTGTCCAGGGATCGCTGCCGTTTGTGACTACGTATGTTTCCAAAAGATGAACAAAATAGTCGATATTTCTTTCAGCGTACTAGAAATGGGCGCGAGGTCACAAACCAAGGACGCGTTCATTAATAAAGCCTAACAACTTTCACCTTGAGACGCGACTTGGCAGGTGAAGGCGACAAAAATCTGCCCCTCGCTCACTTGACGCTCGCCCAGACGCTGCCGTTTTAGCGAGCGCGCGGGGTGAGCCGTGCATCACCCAGCTCGCTCTCCTCATCACCGTCCACTCACCCAACCCTCCACGTTCGAACAAAGAGCTGCGCGCGCGCGCTCGCACAGCCTGGTTGAGTTGGCCTCCAGAGACGGCCGCTGAGGAGCATTAAGGGGAACGATGCCCCCCGTTTCCCGTCTTCAATTCTTGCTCTTTGCAAACAAAGACTGCGACTTCTATCTTTACCCACGCTCAACCCTCACTCTTTTATCTGGTGCCTTACGAATATGAGCCGACACGAAGCGCAGCTGAATGATTTATGAGAGAAAGCTATCACTAAAGACTACAAGCAAGAAGCGCACCGGATCGAGAACAGCAAGAGGAACAGCACGACCTACGTATTAAAGACTCTTAAAGATCAGAACGGTGCTTTGAAGTGCTATAAAAAGTGAGTGAGCGTATCAGCTCAACCTAATCTCAGTCGTCCTTGCTGATTATATTGAGCAGATGGGTAGCTCTTATTAAGAAACGCACATATGATGCAGGTGAGCTGCTTTCTGATAAGTAGAGCGCTGTGAATGTCTCTCACATCACAGGAGTGCGGAGTCTTTAAAAAGAACTTTCTTCTCTTAATCTTACAACTATTATTAACTTTCTTCAATTTATCGCCTCTATTCATGATAGAATTATTAATGATGAGATTGAACTCGTTACCGCGAACTTCATAAACACTTTTACAGAATAGTTCTTCATTAAATTTACTTAGATGACTGACAATCACATTAAAGAAGAAGATAGACGGGCAGTATATAGTATAAGTATATTTCAAGTTGATATTCAAATTCTCAGCTGTGTCACGAGTTGCTACAGCTCTGTTGATAGCTGTACGCAGGAGGAGGTTGCAGGCGGGTTCGTAGAAATCCAACTATTTTCACCGTACGCGGTACGGCGAAATGCCTGAGGCTTCACGCGGGCTTGACGCGTTAGGGTTACGCCTCCTGATTAGATCTCAGGGCTGGGGGGCTGTATTAGGATTAGCGGCTGTAGTGCGCATCTGATACTTCTGTAGCTTTCTTGTAAGCTAGATTAGTTTCTACAACTTAAGTATTTTCATCAAGCGCCTTGAGCACGCCGTGGAGAAATTGAGCCAAGGATTCGAAAAGGTAGACGTTACGACCAAACATGCAGACGCCAAACCTGAGGCTAGGAAGCACATTGAAGCCGGACAGCCAAAGACTCGAGCCTCCAAATTGGAGTACAAGCTGGTCGAAGAAGTGTACGTTCCTTGCTTCATGGTCATGATCGTGCTGACCTCTCCCGTCAAGTTGGGATACTAGTATATCCAAGTACAAGATCGTGGATTCGGCCGCGGTGCTAGAAATGGTGACGGACCTAGATGAGCATGTGTTTGTTATTCGCGCCCGAACCGGTGAGCGTATGAAACCCTGGCAATACTTGGGTACTGAGGTCGAAATTCAGATAAAGAGATCTTCGAACAGGTATTCTACATCGATATCAAATCAGAGGGACTGAGAGACGCCTTGAGAATCGTGTTGCGAGATGTGCGCGGGCTCTCTCTCAGGGAGGATAAAATCACTGTATAGATCTTCTTCATCTGACCAGAACAAATTCTGACGATTGAAAAGCTTGAACAAAACCTGTTGTATTACTATGTCCCTGAACTAAAAGCCTATTTAATAGAGCTTGAAGAAAGTGCCCCTCACGATGAGAAGCTCAAGCACATCAATCTGCTAGTGGCTTACATCCGTTCGGCTTACGCATTGACGACGTCCCGTCTGGCATCGCTCCTTAACAATCGCGAAGTCACATATGACTTACTCTGGGCTCTGTTCAAGCCAGACGTCAACATATACACAATCATTCTCGACGCGGAAAAGCCAGCTTGTTACCGGTATGACTGCGGCAAGCAGAAGAAAACAAACAGCGGTGTTTCATACTTCCATGTCGAATGCCGCTATTTGGACTTTAACGGACAAGTATTTGGCGAAGTTTCAACCGCGCTGAGGATCCGAACATTTCAAGGGGCGAAGCCAATTGACAGGCTGGAGGCATATCCCCTTGAGTTTCATCGGCACCAAGAAGAGATGAGAGAATACTTCGCGAGATGTGGTCGACAGTTCGCCTTCTTGATGGGTCAGCATCACGTTCAATATCGGGGTAACGTCTTCTATCTCGAGAAAGGAGATTACATCGAAGTTCCTGTAGACAGTCGTATTATGATTGATATTGCTTACTTCCGCAAGGTTAATCCGAACTACGCCCGACCACAAGTTAACGAGTTGGCTCGATCTAGCTCGTCGGATGGCTTCTGGACCCTCTGGTCTGACACAGAGGCAGATGAAGTTAAGGGTAACGGCTTTGATACGGAAATCATGAGTAAGGACGAGTTGATGATTTGCAGCCAGACGGTCTATGGTTGGAGCTTTGGCAACAAACGGTGGTGTAAGCTTTCGTCCTCTGAACGCCTTACTGGATGGAGGTCATGCTAATATGGATAGTGGAATTTGTGGTCGACGATATCATGGTTATTGTCTGGAATCCGTCTTCTTTCGATAATCTCGCGATTCTCACGACGAAGAAAAAAGTTATGACTGCTCTTGCGAAGGCGCACATGTCCCGCGCATCAGGCGATGTGATCGATGATTTTGTGGAGGGCAAGGGTCAAGGTTTGATAACACTTCTGCAGTACGGTCTCCGGCGCTCGATCTCCCACTTTACACTGACACAAAACATCTAGTGGTTCGCCTGGAGTGGGCAAGACCTTAACTGTGGAAGGACTGACCGAATATCTTGAGAGACCGCTCTACGCGGTACGTTATACCCTTCCTCTTTTATCTGATTATTCTGACTTTTCAGATATCTGCTGGGGAGCGCCGTCAGGATGCAAAGACGCTTGAAGAGCAAGTGACGACCATCTTTCGCCTTGCTCATCATTGGAAGGCCATTCTACTTCTGGATGAAGCCGACGTGTTTGTTCAATCACGCTCTTTTATCAACCAACATGACGCACTCGTGTCGGTGTTCTTGCGTACACTAGAGTACTATAGGGGGATTATGGTCCTTACGATCAACCGCGTTAAGGATATCGATGATGCAATCCAGAGCAGGATCTTAGTAGCTTTGCATTACGGATCTTTGGGTGTGGCTACGAGGAAGACGATATGGGAGAGCTTCTTGAAGAAAGCAGCGACAACCAAGGGCCGAGCAGAGTATACAGCTGCTGATCTCGATTGGTTATCACAGAAAGAAGTCGACGGCCGACAGGTTCGTTATTGAATCGACGTGTGCAAAGCTTTGCTGATCCTCAATCTAGATCAAGAACATGATTACTACTGCTCATGCCCTTGCTGTGGAAGAAAGGGTGCCATTGACGCGATCTCACTTGGAGTTGGTCATCGACCTTGACAAGGAATTTCAGAAAGATTACAACGGTGCCGGTCAGATCGCAAACAACATGTCCTACACATAGGTCTGTATCGACAAAGGCTTGCCTCGCAAACCGACCAGAGGTGGAGACGGTATCGACGGTAAAGGTCTGCTTTGGAGTATTCGCCTACGTATTGTATCTTGGCGCTATAGCCTCATTAAAGCGCTTCTTTGGGGTCCAATTCCGACGACGTTACACAGGCTCTCAAAGTAGTCTCGGGTGGATGCTCCCGTTACTCCTTCACGGCTTTGTGGACTACTTGGTGAAGCTATGGAATATTCGAGAACATTCTTTCAAACTAGGACGGAGAAAGAATCTACCGGACCTGTTAATATCAACTTATTCGCATGCTTCGTAAGGTTTAGTTAGACATCTAAATACTCTGCGCAAAGCGACCAAGTATATGATAAACCCTCCATCTTTGTTGTAGCTTTCTGCAAGGATCACTTCGCTCCACATCTTCCCCTCCCCTCGCCCTCCTGTAAACTCCCTCATCTTGCTCTCAGGCTGGAGCCGGGAGAGCCAGCCGTGCCCTCTCTCCTTGTCTATGCTACAGCTCAGCTCGAATGGAGATGATGCCATTTTGCGACGATGATGAACTGGCACTTTGCTCGACTCTGCCGCTCTGGATCTTCTTACCTTCCCCTTTCTTTGACAGCCCACTGTTTCGCCCCTGTCCAGCTGATCTGCGACACTACGATGACATTGGTCAAGAGCTTTAGCTTACGGCAAGGATCCCCGGGCGAAAGGAGTGTCTGATGCAAGGACCGCTGCCACAGAGATTGCTCGAGCAGCTTACCAATCGCAGAATCTTGATTGCTAATTGAGGAGTTGATTTGGGCAAGACCTTGAGATGAAGCAATGCTGGACGACATGGTAGAAGCTCGAATTGACAAATGAGTAGACGCCATTTTCAAGCTCGCAACGTACCACCACACAGACGTGCTAGGGCTAAGCCCGTTCGGATTAGCTTCGCTCTAAGCCTGCCTTCGTGGCCTTCGGACGACGTAGCTTCCGTAAGTAAGCAAACCACTAACCCTGAAATGGCAAGGCTTGGCAACTACATAAAAACTCAACCTTCTATTTACAGTGCCTACGCAAACGTATCTACCCGCGGAAATTTCGCGCCCCACCCATCATTTTATTCACCACCATACATTTTACTACTACAAGATCAAAATTAATGGGTTATTTGTGAGACCTGTTGCAAAATATTCACAAATAGCAGGTCTTAAGGCTGAGATACTTCTGAATTAGGTCTCTCAATACTAATACTTGATGTGCCAGCCTTTCTTCTTTTGAATGGCCTCTACCCTCCTCGGCATACTGTTAATTAGATGATCGAGTCAGATCTGAAATATAGCTTTTCAAGTGTCTATAATTACAGTTTCTAGAATAAGTTATCAGAGGCGCCAAGGGATTGAGTGACGTGACAATATAGCGTACGAATAGTATGCGTCTCGCAGCGTAAATATTAACGATGGCGATAGAGGAGACACTCCCAACGTTCTGTAAGTTGAACGATGGAGAACTCTGAGTTTTAGGCTGTAAAGTTTTCTATGTGTGTTCGCAGGCTTGACGCGTGCGTTACGCACGGGCCAGATCTTGACGCGATATAATAATTATCTCCTCTCTTAAAGGAGCTCTGTTCTTAGAACTCAGAATGTCGCCTCCGCGAATAGATATGTGAGTTGCGAGCGTGTAACTGCGTTTCATTCTTTGTTAAAGATTGCTGTGTTTAAATTCGGAGATCTTAATAACGTCCGCGATTAAAATGCTTAATATTTTTACTAATATTAAAACTCTTTTCTTTGCGATATTTAGAGATAACTTCTTAATATAAGTAGCTGATCTATTATTTTCTTGCGTCTTTCTTCTTTTTCTTTATTATTCTTAATACTTATAAGTTACTTATAACTCGCGCGCGTGATTATATTAATCTTCTATAATATATAAACAAACTTATAAATTACTTATATTCTACATCTTACACACTCATTATCTTACAAATTAAAGCTTTTACTTAATAAAGTTTTTTTGTAAGAATCTTATATTTCGCGCGCGATATAATTCTATTAACTTTAATAATTATTACTAAAATATTAACTGCTCATAATATATTTTTTATATATTGATTATATCTTATATATTAATTATAAGTAGAACTTATAACTTTTATAATTCTCTCTTTCTCGCGTAAGTAATTTAAAGATAAGTTCGCTTCTTCTTCTCTTTTATAACGTGTGCGACTTATAAAGTTAAGAACTTCTTTAAAGTTACGTTAATATAACTAATATAAAAGATATCTTAAGCGTCTTATTACTATTATAATTAAGAAGTTAATAGATTGTATTACACAATTAAATCGTGTGATCTATAAATATTATTATAATAAATGATAATCTGCTCACAAGTATTTTATAATAAATTTTTTCTTTTTCTCACGCTTTTTACTTAAAATTCGCAGATTATTTTAGAATTATAAAGAGAGACTATTACTTTAATAACTTTATATTAAAGCTATTTCGCTTAAATAAATATTACTTTAAAAGAGATTTAAAAGAATATTAAATCTCTTATTAAACAATTCTATATTACTAATTATCGCGTTAAAAAGCGTCTTAAGAATCTTTTACTCAAAATCATTTAAGCGCGTAAGTTCTTCATTTTAATCGGGGCAATTAAGAAAATTTAGTTGCGAATCGCATGCATTTTAAAAGCGCTCGTTATTTTATACGTAAAATTTATTAAATAGATAAATTCTCTTATTAAAAATAATAATTCCGCTATTATTAATAATGATAAAGATAAGAATAATAATGATAACATTACTAATATATAAGAGTGTATTTACTTAAATTTTTGAAATATCTTTTTAAGATTATTTAATCTTATACTTCTATCTTACAACTTTTCTTTTACTTTATAAGTCTTATATATTTCTATTACGCAGAATATAAATATTCAGATAACAAAATCAAATAAGATAAATAATACTTATAACACGCTTATAACTCGCATGTAATTATTATAAGTTAGATTAGTTATCTTTCTATTTCTTTCGCTTTTTATAATTAATCACACGCGATATTAATACATTTATTTTACTTACGTAAAAGATATTAATAATCTTTTAAATATATATTAAATCTTTCTTAAATTATCAGAAATTCTTCTTTATTATATAACTCTTTCACTTTATTAAGAAGCTGCGCTTTAATCGCGACTCTCGCACGTTTAATATATAATTTATCTTTCACTTCTTTTTCTAATTAATCTTAATTAGCGCCGGCGGCTCATAATTATCATGTCTACAATATAATTTTAAAAGAGAGATATAAAAGATAAGATAAATCTATTTATATATCTTAAATAATTTCAGTTTATATACATTTTAATTTAGCTTCTTAATAATAAGAAATAAATTAAGATACTTATTTAATAACTTCTTACTTACGCGTTATAAATAAATATTACGCGAAGATAATATTATATAATTATTTAAGATATAAATTCTTTGCTAATACTTCTTATTATAATATTTCGCAGCTGTTTCGCTTATATATTATTATATATCTCTCGCTTTTAATTCTTCTTTCTATAAAATTTTAATATATTATCTCACATTTTAATTCTCATCTCGCTCTATTAACAAATCTTCTATATCACGTTTATATATTATAGACGTATAATATTTAATCATCTTTATTAATATTTTATTAATAGTATTATAAATATTATTATTATATACAAACTCGATAATTAATAAAAATTACACTCAATTATTTTAATAATAATTAATATAGCAGTGTAAATAACACTTTAATATTTAATTTTAACACTTTATCACATTATTATTTTGTGAATAAAATATAGTCGAAAATCTTCGCTTAATTATTAAATTATAATAAAAGATGCTTTATTATTCTGACGTAAATAATATATCTTAATTACTTATAATCGATCTTAACATATTATATTATTTTATTATTTCTCGTTTAATAAGCGCAGTAAACTCACTTGCGATAATATTAGTAGTAGTAAGTATGTAAATTACTTCACATAAATATCGATCTATTATATTAAGTATTGAGTCGCATGCGCGTTATAAATAAAGTAAAGAAAATAAATTCATAATAAAGTCTAAAGTAATATTTTATTAAAACTTTTGCGGAATTAATAAAGATATTAATAAATTATAAAATTTATATCTCAGCGCTTTTATATATTAATAAATATCACACGTATTATAGTAAATTCGCACGCTATTTATTAACTTTAATTAATAATATAGTTTATAAATCGCATTTAATATCTTCTTATATTTGAAATAATCTCTTATTTAAGAATTATTATAATTTTAACACAATATTTTTGTATAAATAGTAAAATTATTTAAAATATATATTGCGTTATTATATTATATAAGATTCGCATAATCTTCACGCCACTTATTTCTTATATCGTTATCTCTAATAATATCTTTAAAAGATATCTTTCAGCTCGCTTATATATATCAGACATCTCTTAATTATAAATTAAGTAAATAATTAATAAGCGCATTTAACACTTTATTATAAGGCGACATTTCTTTTATTATTAATCTAATCTCTTATTAAGAATTTGTAATAGAAATTTCTCTTAAAATAAATATCGCGTTTTATTATTAACTTATTTATATTAGTAAAGTAAGTCACTTATAAATTATTTATAAGTCTTGAAAGAAGCTTCTTAACTTTTTTAAAATCTTTAACTCTCTACTATTTCTGATCTTTAATTTAATAAGCGCTGTTATTATTATATTCTAATTTATATATTTATTTAATTCTCGCCTCTATCTCGCGCGATCTTCGCTTATGAGTAAAATCTTTAACAGTAAGAGTTCTTTTTTATTAAGAAATTTAGCGTCTTAAAATTCTAATCTTCTTAAGAGTTTATTTATAAAATTCTTTGTTTCAGATTTATATATTATTTTAAGATTATAGATCGTTAAGTATTTTATTTAGTGAACTTATTTATAGTTTATCTGCGATAAAATATAGAAATATCGCAGATTTAAATAATTTATAATTATTTAATTTCGCTGTTATAATTATTTAAGATAGTGTCTTCATTCCTTACAACTTTTTATAATAATTAGTATTTTCAAATCGGAAATGCTATAATTAAGCTTAATAGAAATCAACTTTCTTAAGAAAAATATTATAGATTATTAAATTATTCGCCCGTTACTTACATTCATCTCGCAGAATTGCGATAAAATCGCATTAATTCTAAATCTTAAGATATCTGTTTTCAGATAACACGATTTCTGCGAATTGTAATAACGCAGTATTACTCTCTCAATAAAGTATGCTTTTAGCGTGCGAAATCTCTGCATTATCTCTTCAATTTATTTAAAGAGTCTCTTTTTCTTATCTTTCTTTATATCTTTCAATAAATTGATTATAAATATAGTAATAGCGAAGAATTCACAAATAAAATAATAATAGAAATTAATAAATTCAATAAACATCTGAATATCATAAAAGCTCTTTAATTTAGCTCACTTCTTAATAATAATTATCTTGCGAGAATTCATTAATATGCCTGCGACTTCTATGCGATAATTTAGAAAGTTAACTTTTTATATATAAAATGCGCATTTCAGCAATTTTATGTACACGCGCGCGAATTATAATTAATTTAGTATTTATCGCACGTAAGTTATATACTCTTCGCGAGTGTTATTAAAGATTAATATATTATTTATATACGCGATATAAATATTATCTAACAGTCTCATTAATATCTTATTTATAAAGATCTGAAATATAATTAAAGCATTTATTAATTTAAATAGCATAATATAATACTCGAAATATTTATAACGCGTGCGAAATATAATCTTTCATCGATCTTTCTTTTAAATTTAGATTTGATAATATATATTTTACAGATCTAACGCAGTAAAATAACGCGCGCTTAATAAGTGATTAAGAATTTCTTTAATTAAGAATAATAAATAACGATTCTTACTTATTATCTAATTTAATTCTTAATAATTAATGTATAATCATAAATTATTATTCTTCTTCTTCACAAAGAGAATAGAAATATCTATTAATAATATCAACTCTTAAATTCATTTCTTTTATAGACTATTCTTAAAATAGTTATATAGAATTCGCAGCTTAAATTAAAATAAGAGATATAATAGCTTATAAAATACTGACTTCTCTTCTTTAATTTTAATTAAGTATCGCACGCTATTTATTTATAGTAGATACTTATCTTTATTCTTAATAAATATATTAAAGAAATTTTAATACTTATTAAATAGAATTAGCTCTTCTAACTATAGACTCGCGAGCGAGATGTCTATATATTATAATGTGTCTTTAAATTATATAATCAATATTTCTGCTTAAATAATATTATCTTAAGTTAAAAATTACTTAAATATATTTATTATAATATTTATATATGACTCGCGATAGAATTACTCGCGTTTTATTCAGTTCACATCTAAATTAACGATCTTTAATTATAATATCTCTAAAGAATAATCATATAATAAAAATATTAATTTAATTAAGATATATCTCGCATATTAATTATATGCGTTTTAATTGATTCTTAATCGTGCACAGTTATAAGATGATTGCTTATATTATTTATGTAAGTTACAGACTTTTATAAGATTACATTCTTCTTTAATATAATAGTTTAAGAAATAAAGTTTTCTTATATTTTAAAGTTCAGTAGAATGTATAACACGCGTTTCTTCTACGATATCTGAATCTTTATATTAAAAAAGATATATTTTTCAGATTTAAATATAATTTTAATTGAGCTCAGCTTTAATAATTATAAAATATTAATAATTAAAACTAATTATTTTTTATCTCTTTTCTATCTAAATAATTTATATTATCTCTTGTGTCACTGACTCTGTGCCCCTTCCTTATTGAGAATAGCGTTGCCGTGATTTAGCGTTAAAATTTGCTGCAGTCTTAGCAGAAGAAACATTAAAATGAAAATTTCAAAAAGAGCTTAATCAATTATAGTGAGCTAACCACTTTAGCTATTATAATATAAATAGTATCATTAGAAAGCGCTAATAGAGCTCTATATAATAG
>JAABUK010009682.1_pt1 | contig 13085 bp, 15 predicted proteins | sample 5559141 | NCBI WGS metagenome assembly JAABUK01 (sample SAMN10711869, study PRJNA513367) | rock metagenome | isolation source: Antarctica rocks | place: Antarctica: Victoria Land, Pudding Butte nord | collected 2016-01-03
TGACAATGCAGACATCTCCGACCAGCTTGCAGCAGCCCAACATGCGGCATACCCGCTGGCAAGAGGCTGACGCTAGCTGCAGCATTTGTACTTCCTCAAGAAAGACACTTTCTGCTGCAGATGGGGCAGAGCTTGTGTGCAGCCTCTTCACTGCCACCTGCATGGCATTCAAATAGCTGAGAATGTTTGTGGAAGGCAGTGCAATCAGAGGGCCAAGTCAAGCATACCTTGGTTGCATGTTTTCCCAGCTGCAGATCTGCCAGATACAGGGTGACCCCAGGTGATCCTCTTGCTAGCACAGCTCCGAGCCTCAAGCTGGAAGGTTGAATATTGAATACAGAGGCATCAGCCATAATTGCTATGTGATTGGGGAACGCCGATTGGTTGCTTGGCGATGGTGGACAGTGATGCGTTGACCTAACAGACACGACCAACGCAATACATGCTGACGGTCAGGCGCAGATACTGAACCGGAAGGTGAAGCACACTAAGGCATGTGGTGCAGAGCCAAAAGTGAGCTGGCGAGGGATCTAGCTTCGTCTGTGGCCTTCAGCAGACGCTGAGGACAGGCCGTCCACTCGCTTGATATGACGCTACGATGCATGGGTCCAACTTCGGCAGTCAAATCAAGTAACAGTCTCCACGCCACGACCCGACACCGTACTCTGCTAGATTGAGTGCTCCCAGAGCTGGGTCGGCAGCTGCTCTTGCAGCTTCATTGCCCCTTCATTCATCACCACCTACAAACTGCACCCGCATATCATGCCTGCCGCAGCACAAATACTGCACATCATTGTTCTGCTGGTGTGCTGCAGCATTTGACAGTGACGCCTGCACCCTGTCAGTTGCATATTACTGCAGACTGCTTTGTTGCTCAGCAGGTACTGGAACATGCATCACTGACAGCAGAAGCACAGGTGCTGTGCTATGACTACAGGCACATCAGAAACAGCTCATATGTTGACGGATTAGCCTGTGTGAGGGGGAGAGAGAGATCATAACGCTTTATGCAACACGGGCTATGCATCAGTCTAGATTCGTTGCTGCCCAGCTGGGCAGCTGGTATAAGGCCCTTCCACACCTGAACGGAGGCAGCTCCTACGGACGGATTAGTGCCTCCATTCAAAACAGCAAATGGAAGTCATGCATGGAGGCTCAATCCACACCTGCACCTCCGTTGAGGCAGGTGGAAAGGGCCTAATACTTGGCTTCTCATTAAATTGATGCTGAAAGGTGTGGTCAGCCGACTAGATTACCGTTAATTAGTTGACAGCGTCGTTGACCATGACGATTGCAAGACTTTTGAATTGGCAATCTTGACTGGGTTAGTCAACGAAATCTTGGATTCTAATTGGCATGCGGATGAAGTCTGGAAGCGTGTTGAGCAGCATATTTATATTTTGACTCATTGTGTGTAGATCTTGAACATCCAGGACCTTATATTGTATGCTAATTACAATTCCAGAACAGTCAGCTGAGTCCCTATGACTGGTATGGGGTTTCTGTCTTGACATGACAACACTCTCACGACTTGGACAGGCAGACCTCTTCCATTGTCAGAAACATGCTCCATTGCAACTCTACCCGCGCGCGTGTGCACTCCCTACATTGCATTGCATACACACGCACTTGCATGGTGATGCCTATGAGCACCACACAGCCCTCAGTGCAATGCACTGCTGTCATGTCGACATCAGCATGTCTTCGCAACTTTAGTTGAAAGCAAAAGCTGACTGCAAGCTGCACCCTTGAGCAGTATCAGCACGACCCCTGCAAAGCATCACACCTGCATTTTTGTTGTAGGTCTCTGCAAGCCACTGGCAGATGTGCTGCTGTTATACAGCTGAATTTGCAGTACCATAGCACCGAGTGCCGCATGTTGGGCTGCTGCAAGCTGGATGGAGATGCATGCATTGTCATGAGCCTGTACCCAAAGTCAGCTGACAAGCGCCTTGCAGAGTCTCAAGGTAATCAAAGTGGCTGCATGCCAGACAGGTGGAACCAAATGACTCTTTTAGCAAGTGCCTTGCATCACAATTCCTGCAGTGCAACTTAAAGACGGCCATGCTGTCATGACACAGGGTCTTTGGGGCTAGAAGAGGTGGTTGCGATTGCAAAGGATATTCTGGAGGGCCTGGCTCAGCTGCATGCACACAACATCCTACATCTGGACCTCAAGCCTGGCAATATCCTACTGGACGACTATAGTCATGCCTACCTCTCAGACTTTGGCATTTCCCATGCGCTAAGGACTCTTGCAGCGTGTACGGCTGTGACTAGCAGCTCAGGCACCCCTCACTATATGTGTGTACACTCCCTGCTGATCGCGAGACACTTCTTGCAGTAGTTTATTGTGAACATGATGGTGTTTGTCTCAGATTGCATGCTATGCTCTGCAACTTTACCTTCTCCCATTTGTCCTTCAATTTTCCTGATTATCTGAGCTGTCTGCATGGCTTGCAAGCCCTTATATCGTGATCATACTGACCTTTTTGTTTGCCTTACAGCCTGTGCCTTTGTTGTGTGCATGCAGGGCTCCAGAGCAGGTGGATGCTGAGTTTGGCCTGAGGGGCACTCACACAGACGTGTGGGGCTTTGCTACCACTGTCCTGCATCTTGCTACCGGCCACCTGCCCTACCAGGGCCTTGCTGACGTTCAGATAGTGTCTGCCATGCTTAAGAGGCGCTTGCCTGAGCTGCCCTCCAGTCTGCCTGGGTGCATGCTTGGCAGGAATTGTGCTGACAATGCAGGGTTCAGCTTGCAGTCAGCATTTGTACATAACTGTACACATGTGGTGGTAAAGACATGCTGTCAATGCATCATTGCACAGAAGAGGGTGTTGCTTGCAGTGCCTGTCTACACAGTCTGTGCAACACAGTCTTTCTGTTTAAATGCGTACATGCAGAACTCCTGAGCGGATGCAATGCAACACCTGTCAGAGACTGCAAGGGCGTGCTGAACACACTAGGCTGCTAGTAGTACTGGTATTGTGACAACACTTCAGGCACACTGGATGTTGGATGTTGTTCCAGCACGAGAGCATTGCGCACCACAGGTGCAAAACGAAATACATGCGTGCTCGTGTGCATGCACAAGAACCGCCAAGGCTCAATACAGCGAAAGCTCAAAGTCATAAACTTACAGTTCAATCGCCAATGTATCATAATTGCACTCAGGCTCTACCATGCAAACCTGTGGCTTCAACCACTGCATTATGCGCTGTTTACAGCCTTTTGAGACTCAGCCAGAGATCAGGAAGCCATGCAGCATCTGGCCTACGTAGGGCCCGAAGGCGTCCGCTTCATGTTTTTCAAGGACTACAGACTACCCGTCATTACCGCCCAATGCTTGCTACAAAGAGCCAATAGCAGACCAGCATACAAAACAAGCCTCTGTAATACAGAACATACAGATCTCTAGACTGTCTAGTGCACAGTGGGTGCTCGAGACAGTATGACTGATGCAAGAGCAGCCTCCAGGAAGAAGAAGAAGCTGCTAACAACTTTCCAAATCCCGAAACGTCTGTGTTAATTCAGAACCTACTCCCTGTTTTAGCAATGAATGAAGCGGCAACGCAATTGCTCTTGCAGCTGCAAATCGAGCTCCTTGAGGCGGACCAAAGCTCAAGGTACAGCTGAGACTATGTTTCCGGGGTTGTGAAGACTGTCACCTTCATATGACCTCATGTCGAGGTTGTACATCATATGGTGCGGGTTGATGGCCTCACTGATTGGGATCCGATTGCCTGCCGCATGCGCAGCCAGCAGTCTTTGCAATTGCGTAGCCTCCAGGCAGCTCACTTTTGGCTCTTACTGTGCTCCACCTTCCTTTCCCGAGTATCTGTTCCCTGAGCACGAGGAAATTTGATGGTGTCTGCAACGTGACAGCTTCACTGTCCATCATCACCAAGCAGTCGAGCGATTCTGTTACATATAGCAATCATGGCTGATGCCTCTGCATTCAACATTCTACCTTCCAGCTTGAGGCTAGGAGCTGTGCTGGCCAGAGGGTCACCTGGGGTCACCCTGTATCTGGCAGATCTGCAGCTGGGAAAGCATGCAACCAAGGTAGTTTTGACTTGGCCCTCTGATTGCACTGCCTTCTTCAAACAGCCTCAGCTATTTGAATGTTGTGCAGGTGGCAGTGAAGAGGTTGCACACAAGCTCTGCCCCATCTGTAGCAGAAGGCGCCTTTCTTGAGGAGGCACAAATGCTGCAGCTAGCGTCAGCCTCTTGCCAGCGGGTATGCCGCATGCTGGGCTGCTGCAAGCTGGATGGAGACACATGCATTGTCATGAGTCTATACCCCAAGTCAGCTGCTAACCGCTTGGAGGAGTCTCAAGGTAGTCTGATTGGCTTAGCGCCGGGCATTTGAGTTCAGACAGGCTGGCCATGGTGAGACTTGCATGATATGAATTTTGCTCACACCCAATATGATGTTGTGGCGCCATGACGCAGGACCTTTGGGGGTGGAAGAGGTGATTGCAATTGCAAGGGATATTGTGGGTGGCTTGACTCAGCTGCATGCCCTTCACATCCTACATCTGGACCTCAAGCCCGGCAACATTCTACTGGACGACTGTGATCATGCCTACCTCTCAGACTTTGGCATTTCCCATGCTCTAAGGACCCTCGAAGCATGTACAGCTGTGACCAGCAGCTCGGGTACTCCCCACTACATGTATGTACAGTCCCTGCTACCTTTGAGACACCTGTTCCAATCTCTGTAGTGTATATGACAGCTTTTGTCTCAGAGCGCCAGTCAAAGGGTGTTGCCTTGCTTTGTTGCCTGCATCTATGGTCAACATACCAACTGTCAGTCCTGATAATTTGTGCTATGAGCACTGCTTATACATGATCTGACCAGACTGATCGACCTGTGTCTGCGTTGTGTGCATCCAGGGCTCCAGAGCAGGTGGACGCTGAGTTTGGCCTGAGGGGCACGCACACAGACGTGTGGGGCTTTGCCATCACAGTCCTGCACCTTGCCACTGGCCACTTGCCCTACCAGGGCCTCACTCACTTGCAAATCATGTTTGCCATGTCCAAGGGGCGCGCACCTGAGGTGCCCTCCAGTCTGCCTGTGTGGTTGAAGGAGGCCGTCACCTCCTGCCTCACCTTTGATACTGCTGCCCGACCTTCTGTGTCACAGCTGCGTCAGGTAGGATGTGCACAGCTCAAACAATGTCCTAAACTTGTCCCTCCCGATATTTAAGTCCTGCGCACCCCTTGCAGAGTTGTCAATTTGGGATTGTTGAACATGCGCGTTTGATGCAGGAATGTTTCTGACAAAGGCACAGTGTCAGATATGTGGATGGCGGGCTGGACTGCACCGTTGACCCCATTGGCTGGTTGCTGACAACTGTCATCTTATGCTCAGGTGTTTCAGACTCAAGCCGGCGGGACTCAAAAGCATCCCAGCCCAACAGCGGCTAGCACAGTGGGCAGGCCTGTCAACACTGCTGCAGGAACGCAACAAGCCAGTCAGGTATGCACAAACGTCCAGAGAAGCTTGTGCTTCTGGCTTGCATGTGGAATGCTGTGCTGCAAGGATGTGCCTCCAGTAACTGCTGCCCAAGCAAGCGACGTCATGTATTGCACTTCAATGCATTCAACACATCTGTCCCCTCCCTTCAGGTGCTGGGCAACCGTCTGCATGTACTGTCCTGCACCGTCAACACCAAAAACTCATTTGTGCTTGTCAGGCTGCACAGGAGGCAGGGAACAAGTATGCACAGCAGGCAGCAGCTCCTGCTGAGCTTAAGCAGGATGCTACCAAGGGCCCTGAAGCTAAGCAAGACGCTGTCCAGGGCCTGGCAGAGCCTGGGCAGGATGCTGCAAAGGGCCATGCGGCCGTGAAGAAGAACGGTGGGGCCCCCATGCCCCCTATGGCAACCATGGCTCAGCAGAAGGTGAACTGACCTGATTTGTTGCATTCGACGTTCAACATAACATCGTCATAATGGTAATGACGCTGTCACTCATGTTTGTTCAACATGTTTAACATGGATGCCATTGGTGCGTGTACATTAGCAGCTTAGATGATGTTGCATTGTTGATCACACAAATGCACTGTATCGTCGGCAAAAAGCTGTGTGTGGTAGGTACACAAACCCAGCATGCATTTTTAGTCCTGCTGTCAACTATACCTTTGTGACAGCTCATGCATGCTGTGCAGAAAGCAAATGAGGAAGTTTGCGCCCTGGTGCCAAAAGCCCTAGCAGCTGCACCAGCAGCTGCCACTTTAGCCACAGGTTTTGGCATCTCTGCAAGTGTGTATCATCGTGCAGGCCATGCATTGCAGTTGGTGGTGCTCACAACCTACCACAGACAACTCGCAGTCTTGGGCAATTAGGAGTCAGGTCTGTATTTGACTGAAGGCCTGCATGTACTGTGTAGCACAACAGCAGCATGGTACTCAATGGACTGCAACCCTTGACTGCTTGTATCAGCTGCCCTGTCTGGCATGACTGCCTCCTCAACTAGACATTCTTGCTGTTAAAGAAGACTTCTTTGCAATGAAAGCTGAACCTGCATCAAAAGGTATATCGGGACCGTGTGCAATATCAGAAAGCGCAAAAGAACATCAATCTGCACTGTTTTCCAAAACAAACAAAGGTCTGCAATGTACATTTGAGCAGAATCAGCATGTATTTGAGACCTGCTTTGACTGTGCCTCAGGCCCAGGGCTGTTCCCAGCGTTTGGGGCTCCATATAGTCCTGGAGCTTGGCTGTTTGGGCAGACTGGAGCCCCGTTCAGGAATGCATCTGGAGGTGAGCTCATCAAACCATGTCTGCCAAATGCCTTGCATGTAATGCCTGCCTAGCATATGTGCAGTACATATATTGACATCTGCTTTATTGGCATTTTGTATTTTAGTTTTCTGGCACTCCTCTGAGGCACATGTGCATGCATGGTACAGGAACAAACCTGTTCGGCTCTTCTTCATCACCTCAGTCTGCATTTCTCGCTCTCAACCAATCTCAATCCAGCAGTCAGCTCTTGCTAGGTGCATGCCAGGCTTCGGCCACCAGCCCTTTTGGCCAAGCATGTGCTCCCTCTTCCTCTTCCTCCCTGTGGCCATGTGCTTCCTCAGCTTCTGATGTCGCATCAACATTTGGACCATTTGGTTTTGGCCAGTCCTCTTCTTATGCATCCCAAGGCAGTAGCTCAGAATCAGCAGCATCCCCATTCAAGGAGGGAAAACAGCTTAGGGAACATGTCGTTGGCGTCTTCATCCGCTGCTGCTGTGCCTACATCTTCTTCTGGTGAGATGGGAGGGTTTGGGCAGCAGGGTTTTGCTGCATCTCAAGCCTCAGGTGTGACCATGCTGCGGCAGTTTCTTTGAAAGTTCGAGTGCACAATCACAACCTTGTCCACATTCTCAAGCTAACAGCAGCATACAGACAAGATGTACCATGACAGCTATGGTAATGAGTCATCAAGAATGCATGCTTGCTTGTGTTTCAAACTCTCAGCAGAGCATTCTCTGGCTGAGTCTCTGAATGGGTTTTGGTCTGCAGGCGCTTACGACCCTGTCACCTGTACCCCTGGGGGGGCCTTTAGGCAAACCCCCACCCCCACCTTGACAACCAACCCTCAGGTGACAAGCTGCTCGTATGATGCCTGCAACAACTTGTGTCATGACAGAGTCTGGTGTTTTTGGCCATGCATCCTGAGAGCTGAACTGTTTAAAAGTGCTGGTTTGAAACACTATGGCTGCACTGCTGTGGTACCTGTCTTTGCCCTCAAAAACATTTTCCAGCTGATATCACTTTCCCTCTGACAGGCGCCTTGCCATTCTCACTGATTGTTGTCACCGTTTGGTTCCACACTGTGGCTTTGCATTTGTGGTCATAGGTTGTCGACGATGTGAGTACCAAATGATCTGCATGTTCACCAGCGGCATTCTGTGCAGGCTTCGCAAGACCCTCAACCCCTACACCAGCATTTGGGAATGGCGCAAGCCCTAGCAATGCATTTGGATCCCCAGGTGGCGGCTTTGGGGCTCCAGCATCCCCAGGCGCTGCCTTTGGGACCCCTAGCACATCTGGAGCAGTATTTGGGGCCCTTGCGCCCCCTGGAGAGTTTGGCAGCAATGCCCAGATGGAATCTCCTGGTTTTGGAGCTGCTGCATCATTCGGAGCTGCTGCATCATCTGCCTTGGTGGTGCAGCATCTGGTATGTCAGTCTGCATCACCAGTATCTAAAATGTGTTGGACTGGTTTGCTAGCCTAAATTATAAGCTAGCCTAAACCCTGTATGAATCCTAACCCTAAGTAAACAAGTTTCCATGTGCAAACCTTGACTGCCGCTGCGTCAATGCAAAAGCTGCCGTACTTGGCAGCAGTGTGCACTGCATTCAACACCCAGCATTTGCAGATCACTCACGACTGCAGCATGTAGAAATTGGCGTGTCATACTATGATCTGACCAGTAATGCTGTACAAACACAAACCTGGACTGCCCTGTAGGGACTTTTTACACCCGCCTTGCTCAGTCTGAGAAGTTTGCTGAGTCTGAAAGTTTTGCTGAGTCAGCCACTGTTGCTATCTGAACAGATGCGATTGTCATGTCTGAGTCACTGTCAGTTATAGAATTGAGGCCAGTCAAGATGATCAAGGCTACATGCACCAACAGGTGGCGGAGGGTTCGCCGGTTTTGCACAGCAGTCATCACCTTTTGGCGCTGCCGGCCCAGCAGCAACAGGCAATAGCTTTGGTGCAGCAGCACAGCAAGGCAGCAATGCCTTTGGTGCAGCATCTCAGCAAGCCTGACCTCAGCAGATATATGAGCCGCCTTCTTGTTATGAATGCCCATTTACCTCGGTGAGCTGCCTGCCTCACCCCCCTCCCCCCCCCCCTTTGACTGATGTAATGTTGTCAACATTTTGTGCTAGTCACTTGCATCTCACTCAACCATCAAGGAACTGTGGCTTCTGTCCGGGCCTGCAGTCTTGCATGATGCGTATCACAAACAGGAGGATGCATGCATGCAAGATGACTTGCACATGTAGCAATTCAGCACTGTCAGTAAGATCAACAAAGCAGAGCCGTCCATGTGCTGGCTGAGCTCTTATGGCAGCGCTTGTCAGCCATGAGTGTTAACATGTTTGGTGTTGGTGAAAAGTGCAATGGGGGGACAGCAAAGAGTTGTGATGCAGTAGGGATACATGCTTGTACGACATCTCAGTATGTGTGCGCTCCAGGGCCTTATGAAGGACCCTGTGGTTGCTGCTGATGGGCAGACCTATGTACGGGCAGCCATCCAAGAATGGCTTGACAGAGGTAACAGAAGCAGCCCCATGAGTGGCGCGCAGCTTGAACATATCTGTCTGACCCCAAACTACAACCTCAGGTCTCAGATGCAAGCCTGGCAGCAACAGTTGCAATTGCCATGATTGTGGTACTTGCCACTGGAACTTGCTAATATTGTTCCCCATTACTGTTCCCCGTGGCAAATTTCAGAGAAACATGAGCAATGATGCCAGAACTGGAAGAGTGCATTAGTGATCAGATGGGTGATGCAACTGATGCGTGTCTGATGCAGCAGTATTATTTTGAGGTCAAATGGCAGTATGTGCAACCACTGACTACATCCCGTGGGTAGTGGTTTGTTGCTATTTCATTGATTGCATGTAACCAAGCTGCTGCAGACCTGTGTGTTCGTTGCAAGGAGCGTGTATGTGGAGAAAACCCTGTAGTCAATTAGCCAGACGTATATTTGCCTAAATGTATTGCACAGTGGTGTATCGAGTACAGGCAGTGTTACTCAATGAGAGCAATGCGGAGTAAGCAAAGTGTCTACAAGACAAACACAAGCAGCAACTACACGAGTGCGAGAGCAGATTATAGACTTGATTGCGTCGTCAGACGCGGAAAAAGTAGTATATATTTATGTCGCGAGCTGTGCATACAGCGCACTCAAACTCAGGTGCGTGGCCGCTAGCTGATGTTGGTGTATTGCAGTCAGAACAGGCTGTCATGCCTGAACTTCTGAGCCAACTCATGACACACAGTGATGTACTAGTTGAAGGGCCTGGCCCCCAAGCATGATTTTGCTTCAGCAGAGTTGCATGTCAACTGATAGCTGACGATATAACACACCTTGAAACCTCAAGTCATTACATCTGATGGTTACATCTGGTGATTCACCCAATAGTATTGAGTTCGATCGAATTCTTCCAAATATAAGTGTTTGGGTGTGACCCAAACTATGATGGATACCCTCCTGTAAAAGAAGCCCGCCACTTAACATTGTACATACTTGGTGGCCGACACCTTCATGACTTCTGCTTCTTGAGCTCATGCAACTGCCTTTCTAGATCTTTCTTCTCAGCAGTCAACTTTCTATGCTCAGCAGTCACCTTGCTGTGCTTAGCAGTCACCCGTTCGTTTTCAGCAGATAACCTTGAACTTTCTGCAGAAGACACAACCACCAATCCAGCAGCGAACGCAGAGGCTTTCCTTTTCATGGCCTTTTCTGCTGCCTCATTGGCGTCACGGAGTTGGCTTTGGCTTGGGAAGGGCTGTCCGGGCAACAGACAGGAAAACAACAAAGAGAAAGCGTGATTTGCAGCTGAAAATGCGTTCAGGTCTGGATCAAACATCATAAGGGACCGCGGGCATACACAACCCATCCCTCACCGTCCCGTTTGGCCTCAAGAAATCTCCAGTTATAAGCCTTTGTCAGCTGACGTCAGGCGCCGGCCGTGAAGGCTAGCAAATGCTCCACTGCCCTTGTGTGCACGAGCAATTATCAGTTCTGTCAGTGTCTGCCATAGGTATGCCCCGCCTATGACGTGTTCTTTCACCTCCACGATCAGCAGAACATCATCTGGTTTTTCCCTGTTCACCACCACGAACTCTGTGATCGCAGCCATTTTGTGTGCACCAGGAATTTGATGCTCAAAGTTGGTGGTCTGCCCTTGGTTCAATAGACCAAGATCCTCTTCCTCATGCTCCCGTAGCTGTAACAGTAAGCTGCCTTGAGAGTACTTTGCAAAGCTTTTCAGCACTTCGTATACGAGAAAGTATCGGTAATTATTGTGCCCAAACTCTCTATGATGGACTTTGTAAGCCTGAGTTGGCTTCCCAAGTCTCCAGACAGCCAATCGACCAGTATGTTATGGTCCAGAAGACCCGCGTTCTTCAGACCAGAAGAGATCGTCGGATCTGTCACAGACCTGTCCAGCTTGACATGTGGGAATCTGTGTACGAATGCTTGCTTGGAAGTGATGTTGCTAGCCATGCTGTAACACGAGTTTAATCTGTGCTTCTTTGTTTTTGCGCCAAAACACACCAACTTTCAGTCTGTATGCATGTGAGACGCGCACACTTCATCATACTTGCTCAAGCGAAATGCGACCCAGGAATGGACATGACCTGCGTTTTGTACTTCTTCAAACCTAGTGCCGGCCTTGCGTTCCCTGGAATCCTCTGCGTAGCATCCACGCCGCGGCGAGAGGCACGGCCTGCCATGCGCTCTGCTCATATACTTCTTTGCTGACGCTTAAGTTGTCTGACCCATCGACAAACTAGTTGCGTGCTGCTCCGAAACCAATGTTACCTCATATTTTGTATCCGTGAATAGTTGCTGTGTTCAACAGGACTTGACTTCAAGTAGCCTGTTTGCGGTCGGCATGTAAATGGCTGAACTAAGCTGCAGTGAAGTTCGTCAAAGTACAAGAATGAACCTGAGGGAGCTGTATAGCCTGCGGGCACAATCCGCTTCCAGGTCAACAGCCTCGTATTGGTTCAAACGCTCGGCTCCAGCACAGCTGCCAGGACCTTCAGCCTTCAGTACCAATACCCTGTTATCGCACAGGGGTTTCGCAGGTTTAACCTGCCAAGGTCCTGCTCAAACAGCCAAAGCCTTGCAGTTTCACCAGGTGCCATGCCACGGCCTGCTTCAGCTTTAGTCACGACTTCTGGGATTGGCATTGCATAAGATTGTTCCCCTAAAGATGTTGGTCCAAATGCCTGCTTTATGTCTGTCTCCTTGGATGACTGGGACGTGCATACAACTTTGTCGAGAGTGTTCTGCCCAGACAACATGAGCCAAGGCGGCCTTGATGGCTGACCAGCTTGCCTCCATTGCTGCAGACCATCGCTGGCAATCATACAGAGGACCCAAGCAAGCTTTCTTTGCCCAGCCGCCCTTCTACACATGTCACTTTGCAAGCTGTAAGAGAAGCTCAGGTCCGTTGGTCTCTGCGGCATCAGGTTAAGTGCTAGCTCTGCCAACCCTGTGTACAATGCACAGGGTAACGCTGTCTCAGTATAGCCTATAACATTGTCAAACAGAGCAAAACAGCAAGGCCCTGCAGCACAGACACACCTGCTGCACAGACGTTTCCTGCACCTGGCTAAGCAGTGCATTAGACATTTGTTTCACATTTGGGTATTCCTGCAGGCTGCCTGCTGGGATAATGATGCGCTGGTCACTGCAGCTAACGCCAGCACCTTCTTAGTACAATTGATGCAGCCATATGTAGTACAATACAACAGGAGCATTGCTGCTTTAGAGGTGAGGAGTCAGGCCTGCCGCTGCTGTCAGCTTCTGCAGTCATGCTCAATGTATAACAGACAGCAACTGAAGCCGTTTTCCCGTGCTGCAGCATGCGGTGGCAAGACCTGAACTGTCATTGCCATTGCTTCAGCTGCCTGACAATGTCCTGGAGCTGCTTGCCATCAAGCTGCCAGCAACCACCATGGTCCACCTCAGCAGCTGCTGCAGCTATTTGCAAAAGCTGCTGCATGGCGACAGACTATGGCAGCGCCAGCTGGAAGCATTCCAGCCTTTCTGGGTGTCAGCTGGTGTCACCCCAAAAGTTGGCAGACTCCAAGGGCAGAGCTGGCATGAGCTTGTTACAACTGCTTACAAGCTGCAGACCTTGAAATGCTCAACCATTGATGATGGCGCGTGTCTTCCTGCAACAGCAGCATGGCGAGAGCTGTGGAAAGCTGGTGTGTACACTTTTGACCTGATCCTGGGTCTGTCAAGCTCCTGCAGCTGTTCTGAGCAAAGTGCCTCTGGTGTGGATGAGTGCACAATGGAGTGTTGGTGCTATGCAGGCAACATG
>JAABUK010009683.1_pt1 | contig 13085 bp, 23 predicted proteins | sample 5559141 | NCBI WGS metagenome assembly JAABUK01 (sample SAMN10711869, study PRJNA513367) | rock metagenome | isolation source: Antarctica rocks | place: Antarctica: Victoria Land, Pudding Butte nord | collected 2016-01-03
TTGGTCAAAGCTGCAAGACACAGCCAGATATGCAGCCTTTCTTGCTACTTACAGCGGCACCTTCGTAGCAGTTGACGAAGGGATAGCTGCTCTCTTCGGCAAGAGAAGGTTCACGCTCTTTTCTGGCATTTGCTGCATGGCTACTTTATGTGATAGAGCACAATATAAACTCATTGTACATGACATTTGCAGGACAGCCGCATGGCGGGCCTATGCTGCTGGTGCAGCCGCAGGCCCCTCCTTGATGCTGACAGGGTGAGTGTCAGATCATGCCTAACATGTAACAATACAGCAGTGGCATCTTTGCTTGAATGTCCTCTTCTGCTCAGCTTGTGTCTGCTCAGTAGTATTGAGCAACCATAGGGCAAGGCGTAATTCATTCTCTCTTGCATTGAGAACGTGACGATTGTGAATTGTGTGGCAGGCCTCAGGACAGGCACACCAGTCTGGCTCTCTATATCTTGCTGAGAGGTGCAACTCTGCTCATACGCTGTGGCAACAAGCCAGATGCACCTCCTGCCGTCAGGAAGGTCCTGACTCCAACCAGATGGAAGCATGGAGACACAGCAATGATGTGTGTGGCAACTAGCCAGATTCTATACTCCTGGATCATGATGCCTCAGACGCTGCCCGCTGCATACGTCAAGTTCCTGAACAGGCATGGAGGCAGGCAGCAATGGCACTACAATGCAGCAAGGGTGAGTCATCTAAACAGGTGGACAGCACTACTTACAGACAATGCGACACAATCTGACCTTTACTTCAGCCTATGCTAATTGTGATATATGTGGAACCTGACATGCTGCTACAACTGCTGAAAGGTCCCTTGTGCCTCCTCTGCAGGAGTTGTGCGAGCGAGCGGGAAAACCAATGCCCCCAGCACCCTACAAGAGCTTGCAGAATACCAGGTTCAAGAACTTCAAGGGCACATGCCCATGTGATGTGTTGCACCCCGGGCAGTCGTGCAACGGCTTCATGCTCAACTTCTTCCCGGATGCCTACCTCAGGTCACCCCTTATGCTGCTGCTGCTGCTGCTGCTGCTTCATTGCCTGTGTTCTTGCACACCATGACAAGTGCCCACTGTTTGACAATATGCATGCTTTACTTCTCCACTGTGTGCGTGTCTCACAGCATGACTTTTTGCTATGTTGGTTCCATCCTGCACCATTGGCAGCAACAGCAACTGGTCTGCACTGATTCTGGTCTGCATGCACTCTGCCCAGGCACATGTTTGTACCAGTGTACAAGATCTTGATTGTCAATATCATGACGACGTTGTTGAATGAGCAGCAGTTGCGTCGAAGCGCCTGAGGCGTGGTGTGTTGTGCAGGGCAATCCCGGTGTACCTGCCTGTGTATGTCTTCCCAGCATTGCTAGTTCACAGGAAGCGGTTGCTGAACCCAAAGCTGGCTCCAGACATTGGGTGCAGGGGGCTCTGCGCTCTAGCTTGTTCCTTTCCCTCTACTGCACTCTAGCTTGGCGAGGGGCATGCGTTGGCTTCCAGTGGTCAAGTGAGCTGCTGTATGCTTCACCAAGTTGTCTTTGAAAAGCTGTGCAATCCAGCTGTTGGATCAGCATTGTTTGTCAGATCACACCTGTTCATTTATATCTCAACCATTGAACTGCACCTTGCCTCATCATACCAAGTATCAAGCTTATCTAGGAAGACAAAGCAAGACTGTGACTGGTTATCCTTGTTTACTTGTGAATGCACCCACGTTTGCACAGTGGTCAATAGTCACAGCAAAGCTCAAATGCCTGTGCTGCCATTCGCAGAGGAAGCTGCACCAGCTTGCTGTCCAGCAGTGTAGTAGGTAGCAGTCCTACCATAGTTGACTTACACAGCTCAACAAGAGGGTTGGTTGATTGATTGATTGGTTGATTGATTGATTGATTGATTTTCACCTATGCCAGCCTTTGCTCTCGCATTGGTCAAAAGAGGGTCGATGCGGCTGCAGATGGCGCATCTGGGGCTCTGCTGGCCCTGACCTGCTGGACTGGCGGCCTAGCTACCCTAGCAGAGAAAAAGTCACGTAGAATGGAGCTGGCTCACTATTGTCTGGCCAGAGCCATTGAGTCTTTTGCACTGTGTCTGAGCTCTTGGGGGTATGTCAGAGGGGACCGCCTGCCCAGGAGGACGGATGTCATCATCTTCAGTGCAGCGACTGCAGCCATCATGCACTGCTACTCAGATTCACATGGGCGGCACAGGGATGTGTTCAAGAGCAAGTACCTGAACGTGCTGGACTTTATATTCGGCAACACAGGTAGGATTACTGATTGTCTAGTCTGGCACTCTAGTTGCCATCTCTTTGATGATCACTTGGAGCCTTGGATTCATGTCATGTCAGTGAGTAGAGGCATTTACACATTGTTGCAGAAGTGTGCATTTCACTGATTTGTGTCATCAGCAGCACCAGGTTCCAGATGTCCTGCCACAGAAAGCGCTGTTGTTTGTAGTCAAGCAACAAGTTCTCATGCTATGCAGGGTTGGAAGAGGGCAGTATTAAGCACGTGCCCTCCACCTCAGACTTGATCAACCGGCTGCAGGATGCTGGGATCCGTGTGCCTGCTGGGATCCGTGTGCCCAGTAGGCGCACATTGTCAAATCATACTGCATCGTTTCTAGGATCTCTTGAGAACCTGCAAACGTTAGGGGAGCAGGATGGCAATACCCCAAGGAGTGACATGTCAGACAGTCCATTTGCCCCATCTCATGACAGCACTTGAGCACAGTGTGCTGTTGCAGTTGCAGCTTAATTGGTGAAGATGTCCATTGGTGAAGAGTGTGAGCTGTTTCATTTGACATGTGGGTTTTGCTTCAGCCATTCGAGGGAACAAATATCTGTTCCCATGGTTGCGCTAATTTGCAGAGCCTGAACTTGACTAGACTTTTCTGAGTGGACCCAGTGCAACTATGGGTCATGTGACCTACAGTTTGGTGCAAGTTTGATTGCAAATCTGCTATACTTCTGTTCATATGTGGTCAGTATTGACTTATTCCTGATGAGCATCACAGCAGGAGTGCAAAACGCATAGTCATGCATTTGTTAGACTATACAGTATGTACATTACATGTATGTGTGTGGTGGTGTTGACACAGTGATCAAGCACTTTACTGGTTCTGGACGTGGATACCGTGCCTGTTGAATAAGAATGATTGATTCGGCCAGTACTCTACAAATTTCGAGAACACACTTTGATGCGCACCCCCAAGGGTTCGTGTCTGGGCAAGACCAGATGCATCAGGTCCGAAGATGCATCGAAGCGTACACAGTGCAGGATTTCTTTGCACATACTTCGCCCTACACATGCACCTATAATCATGTCATAAACTTATTGCAACAAACCGAAATGGATGGCGAATTTGCTAGACCAAGTCTTTCAAAAAATGTACAGCATACATGCAGCAGCAGCTGCTGCAGAACAGATGCCTCAGAGTTTCACGTGCCAGCACACGCATGCTAGTCAACTTGCTCAGGATCAAGCATGGCAGCACCCTAGCGGCCTCCTGGACTGTACACGCCATTTGCATTACCATTGGCTGCAGGCTCATCATCTGAGTGAGCTGGAGAAGTAGGACTATACGCAGGTGATGCTGGACTATCCTTGGGGCTTGTGGGCGAGTAACCTGTATGTAATTACGCATGTCAAGGAAAACATGATGTTGCACCCTTGTCAAGTGTTGCCCCTGCCATCTATCTACTGCACTTGACTTGCCAGAAAGGCATCATGCACCAAGCATTGCTGACAGAACAGACAAGACAATGTTGCATGTCAGCATCACCTCTCGACAGCATGCATGACTGTATGAGCTGCAAACATGCATAATACGCAGCAGCAGCGGCAGTCTGGCAAACAAGCAACACATGGGCTTTGACTTGACATTGCTTGCATGGAAGGACACAGGAGCTTACTTGGAGAAGTAGGAGAATGGTGGGGTGAGGTGGGTGAATAAGCTGCATGAACACATGCAAATTGTCAGAACAAATCACTCCTGTTAGAAGGTGCCAAGTTGCAGAGACTTGATCACGCATCAAAGCAAATCTGCACACAATGACTCCAAGCACATGAATGCCATTACAAGCAAGAAGAAGTGTTGCTCCAATGAACAGCTGGCCTGCATGCAAAGGACCTTTCATGACATTTGTGCACATGCAATATGACTTAAAACACCTTGACAATGCGTCAGGCATAGTCATCAATGCCAGGATGACCTTGCTCACCTGGTGAGGCAGGTGAGTGAGCCGGACTAGTTGGCGAGTAGGCTGCACAAAAACAAGCACATTAGTCAGTCACAAGGGCTCAAAGCAGATGCTGCTGCATTCTGAGTGCACGTGCGATTGCGCACAGCATGAAAGCTGATTGTCATGGTCATTCTCGTGTTGCATAGCAATGGCGTGAACAGGTGTGACTGCATAGATGTGCATTGGTGCAGGACGCCACGCGCAATATACAGTGCGCCACTCATACATGCTTTGCAGACAAGCACAGGCATGTGTGACATAAGCTGTGTCATTGACAGAAAGGAGTTTTGATTGCAGTTAGTGCATATGCTGTTTGCACTGACAAATACGAAGGACAACTCACCAGGTGAGGTTGGTGAGTAGGCCGGGCTAGTGGGTGAATAGGCGGGGCTGGTAGGTGAGTAGGAGGGACTAGTGGGTGAATAAGCTGCAAGCAGACAGACAGGCTGTTGAGTGATTGCTGTACTTAACACAAGCCTATCCACCACATTGGCAAATGCTGCACTCAGTAGAAGCTGATAAGTCAGTGAACATGCCATGGCCTAGGAACTGCAGTGTATTGCATTGCTGGGGGTGCAACTTGGTACATTGCTTTGTTGCAACCAATGTCCTGGCATCAAGCTGTGAATTGGAGCGTATGTGCTCTATATGAACCTGAGTAACTGATGCACGGTAATCTTACGCGCCACCAACACAGGATATAACTGAATTGGCGAAACAGTACACATCAAGACAGGCGTTGCAGCTAGTGATGGCAGCACAACAACTGACAAAAGCAAACTGACGCACCTGGGGAAGTCGGACTGTAGGAGGGACTTGTGGGTGAATAAGCTTCACAAACACAAAGAGACTGTCAGCATCAGACAGACAGATATAACAGCAAGTGCTTGGCTAGCTGACATACATCAAAGCCTTACAATGGTCTGATGTGATGCAGTGAGGTGTTAGACGCACAAAATTGTCAAATGCTGCACAGACTTTGCATGGGGCTTCCGTCCAAGCTGTCAGATGCAGCAGATGTACAGCCAAGACTACACAGCAAATATGCAAGCAGCCTGTTTGCTTTGTAGTCTTGCCTGTATATCTGCAAGCAGAATGTGGTTGGCGCGATGAATGCAGAATGAAGTGTCTCAATGACGTGAATGACCCAAAATTGCAGGCATGACAGTGACAGAGCTTGCCACCAGTTGAGCATGCTGATGCGTAGACTTGATCACCTGGACTAGTAGGGCTGTAGGAAGGGCTTGTTGGCGAATAAGCTACAAGACAACAGAAAAGGTGTCAGCAAGATTGTGTAACGCATTACACAAGTCTGATCTACACTATATATGTAACACCACCATCATCAGAATGTTCTAGCTGTGCAGTTTGGTCATCACTAACAACTCACGACGTCTGTTGCACAGGAGACCATTGCTTGAAACAAGTGGAAAGAGTACAAAGAACATTACACATCATGCCTTCAGAAGATGGAAGTTTGAACTTCCAAAAAACTGAAATGTGAAACAAAAGCAGGAAATGGAAGAAGCCACTGGAAGGGCGCACACTGTCAAAGACATGCAGGGCTGAATCATGCAGCAATGGCTCACCTGGAGAAGTTGGACTATAGGAGGGACTGGTGGGTGAATACGCTGCAAGCAGACAGACAAGCCATAAGATGCTGGATGTGCCAAGCAGGTTAATGTGCAGTAGCCTTGAAGCATTGGCATGACGCATGGCTGGGGTTGCAACCAGGTTCCTGGCTAGACTGATACTGTCACACCGGAATCTGCTTTGGAAATGCGCTCTGCGTATGGGTCATGACAGATGTGCATGATATAGCAATCGTGACAACCAGCAGCAGCAGTGAAGCATGCGCAACAAGACAGCACAACAGATAGCAAGCAGGTCTTGCACAGCAAACTGGCGCACCTGGAGAAGTCGGACTGTATGAGGGACTTGTGGGCGAATAAGCTGCAGAAACATATCCAAGTTGTCAGCAGCAGGCATGCAACGGTCAACATGTGAAGAAATTGGGCAGCTGCACAAATCTTGTCTGCATCATGCAATTGAGCTGCCAACTGATGTTAGATGTGCAGGCAAAAACAAGTCACAACTACAAGCAGACTATGTGTCAAAAGGTTCACATGGGCTTGCATGATCATGTGCAACTGCACATTCATCTACCCGCGCACAGTCTGCTTGCAAGTTTGGCCTTTTCTTGCCTGCTGCCTGATGTGTGAGATGGTCGATACCTAAGACAGCAGGTGACAGGCATGATTGTGACAGAGGCTGCAAGCAGTGCAGACACGCTTGTAAGACAAAATCATTTACCTGGACTAGTAGGGCTGTAGGAGGGGCTTGTTGGCGAATAAGCTGCAAGGCCACAAATGCATTGTCAGCACAACTGTTCACATCAGTGTGCATGAAAGATGGGCTGTCTGACAGATATACTGTCTGAGTTGTATAGCACCATAAGCCTATAGTTGTGCAGCAACATATCAACCTTGATCATGTCTAATCTTGCACGTAGGATGCACAATGCACAAGTTAGAAAACGCAACACCATCACAAGAAACAACTTTTGCTTCTGACTTTGACATAAGGAGACACATGCAAGGACAAGGGGCTGAATCAAGCAGCACAAGCTCACCTGGCGAAGTTGGACTGTAGGAGGGACTAGTCGGTGAATAAGCTGCAAGCAAGTAGACAGGCTATCAGACACTTGTGGCGCCTGTTGTATACATGGAGGTTGGGCATGCATCAGTCATTGTTGCCCATGGTGTAAGCTGCCAAGCCAGTCACACTTGGATATTCTCAGAGCATTGTCAAGGTGCATAGAAGTTACGCATAGCTGTCTCTGCGGTTTGCTTCATAATGGAACCGGCGCTATTACAACACTGTTACAACAGGAGCTTTGAGAGATGACCTTGGGACTCAGACAAGCATGCATGAGTGTGCTTGTCACAAAGAACTTGAAGCAAAAGTGAGCCAAGATTACACAACTCAAGTGTCTGTTATGAATGGCAAGCAACTTCTTAGACTCACCAGGGGAAGTCGGACTGTAGGAGGGACTCGTGGGGGAATAAGCTGCACAAACACAACCAGATTGTCAGCAACAGCATTCCAGCTGAGTGGGCCACATGAGCAAATGAGTGCTGATCAAGTTGATATGCAGTAGAGGATTAACACTTTCAGCTGCGGTGCTGTGATACTGTCATCAGGTGTGAATACAGCAAGATCGTGGGCAGATGAAATGGGATGGCATGCAGGCAAGCTGTTACAAGCAGCAGATGGACAAGATCAGCATGATGGCGAAAAGGGTCAATCGCAGACCAATGATACGAGAAGTGGGAATTAAGCAAAATCAATCACCTGGACTGGTCGGGCTGTAGGCGGGGCTTGTTGGCGAATAAGCTTCAGACACACAGCCAACATGTCAGCAAACGTGTCAGCAAAAGGCATGCAGGTACAGTTTGGGACAGAAAGGCGCTGACATAGATGGCATACACAGACTGCCATACCTTGACACAACAGTGTGTCCCATCACATATCAGGGCAAGAAGTACAGGCAGCCATAAATGCTGTGTGTAGCAGGCACTGTCAAGTGTTGTCAGTGTGATCATGCAATGGCAAGTTTACAAGCTGCAAATATGCAAGCACATGCACGTTCAAAGTGGTGCAGACCGGACATCAACACCACTGATGTGCCAGGCACAGCATTTGACCAACAACAAGGTATCACAGGACAATTCCTTGCATCATCGCTAAAATGCAGAGCCAATTACCTGGGCTGGTGGGAGAGTAAGCTGCAGGGCAACACACATATTGTCAGCTGCCATTGCATTTGTATGTAGCCTCCCAATGCAGCTGTGCAATGCCCCAATCACTGCTACATCTTGCTGTCGGGAAGCATGGTGCACAACTGAGCAAGCTCAAGGGCTGCACTAATAAACATGTCTGTGCAGCAAAGGAACAGTGGCATTCGAGCAGATGACAAAGTCAGGTGGCCCAGACGCAAGGCACCGCTGCACTATACCAGAAGAGGCCTATGCTGTGTTCACATATGCTTGCAAGATCTTTGTGCAAGCACAACTGCAGCAGGTTGCTGCCTCACCTGGGGAGGTCGGTGAATAACCAGGGCTGGTGGGAGAGTAACCTGCATGGACACAAGGATTGGTAGCTGTTACATAGCCACACGTACTTCGAGCTTGCTGATGAACAAGCAGTAGGCTGATAGTTACACGTACACACTCTTGCACAAGCAATCAGCCATTGCTACCAAGCTTGCTGTTGAACAAGGTAAAGGCTGACAACACTAGACACAAGTCACATGGTCACAATCATCAGCAGTACAGTGCACATGAAATCTGCCACCACTGTATGGGCACATGATGCATTCTTGCAGTTCCGCTCAGTCATTTGACGAGCAGCAGCAGCACTACCACAGTCAAGACGACCTTTCAATGCGTCAATTTCAATGCGTCAATGTCACAAGCCCGCCAATAACGCATGAGCATCACAAGTGTGACCAGCACCAACGCTCCAAACAGTGCTTGCATGAAATGAATTCATGCATGCAGAGACCATGAGCCGGCACAGACACAGGTGACATAACCAGCTCTGCTGGGCTCACCTGGAGATGTTGGCGAGTATCCTGCAAGCACACAAGAGCATGGCTGTCAGGTACGTTCATATATGCAATAGACACACACTGTTCGACAAATGATCATAAGCAGGGTTGCAATCATATACAGCACTGGTTCCAGTATCTTGGGGCTCCAGGTGTACAAGGGAAATATGTGAAGCCAAGTGAAGAGCTGACCAGCTCACGCAGGACTTGCCTTACTAAATGCAGAAGCAATGTAGACGCTTGTCTTGCTGGACTGATGACCACAGGCCAGAGCCAGCTTGGAGCAGAGTACAGCTTGCAAGCTGTGCAGCAACAGGACCAGCAACACCAAGACCGACAGGATGCGCAACTGACCTGGGGAGGTGGGGCTGTAACCAGTGCCTGCCAACCCTCCAGGGGATCTGGTGGGAGAGAAGCCGCTGGTCTGCATCGGGCTGAAGCCCCCAAAGCTGAGGCCTGCCAGGGGAGATCGGAAGGGGGAGTTGTACATCTCAGGATCCCGCCGCCCTGGAGTGCCAAAGCCGAAGGGGGACCGGCCAGGGGTCCCGTGGCCGGGTGTGCGTCCACCAATCATGTTCTCCTCAAGCAGTCCCAAGTCATTCTGGAAAGCCAGAATAACTTCAGCAGACTTCAGACAGCGCAGTGTATCGCAGGTACATCAGGTGGTAGCAATCAGCACAAATACAAGTGCTGCTGTGCACGAAGCAAGCAGTTTCAAAAGCTGGATGCTGTATGAGATAGCTTAGCCCAAAATCTGGAGTCAAGGGGTTGCAGTACCTCAATGGCATCCTGCAGCTTTGTGTCATCAAGCATGAGATCAAAGCTGCCTGTTCCCATAGGCACCAGCTGCCCCAAAATGATGTTTTCGCTCACACCCTTCATGCGATCCTTCTCAGCATACATGGAAGCTCTGCAGGTGCACATGGGGTTTCAGTGTACATGCCAACTGTGACCTGCTGCCCAACGATGCACCCAGCAGCATGTGCGTCACATCACACATTGATTGCTGACACAGGTATCACTGCAAACACAAGACCTGCAGCCTTGCCAGGATCTGCAGCTAGGGCTGCAACTGTACCTGTACAGGATGTCGACTGTCTCCTCAAACGAGCACTGCTGCAGAGGCCCGTTCTCGGTCCGGTTGATACCGTGGCGAGTGATAGCCATGAAGTGCCCACCCCTTGTCATACTGTCGCACAGAATAGCCAGATGCCGGTAGTTCACATAGGACCCGTCAAACTCAATCACACCGCGCAGCTCTTTCAGCAGTGCATTCCTAGCAGCTTCAATGCCCAGGACATCAATGGTCTCAATGATGTGGTTGCTGGTGGTCCTGGTATAGTCAATCCCAGGCATGCACATCACCTGCAGCAACCATGCTGTATGTCAAGCACAAAGCAGATGACCTAAAGCTGGAAATTCATCTCATTAACATGCACAGAGGCATGTGCTCTGGCTGCTTGAAGTAAGCAGTCAAAATGATCTGCTGGCCTGATGCACGGCTCAAGACATATGCAGCAAACAACAAAGTGTGGGTTGAACATGAATCTAGCTCATTGTGTCAACAATGACGAACTCACATCCAAAAGGTTGACGCCTTCAGTATCCAGGACCCACTGGTTCTCATTCTGGTAGATGCCGTCCGGGTCCAGGTGGGTGGTCTTCAGCTCACGCATGAACACCTTGCGGATCCCAGGAATGCCTTGCAGCTTGACCTGCATCATGCCACACACCAAAGCTATTGCTCCATAGTTACAGTATCAGAGCTTTCAAAAACTGTGAGACACATGTTCCATCACAGTGCACTTTGTCGTTGCCCATTTGTTGCTGAAGGACAAAGTGAGATGTTAGTGACAGCCAAACGTGTACTCTGCAAGCAGGCAAGCATGATGAGAGATATGCTGTTGAGATTGAACGCATTACCTGAGTGAGTAAGTGTGACTCAATCTTCTTGAGGAAGACATCATCACCATGCTCATGTTGCCCAGTTGCATCTTTCCCCCCTTCCTCTCCCAGCATTCGAATCTGCAATCACAACTCTGTTTGCACAACTACTGGGAGAATACGCAGCAAATTGCACATTTGATGTGTGCCAGCAGCAGATGTCACGGCACAAACCCTTTGCAATGAATGGTTGATGTGCATGTTGTGCTGCAAGGTTGCGCGTGTGCAACATGCTGCAGATGTCCAGACAAACTGCCATGTCAGAGTGATGAACAAGCAAGACTGACCCGCAGAATATGCTTGGGCGCATTGTCATCTGTGAAGATGACAGACATCTCATCACCAAATTCTGAGTTGATGGTGTCCGCAATGCGGCTCATGTTGAGGCCCTTGTCCGTCAGCATCTCTCTGTTCAGCTCAATGCGCAGCAGCCATGGTGACATGCGCTCCATGTCGGCAAAGTCTGTGTCAGGCATGTCAAAGTACTGGGTCACAAACTCCTTGTCCTCCTCGATCACAGTGTCCTGCACGCATTCACAATTGGTGCCATTGCTCAGCAACACAGATTGTGGCAGGCACAGTAATCTTGCTGTGTTGCTGTTTCAGCAGTTGGATGTGGACACAAGGAAGGGGTACTAGCTGCAGAATGCCGACTTCCAACACATGTGGCATTGTAAATGCAGGTGCAGCCGCCCATGCATGAAGCAGCAGCTTGTGTATAGCACAACACCTGTGGATCAGGATCATAGTGGATTTCTGTAGCCTCAGTGACTCTTCGCAGGGTGGTGTACTCAAGCTGGCACTGAACTGCCTTGGCCTGCTCCCTGTCCTTGCAGGCGCCCCAGGTGCCGTCCTCCCTTTGCACATGCAGATGCACCTCCAGAGAAGGCGTCTTGATGTTCTTGGCAATGTTGATGATCTCTGTCAGGCGAGGCACACCCAGCGTGACATTCTTGGCTGAGACACCAGCAAAGTGGAAGGTGTTGAGGGTCATCTGGGTGGTGGGCTCACCAATGGACTGAGCAGCCACTGTGCCAATCATCTCTCCAGGATAGGCTTGAGCCTGCACACGTGTCGACCAGAAATATATGCACAAGCAGAAATATATGCAGACATGTGGATATGTGGACCAATCAGCTGACGCCCAAGAACAACTGTGCATGCTGGTAAAGCAGTTATCAACTGTTGAATCCCCTGATGAGCCCAAAAGACAGACAATGTAGAATTATCAATTGATTGAGGGCAGCAGGCAGTAACAGGAGTGAGAGTTCTAGAGTGTCTGCATCAAGTAGTAAAACAGACTGCTTATATCATTGGTTAGGCGTTGGGCAGTCGAGTGGTGACCAGTGGGGGGCACTGACCTGGTTGAAACGGGTTTCTACTTCTCCCAGCAACCAGTTGAACGATCGGTCGGTGAGCTTGTGCTCCTCGAGAACTCGGCGTGAGGCCAGCATGCAGAGAAGCAGGCTGAAGAACATGAGGGTGGCATTGTGCTGAGCTTCCTTGCTCAGCTCATCTAGCCCCTCCACCACTCTCAGCTTCTGAGTCAGCTCGTTCACACGCTTGATGACTTCCACTGGACTCAAGCCTGCACAGTAATTCAAGTTCAATGATGGTCTTGCTGCTGAGCGGATTCACCTTTTGGGTGGGTCTGTAGAAACAAGACTTGCTTTCAGCTAGAAGCAAAATGTCAAGACCATCACAGCAAATACTTCACTGCCCACAGCAGGCCTTGGAGTTCACAGGGCAGGTTTGGATGCAGCCAGACCAAGGCAACATCACGTGTGGCCTTACTTGACTGGGCCTTGCCACCTTGCTCTTTGTCAAAGACACGCTGAGAATTCCACAGCAGGCGCTTGAGATTGACAGGCTGCTGGATGTTGTGCTCACCACTCTTTATGATCTCACGCCTCAACACCTGCAGCATGATGTACAACTTGACTTTGGCATTCAGCACAGACATCTAGTAACGCAAACATGCGTACCAGAAGCTTAGCAGGAACATCTTGGTGTTGGTGAATGGTGATAAACTATGCTCGGGCAGGGCGCAAGCTGACCAGGCAAACACACAATCCAGTGATACTCACCCCTAGATCCTTCGTGATTTGCTCAAATTCTCCATCAATGATCTGGCGCGCATCAATGTCACTGTGCAGCATTTCCAGCTGCTCATTGGGCAGCCAGTCAGGAGCCCACTTGGGATCATCCAGACGGTAGCCAAACTTGGCCTGCAACACATTGTATTGTTTGCTTCCTTAGCGCACTGAAGGCATACTGTGCA
>JAABUK010009684.1_pt1 | contig 13085 bp, 10 predicted proteins | sample 5559141 | NCBI WGS metagenome assembly JAABUK01 (sample SAMN10711869, study PRJNA513367) | rock metagenome | isolation source: Antarctica rocks | place: Antarctica: Victoria Land, Pudding Butte nord | collected 2016-01-03
GAGGGGGAGGGGGTTGAAGGCCAGGCTGTAGATTGATCGGAGAGATGTCAGCCATGGTCATTCACTTGTTGTAGTTCTTGCTCGCGCTGATTGAAGTCATGGATCAGAGAAGATGATGATGCTGAGAACAATGGCATCAGATTATTTCTGCGCTGCGTCCTTGTACATGTCCCATAAACGCCATGTCTTATGCAAGCATGTGCCATCCAACATTCGAACCTTCGATTCGAACATTTGCAAGACCACGCATCCTCTCAAGGAACAGTAGGACGACAACAATGCATGAACGGTAACATGAACACATAGGAGGTTACACATGACGAAATTCTTCCGCTTGGAGAAATCGTGCCAATGAGTCTCAACCGCTGCACATCACGCACTCCTCCTTGTTTTGGATCGAGCCTGGATTCAATAATCAATTAAAATTCAACATGAGGACGATTGTCGGCACAACTTACACATGAGCACCTTCTGTGCATATATATCACCTTCACGATCCTCATTGTTTTCCTGATCATCCTCTTCCTGCATCTTCTTGTCGGTCTTGGTGATTGGATCCGGGAGACCCTCATCCTGGTCAGGTGTCTCCGCAGGATCAGTTGGCAGAGCTCTAGGAGAAGCTTCGTCACTGTCCTCACCTTCACTCAGACGAGAAGCCTTTTTGACTGCAACGGGAGCAAACACTCTATGCTCGCTAGAAGGCGGCGGTGTTGCTGTAGGGGTTGGCATGCCATTGACTGAGGTCGCAGATCCAGTACCACTGCCCTTTTGGGCATACATCGGCCTTGGAATTGCTGCGTATGACCCGTTATAGCCACTAGAAGTAAGTCTCTTCTTTGGCGCTGCTCGTTCTCGAGCCACATTAGTATCTACAACTTGGAGTTGCTCTTGGTCAACTGTGAATTGGATGGGTGCTGAGGCGGCCATGGTACGAAGGTAATACATCCCAGTCTTCAGTCCAAGTTTCCAGCCAGCGAAATGCATGGAAGTGATCTTGCCCATCGTAGGCTCCTTGAGATGGATGTTAAGAGATTGAGACTGGTCGATGAATGCACCACGATCAGCAGCCATTTGAACGATGGTACGTTGACTGATCTCCCAAACAGTCTTGTACAACGCCTTGATGTCAGCAGGAATGTTTGGCATATTTTGGACTGAGCCGCCATCAGCAATGATTCTGTTCTTCATATTGTCCGACCAAAGACCCAGGTCGACAAGATCCTTCAATAGCCAAGGGTTAACCACCTGAAATTCACCAGCCAGAACACGACGAGAGTAGATGTTTGAGGTGTAGGGCTCAAAGCACTCGTTGTTGCCCAGGATCTGAGAGGTGGATGCCGTAGGCATGGGAGCCACAAGAAGAGAGTTGCGAACACCATGCTTGGCGATGGCGGCTTTCAAGCTCGCCCAGTCCCAGAGATCAGTGGGCGTAACACCCCACATGTCGTATTGAAGCTCGCCTTTCGAGACAGGAGAACCTTCATAGGTCTCATATGTACCGAGGTCTTTGGCAAGCTCGCACGAGGCAGTCAAGGCGCCATGATAGATAGTTTCGAAGATCTGAATGTTCAGCTGGCGTGCTTCAGGAGAGTCGAACGGCAAGCGCAATGCCAGGAAGGCATCTGCAAGACCCTGAACACCAAGACCAATAGGTCTGTGTCGGAAATTGCCTCGACGAGCCTCCTCGACTGGGTAGTGGCTGCATTCAATGACCTTGTTCAGGTTGCGTGTTACGACCTGGACCACCTCGTGAAGGTGACCAAAATCGTACTCGCCGCGAGCTGAATCAACATAGGTCGGGAGAGCCAACGAGGCCAGATTGCAAACTGCGACCTCATCTGGTGCACTGTACTCAATAATCTCGGTGCAGAGATTGGAGCTTCGGATGGTTCCAAGGTTCTTCTGGTTGCTCTTCTTGTTACAGGCGTCCTTATAGAGCATATATGGCGTGCCAGTTTCGGTCTGGGACTCGAGAATGGCATACCAAAGCTTCTGTGCCTTGACAGTCTGTCGACCACGGCCTTCTTTCTCATACTTCTCGTAGAGTGCCTCAAACTCATCGCCATAGACATCTGCCAAGCCAGGTGCCTCGTGGGGGCAGAACAGTGTCCAGTCAAGATTCTTCTCGACGCGCTTCATGAACAAATCTGGCGTCCAGAGAGCGTAGAAGAGATCACGAGCCCGAACTTCTTCCTTGCCGTGATTTTTGCGGAGGTTCAGGAAGTCGAAGACATCAGCGTGCCATGGCTCAAGGTAGATTGCGAAGGCACCTGGACGTTTGTTGCCGCCCTGATCCACATAACGAGCAGTATTGTTGAAGACACGGAGCATAGGAGTCAAGCCGTTAGATGACCCGTTAGTACCGCCAATGTAAGAGCCAGTAGCGCGAATACAGTGAACGTTCAGTCCAATGCCTCCGGCGTTCTTGGAAATCATGGCGCACGTTTTGAGTGTGTCATAAATGCCCTCAATACTGTCCTCCTTCATATCAATGAGGAAACAAGATGCCAGCTGTCCCTGTGGGGTGCCAGCATTGAACAGTGTAGGAGAAGCATGGGTGAAGTATTTTTGAGACATGAGATTGTAGGTCTCGATGGCCTTTTCGATATCCTCACCATGGATGCCCACAGAAACACGCATAAGCATATGTTGGGGTCTCTCGGCCACCTGCTTGCCGATTTTAAGCAGATATGAACGTTCCAAAGTTTTGAAGCCAAAATATTGGTAGTTGAAGTCTCGATCGTAAACAATAGCCGAATTCAGCTCTTCGGCATGCTTCACCACAGTCTCGTACGTCTCTTTTGAGATCATGGCGGCAGGCTTGTTATTCTTGGGATTGATATAATGATAGAGGTCGGAGACAACCGCAGAAAACTGCTTCTTTGTCTGCTTGTGTAGATTCGATACTGCAATACGTGCAGCGAGGATGGCATAGTCAGGATGAGTGACAGTCATGTACGCAGCCGTTTCTGCGGCCTAAACCGATGCTGTTAGGAACGCGCAGAATGCATACAGAGATGAGGGACTCACTAGGTTGTCGAGTTCAATGGTGGTGACACCTTGGTAGACACCAGAGATGACCTTCTGCGTGATTGCTGCGGCATCGACATGTTCTGAATCAAGACCATAACATAGTCTTGATACTCTGGCCGTGATCTTGTCGAACTGCACGCGTTCTTTCCGCCCATCTTTTATGAGTGAGAATGTCAGCTTGGTGGCGATGGGAGCGAAGCGGTTGTCAGGAAGCATTTGAGCCAGGCATCAAATCTGCTGCATGGAGAGGAGATAGGACGGAGCAAGAACGAGGTCATAATCAACGTACCTCTCTTGAAAACGAACATCGTGCCGGAATACCCCGGTGAGAATGTCGAGGGAGGGGATAGACTACTTCAACAATTTGAAGAAGGGTCAAGAATAGCGAAGAGAGGTTGGACTGTCTTTTCGTTCAGGAGAAGATCATCCACAGGCTCAAGCAAGATGGTGAAGTTACCAAGAGACCGGGGGGATGGATTTCGAAGCAAAACACAACAGCATGAGGGGCAGGGAGACGCGCGCCAAGAATTCTTTCAGCGCGTACCGTGATTAAGTGGTGATTGTGCGCTTGTCCTCTTTTGGAAACAGCTGGCCAAGCAGGCAGGAAATTGATTGAGACCCGGAGTCATATCTCTGAATGGAACACTTGCACATTGTAGCGTCTACGATGTCACCTGCTGCACCTAAGACTACAAATGGTCTACCTGAGGAGGGAAATCGACCCCCGCCTGTGCATCCCGTGTCCAAGCCTGGAAATAACACCTTTCTGCGCCGTATGGTGGCGCGCCTGGCCACAAAATGCCTCTCGTGGAGGGCACGAAAAGACACTGTTACGTTTTGGAGCCCAAGCATTTGTTACAAGCAGACGAAGAATCTGAGCGAGCCTTATGCCATGCAGCTTGTAGGACAACAAACGGCCGTGCCCGTCCCCAAAGTATTGATAGCCTGGACTGACAAGAAGGGCAAGACTCATCTAGTCATGGATAGGATCAAAGGGAAAGAACCTGGTCCGCTCTGGGACAATTACAGCAGTGAAGAAAAGAAGGCCGTGGCGAGTCAACTCAAGGACTACGTTGCGCAGTATAGAGCTATGAAGGCTTCCTGCACGACGGTTGGCTCAGCTGATTATTCACCATTTGACAATGAGCTATTTTGTCTCGAAGGTAACGGCCCTTTCAAAGACGTGTCAGACTTTCACTGCTCCGAATGTGCGGGCTATTCCATGAATCTGCCGAATACCGTGGCCAAACTCAAGCAATTCCACTCATCCAGATACTTCGGCCCAGTCTTTACGCACGGGGATCTTGCGCCACGAAACATTCTCGTCAAAGGCAAAAAGATCGTGGGGATCGTCGATTGGGGTTCTTCAGGCTGGTACCCAGATTACTGGGAGTATACCAGTAGTTGGTATACAAACTGGCGAAACCCTGACTTTCGAGACCACCGCGACGGCTTCCTAGAAGCTTTCCCTTATGCATTGGAAATAGAGCAGCTTCGATGGCAGTATTGTGCAATATGGGGTCGACCACACCAGATTGAAGACGATAAAGTTGAGGTTCAACCCCAGAATGGCGACTATACATGACAATCAACGCCGTGACCGAGCTTGTTCGAACAAACCACACTGGCTACTGGTAGATATTCGCGCGAAGTCCCGGGAACCTCAAAAGAGGAATCAAGTCATCAAGGAATAGCATTCCTCACCCAAATTTTACAAGTCCACGCCGGATCACCCTGGATAATTGGCACAGACCGCAATGTCGAATCAATCAAATTCGGCTTCTCGATCTTCGCAACCAGCAGGCGGGCTAGCAGGTTCCAGGTCCGAAGTCGTGTTGGCACTGTCCGTTCGTAGATCCAGTGCGCGACGTTTCGGCCAGAGACATTGCCAGGTGGGTTTTTGACATGGTAGCGGACTACGGAGGGGTTTTGGACATCTTCGGGCCCAACCATGAGGGCCCAGTGGTATTGATTTGGAAGGGGATTGGTGTACAGGGCGATGTAGAGGCGCGGCTTCTTGCGCGTCATTTTCGGTGACTGAGATAAGTCTCGGATGCGTCGTCTGATTGAAGAGATCTTGAATAAATGCTATTGAGTCCGTGAGACGGATAGTCTTGCGTGAGTGAGAAAGGATTTAGGTTGACTGAGAACATATGATGAATGTCGCCGAAGGAAATGGGAATCAAAGCATACTTGTAGTATACCCTCCCATCAAAACCTGACTCCGAGGATCTCAGGCGTCTCAAATCCAACATAACCGGTGCGCACCTGTCTCAACTACCAAATACTACTCGTACATCAAGGTCCAGACATCGACTCTATTCACACAATGACGAGCAGCATCTCGACTATCCAACAGCATAAAATCACAAATTCCACCATTCAAAGTCCGTCCGGTCCGGCGTGGAAAGCTGTATCTGTTGTGACGAGCCACAGCGTTAGCTTTCATCCACCAGGACTCCAATATATTGTTTCCCCCCGAGCATTGCATTCACGGTAGGCTCAGCCCCTTCAGACCGTAATGGCGACCCAAACAGCCGATCTAAAAGACCCACGGTAAATTTGGCCGGGGTTTCATCAGATCGTCACCAATCCATCGAGCTCAGCCACGAACATCCACGATATGTTGGTGGCTTTTCATAGTTAGGAGTGTGCTAGTGAAAGCCAAGTAAAGTAACTCCTGCCCCAGGCTCACCACCTAGGGTGATGCCGCTCGAGCTCACCCTGGCCGGAGTGCCGCAGGCAGCCGCCTTGGCGGTCTGTTGCCCACTCTTACAGCAACCAAATTGAAAAGACCTGGTCCACGTCCACGTCCTCGTGGATTAGAAAGGACACCACATCGAACCCTTCTCCTGGCCCAAAGTGGGAACCTGCCCGTGACCTAATGCGGAAGCCACGTCTCCATCACAAGTGAGCTCAAACAACAAGAAAGTAACAGCTCCAACAGGCCAACAACTCAACAATCCGTGGCGACGCAGATGGGGAAATGGGCGAGAGGAGATAGAGCGCCATTCTCCGTCTTGTTCTTGCCAATACTAGCTCCTGAGGTGACCCAGTGGTGGGGAGAAGAAAGAAGCAGAAGAAACAAAGCAGTGCCCATGGTCAGTTGGCAAATCCACCTATGCCAGAACCAGTCGTGCCAGTGGAGAAACTGTTGGAGCAATGCCAGAGCAATGCCAGAGCAATGCCAGAGCAATGCCAGAGCAATGCCAGAGCAATGCCAGAGAGAACGCTTGTGGTATGCGAGATAGGAAAAGGCGTCCTTTCCGTGGCTCTTTGTGAAACCAACTTCTTTGGCACAGCCAGCTCGACTTTCTGCCGAAGAATCGTGTGATATTGCGTCACAAAACAGATGTTGGCGAAACCCTCCTGCATGACCACTGCCACGACCTCGGCTTTCTTTTGAAGGTTGTTGGTTTCTTAAAGTTGTTCCCGAGCAATACTATCCCAGCCTTGCTCTCCATCCCTGCTCTCCATCCTTGCTGTCGACCTCTTCTCAAGGGTGAAGTTCCGGTGCATTTCAAGGTCCAGGGTATGATATTGTCCAACCCATGTGTATTTGTTCTCATTCTCAATCTTTCCGGATACATGGATCTGAGTCCTGACCGGCTTGGGGATCAAAATCTGGAGATTTGACACGAATGGTGAGCACTCAATTACCTATTCAGGCTTAGTGTCACTTGATTTCTCTGTGTCTCCGCTCCCTATGCTCTCGTGATTGTTTGTGTTGTCACCTCCACCTGTGTTTCCTGCATTATCTCGCTGCCAGCTCCTTCTGCGTTTCCAGCTCTGTGGTCAGCAGGAATAATGTCCTTGGCTTCTGGGTGGCGACGTTGATCGAGCGTGGTCTGTCCGCCACGTGATGGCCGGTGACTTGTGGCTGTCCCTATAGCTCATTTCTTGACGGCAACGCTATTTGGCGCACGCTCACGGTGTTGTGGTGACCAGCAGCTTGGGGACGTCTCTCCGGCTGATTTCTTGCAGGAAACACCATGGGTTTGGGGTTGTTGGTGGCCCTTGGTGGCCCAGCCGCTGAGTCTGAATGTCAGCCAAGCAGCAAAGATGAGGAATAGGATGTAAACTGACCCCCGCGAGAAAAACAACAGGGCGGCGGACTTGGACCCCACAAAAAGCAGGACAGAATGGGTGTTTGAGTTGTTGGTGGCCCTTGGTGGCCCAGCCACTGAGTCTACATGTTAGCCAACCAGCAAAGATGAGGAAGAGAATACAGACTGACCCCCGCGAGCAACAAGACGGGGTGGCGAAGTTGAGGGTAAGAATACCCCAAGCCGCAAGAATTCACAGAAAGCTGACGCATCGAAGCCGGAGTCAGGTCGCTACGCCCCCTGAAACCGCCGACGAGGTCATCCAAGAACAGTCACCAACCGAATTGTGGGCCGCTATGCCTCCCACAATCGCCTGGATCCTGAAGCCGACGCCGCAGTTAGCGCCAACCCGAAAACCAGCCAGAAGGAGCGGCTTTTGCCTGGTCCAACTGTCTGACCTTCTTCTCGACTGCAGCTAGTCGCTGCTTCTGCTCGAGAGCATCAGCAGCACCTCGCTGCACCTTTCTGCTATCTTGAATCAAGTGAGTCAAAGTGGCGACGCCAGTGGCCGCTATGATCACCTGACACTGCTCGGCCAGGGGGAGGGAATATATTTTCCAAAAAAAAGACATATTTAAAAAATATAAATGGCGTGGAGAAGAGGAAAATCCGGATCAGTGACAGACACGTTTATCTATTTCCTCTACTTGCACCTTCGCGATTGCCTCGGAGGAGCGACTGCTTGTACTTCCTCGCTATTTTTTCTGGAAGGAAGCGGCCAGAGCTGCTCTATGCGTGAGTTTGGAAGGAGCAACTTTTGCCTGCTCCAACCGATCGACCCTCTTCTCCAGTACTTCAAGTAGCTGCCAACTCTCCTGCCTCATCTTCTCGGTTTCCTGCATCGTCTTCTCGATCAGCTCCTTGCGTGCTCGGTCCTTCTCTGTCGCAAACAGCCGGCTGTAAGCGCGATTGATATATGTGAAAGGTGTCGTCTTGAAAGGCTCGCCGGGTGGGTTGGCTCGTTCTAGACTAATATATATTTGGGACCAACTGCGCATAATGTGAGCTTCTGAGATCTTTTAATCCTATCTCTTTCGGCACTTTTATCGTGGAGGGGGGATTGGGGGTACTCACAGCACTGTGGTTGGCAACACGGTTACGATAACAGTGAGCCAAGGGCTGGCGGCCATCTTGCTAAATCTGGAGGGCGGAGACATATCTACCGAGATGGGCTCTGATATCCGTCAAGTTATGATCTGCTTTTTGGCCAAGTGTGTATGGAGAGTGCGAGGATGCACCCTGGGAAAGAAGAGGATTTATGTAGTCAGAGATCCACACTCTTGGCTTAGTGGTCTTATGTCTACCGCTCCCGCGGATTATAGTTCGGCATACCGAGTTGCACTAGCGCATATCTTTGTGTGGATCGACAGGAAACTCCACTACGTAGAACCAACACAAGCAGAATATCAAGTCCTTCTGACCGCCGCATTTCATAGGGTCTTATTGATCTCTGTCGCATCTCTCTATCTCGACGAAAAACAACCAGGAACACCAAGACGTGACATTGATCCCTTCAGATGGCGAACAATGGGTCCATTTTATGATTGGTCAATAATCTCCCCGATGTTCACGCGACACTCAACTTTCAGGGCTAACGAAAGGTACTCATGGGTACTCACCACGCCGAAGAAGCGTTAGCTAAAGACGGAGATCTAATATAGGTTCCCACCCCCTCCTCTTGACTGAATAGGGCAGCGCTGAACGGCCATGGTGGAGGCCGTTGACGAGTAGGCCATCGTGTGATAATTTTACTCTCCTTGTGCTGCCAAGTCGCGAGCTTCCTAGCGCGATAAAGCTTAGTAAGCAGCCTTATTGACACTGAGTGATGCAACGTCGAATACATGCCAACGCCCATTTCTTTCACATCGATATCCACAGGTTTCTCGGTGAGCTTCACTATCTCGTAAGGTGCGAGGCCTGTACGATCTCACGCAAGGAGAAGGAATGAGCTGTGCATTTGTGCGCCGCTTTTTACGGTTAAGTGAGAGACTGCAGATCATGAAATACTATCCCTTGGATGTTCCTTCTGCCAAGACTGCAGCAAACTTTGACGCTAGAACGCGGCAACGCTATTCTCAAAGAGGAGAGTCACACATCCAGTGACACAAGGGATATGAGAAGGAAGCAGGGCAGTGAGAGAGTGAGAGAGAGAGAGAGAGAGAGAAAGAGAGAGAGGGAGGGAGGGAGAGAGGGGGAGAGAGAGAGAGAGAGCGATGTAGACGGACCCCATCAGACTAACCAAACGATTCTGTTCACAGCAGTATTAATTAGTCCCAAGAAGTCTGCCCTGGGCGCCACCACACGCTACGACTCTTTGTTGTTTCGGCCGTTTACTGCCCAGCCGTGGTATCAAAGCGGCACTATTGAGTGCCAATGATCTGAGTTCTACATGCGATGTGGCTGAGCGTCACGGAGCTGGACTAATGTTGATGAATGATTGGGGTATCGTCGATGACAGGAAAATCGTTCACTGAGCACAATCTGACCCAGGTGTGAGAGTGTGGATACAAGTATGTTCTGGAAGGATGATGTTTGCAGGGCCCAGAAGGCAGCGAGAATGGACATGCCTGTCTCGGTAGCACAACCGGAACAGGCCAAGGGTATTGTACGGTACTATGAAATCACACTGACGAGGACATCACGATAAACTCAAGGTAGATGTGTGTTGCAAAATGTTTTGTATGTTCCTGTCAGAAATCTAGTTGCAAGAATTGAACCTTTGTCCCTGCACATGCCAATATTTCCAATGGCTGTGTTCATTTCCATCCGGAAGATTGATCAGCGCCGGCAATGTGCGATTTTCCTTTGGTTTGTCATCATCTCATAAGGTTGTTGGTCGCCAGTGAAGTTGGTTCTCCTGACCACGCAGAGACAACATACAGCGGCTTCACAGAAGCGGCCAGTGTCGTGTGGTAATGCCTCTAGCTAAACCACCATTCGATGTTGTGGACACGTCCATCACCCTTCCCGTCAGTAACAGCACTGAACATCTTATTGGTCAAATCGATGGAGCGACCGACGCAGCCCATGCATTTGTCTTTGACGGTACCCTGGATAGTCGAGCCTGAGGCAGTCTTGACAGTCACAGACTTGCCGCAGTATGGGTTGGAGTTGCTAGCACTACCCATGAACTCGAATGGTAGAGCAATGGCCATCTCACCTTCAGTGTCAACATTGGTACCACAGGCTCCGAGGCCACCGTCGTAGTGAGTGACATCGCCCTTGCAAGATAAGGAGCCTCCTTGACAAGTGGCTGACTCAGAGCCACCGGAGGAGGCAGCAACTGCGTTGACTGCTGACGGAGCTGCGGCTGGGGCAGCAGCTTCAGAGGTGGCTGGCGCCGCAGGAGCTGGAGCTGGAGGAGTATAGGCTGGCGCGGTGTACGCAGGTGCTGGTGGAGCAGAGCTCTCGGCGAATGCTCCAGCGGCAGAGGAGAGCGCAGCAGGAGCTGGTTCCGAAGAGGAGGGCGCAGAAGGAGCTGGTGCTGGTGCTGGCACGACAGGTGCAAGAGCGGAAGTAGCAGCTAGAGTAGACGTGGAAAGCCGGGTTGATTTCACCTCTGCGGCTGAGGAGGTTACATTGGCAGAGGTTGTAGCTGGCATAGAGGTGGAAGGCAGCTCATCCACATAGACAGTGGTAGTGATGTCAACAGTTTCCCAGACGGTCTCGGTGACAACATCGGTGACATATTCACGAGCTTTGATGGCGCGAGGAGCTGGTGCGGCTTGCGCCAAGGAGGACAAGAGGGAGGCGGCGAGGATCAGAGGAGTCGAAACTTTGAGGAAACCCATTTCGATGAAGGGTTTGGGTCTTGAATTTTGGATTCTGGATTTTCTTCTGTGGTTCTGACTTTACACAATTGGTGGAGGCTAGCTCAACAGAGTGGTGATAGGACTGAATAGTTTTTGCTTGCGCAGGGAACGTGGACTTGAATTCGGCGTTGAGCCTGTAAGGGGGATTGCAAAAAATGAGTAAGGAGAGTAAGAGGACGTCAAGTCCTGTAGTGAGAGCAAAGACAAAAGAGTGTGCCTAGGTGGATGAAAGAGCGAAAGAGGGTGAGGAGTTATAAGAGGAAGAGGAGGAGGAGGGAAAAGAGGGAATGGCAATTGTGGGCTGTGGATATGTGGGAAATGCCGCGTGCGGCTTGTTGATGGGCTGGCGGTAGCGTGGGAGTTAGACCTGCCCGCTTAGGAATAGTCCAGGGGAAAACTGCCAGGGGGTTGCCGCTTGCAGGGAGGCCGCCCACAAATTCAGAGCTCCGATCTCCGGGCGTCCTCCAATGAGCAACATGCCCCCTGGCAAGAAACGCACGTTGAAGAAATCATTCTCGGTCCCGTCGCTTTCAGGTATTCATACTCCACTCCACGACCACTTTTCCGATTGGACTTTTCACCTGCAGCCACTCAGCCATGGTTCAGAAAACGTGCTCACGTTCTAGACTGCCAACCTACGTAGTAGACCTGCAAAAGCCCGACTCTTTCTCGTTGCCTCGGTGTTGGTCCCCATGCTCAAGTCCTGACACTCCACCCATGTTGCACTCAAAGAGGACCCATATCGATAGCGACCTGCAGAAGGGTTTCAACTTCCCCACAGATTGAATGATGGCCCCATAACGTGCGACTTCAGTAGCAGCATTACTGGCTGGCTGACTTAAAGACGCAACCAACAGCGCCGTTTCTGAATATGCGGACCAAACTAGGGCTAGTGATTTCTACGGAGTACAGTATTGTGGGAAGCCTTCGGATCAGGCCTATCAGTATGAGACGAATTAGCGGAGTTGAGAGATTTGAAGGACCTCATGTCTCGAAAGCTGAAGCTGAGAAAAGTTGTGGGATACACGCGCGTGTCTTCCTGCCCACACACGGAGAAGGATGCAAAGTCGACCTATGATATTTCCCAATGAATGCTCACAGGTGACTTTTTGTCGCAGCATTAAGAAGATGGCTTCATACCCGATCAGGCCAGGTGGGCTGTTGAGATGCCGGAGTCTGGACGTATGGACATCGGCATCTTTGAAGCACACATCTGGCCTCCCTTTGGTCCCTGTAATACCTTGCGGGAACCAGACATTATGACACTTCATTGCTCGGTCAAGCTCTAGAGAGCCTGGATAAAGCAGCAAGACGAGAGGCGATGAAGCCTTCTCAGCGAGACGGGGCCGAGGGCCGGTGACATTAATCGTGAGACGGAGATCACATTTTTGTGCCACAATTCATACGTGGCGGAAATGGTCCATGTCTTACCAATTATGTTACTGGGTGTTAGGCCAATCGCTCGCCAGTGGAGACTACTGTAGTACCGGTTTTTCATCGAGCTTCATCGCCAAAGAGATATTTGCATGAACTCGGTAGACCTTTTTACGTCATACGCTGTCAGAGTCGATTGTGCATGAGGAATTCGCCTACGCAGGATGTGGCTGCAATGATGTGGTAGGCTTGCCGTAAGGTAAATCGCTATTCTCTGCGCGGTCCCATCTATCCGATGATCATGGCATACGGTCAGGCTGAGCAACCCATAGCTTTGCAATCGCAGAAAACCAGCAGTAGCCTGTAGGCCCATTCCTTCGAACTCAGCAACTGATTGAAGGCCATAACCAAGTGTAGCCCGAAGAAACGCTGACTGTGGAGAAGAGCTAAACCGTCATCTCCAGATTCTGCGGGGATCGTCCAAATTCACGAGGTCTCGTAGATGTAGAGCTTCATCCCGCAGCACCACCTACCACTACTTCCGGCAGTGCAAATCAGAGCTCAACATGATGCCCTGTGAACACAACGATCCTCCACTGTACCTTGCATCATCATAGTCCCATCATCTCCACAACCTGCAGCCCAACCCAATCCCGCAGCAGCAGCAGCCATGTCCCCAGTCCTCAAACCACGCGGCTCCGTCTTCAACGCCCGAGTACGTCCAACCCCCCCGAACCCGGCCCCCGCTCCCTCCCGCCAA
>JAABUK010009686.1_pt1 | contig 13085 bp, 16 predicted proteins | sample 5559141 | NCBI WGS metagenome assembly JAABUK01 (sample SAMN10711869, study PRJNA513367) | rock metagenome | isolation source: Antarctica rocks | place: Antarctica: Victoria Land, Pudding Butte nord | collected 2016-01-03
ACCTACAAGCGGGGCAGCACAGGCAGCCACAGCTCCTTCAAAGGAGCGGTCAAAGGCATATACAGTGGAGCGCAGCTGCTCTGGCACAATGTCAGCAAACATGGCGCTGTTGTTGCTGCCGCACCTATGAGCATCATGCTACTGCAGTCAAGAAGTGCTTATGAATGACAGAGACATCAGCCAACACAATGGAAGCTGGGCAGTGACCATGAAGGGGCTCATGAGAAAGTGGCACTGTGGTCATGCAAAGCCAACTCCTCATCAGATGCTACTACAAGTTGGTCCACTTTACTCCTGAAGGGCTCATGAGAAAATGGCACTGTGATCATGCAACCACTACAAGTTGTCCAACTGGCAGACAGGTCAAGTGTTATATTGAATCCAGGTGCGCATACCTGCTGCACCTGGAGTCTGCATGAGACAACAAGATGACAAGCTTACCAGCTGATGCACAAGCCGAAGAGGAACATGACCAAGGCGTACAGGTTCCTCATGGCTGTTCTGTGACCCACATCATGGGTTGGCAGGCCCTTCAGCAGAAGGCAGGAGAGAGGCAGTGACAACAGCACGCTGAGCTGTGCTGTGATTATGCGGCCAGAATTGGGCCATCGCCTTGCTAACACATCACCTGCCATAGACAGAGTAAGTCAGAACAACACTGTGTTCTGGTCTGAGGTGCCACATCAGGAGGCGCGTGTTTGCTGTAAGCCGTCAAGCTTCCAGCCTATTTTGCTTTCACAGAGGTTCTGAGTATACATTAGTCAACAGGTTCAGGTCACTGAAGCAGCATGAGTTGCGGCGGTCTGCCTGCTGGCAGCTGATGTACATCAGCTGCTGCATGCATCACAGAGATTGTAAGCCTTTGGTGAGTGCTACATCTGACAGAACATGCGTGTTTCAGCCAGTCCACTTTCTACACTGTCAGCTGTGCTTTGCTGTGATGTGGTGCTTTCAATGAAAAGAAAAGACTATGCCTTTTGGCGACAGTTTGATGAGAAGCCAAGTCTTATACAGGGCTGCCCAGGGGTGCTTTCAATGCACTTGTCTTGCATGCATACTTGTATTGCATGCATAGTTGTCTTGCATACATACTTGTCGTGTATGCATACTTGTCTTGCATGCACACTTGTTTTGCATGCACACTTGTCTTGCATGCAGGGGATGCCCTTGGGGTCACCTAGGTAACCTCCAAGGGCAGAGCCAATAGCACAGCCTCCAGCAAAGAGGGCCATCAGCACACTGGCCGAGTAGTCTGTGAAGCCCAGTAGCTGCAGCCATAGAGTGAAGAAGACCATTGCGTTCCATGGAGTGCTGCCCACTATGCCCTGCACCAACAGAATACAGCATGAACTTCATGCATTATGTGTGCAGCCCTCATGCTTACAGATTGTGCTCCCAGCTACAGATGAGTTCCAGTACAGAAAGATGCACCTCACACGGGACACAAGTACTAATGAATTAGTCCTGAGTATTGAGTATCCATAGAGAGTTTTGAATTCTGATGTATGATGACAACCATACCTGCAGAATGATGATCTGGAAAGTACGTATGTGGAGGACAGCAGAGATTTCCCGCCAAGCCTCTTTCAAACGTGTGCCCCAGCCAATGCTGCTGTTCATACTTGCCCGTCTGCACACAACTATGGGAGTCTTTGGTTGTGTCAGTGGATGTATGACATCTTGTAGTCAGGCTGAACAGCCCTCGTGAACATATATGCAGCAGGGCCGCATCTGTGTACAAGGGCAGAGCAGGGGGCTGTCTGGCAGAACTGACAGACTGCTCCTTGTTTGTGTACAGACGTCGTGTGCAGACAAGCAGCCCCGATCTGAGAGTTGGTCAGCAGGACAGCTTCACAGGCAGCTTCACGGAAGCCAAGACATCTACTAGCCATCACTCACCACACTAGATCATGTGATTACACTAGACCATGTGAATACACTGGACCATGCACAATATCTCTTGTCCATAAAAAGCTGCACAACTATAGAAGCAGTGACCCACTTCTGGGGACTCTGGTAAGTAGGGAGCTGAAGGCCATCAGGGGCTGATGAGAGGGGCAGTGTTGGGGCTGACAGGATCATGGGTGAGATGAAGTTCTGCAGACCACAGAAAGCATCAGTACTTGAGCACTGACAACACTGCTGACCTGGTTTGTCAGCACGTGTGTTGCTTCTAGTATCAGACAAGAGGGACTGAAGCCCCACCTTGAGCATGGCATAAATCAACAAGTCAGCAAGAGAAGCCATACGCAAGCACTGTGATGTGCAAATGCATGCTTGATGAGGCCGGAACCATATGCAGAAGACATGAGAGGTACAGCCTCACTGGGGCAAAGGAAACAGTGAGGCAACCATGCAGGTTCAGCATCAGGCTTTCTGCCACGGGGGCTACAGGCAGCACAGAACACTGAGAGATTCATCAAGCAGTCAAGTCAGCACCACGCCAACATGGACTTGGAACAAGCCAGTTTTCTGCGTCATCATGCGCATTGTATGCATTCCACTGGCTGGTCACAACACACCTTGGCAGTTGGCCGAGGGTCAGTGGCAATGTAGAAAACAAGACCACTGGTGACGAGGCTGACAAGTGCCATTAGGTGGAAGGCAAAGCGCCAGCCGTCCATTCCAAAGGGCATTGTGGAGCCAATGTTGGTAGCAAAAAATCCGCCAATCATGCCACCTTGAGTACAACAGATGTGCATCTGTGCCAGAGATAGTGGTGATGTGGCCTATGCATATGTGTGCAGCACACATGCGGTTCTCCATGTCAAATCTTGTGAGGTGAGTACATCTAGTTTGATGATACGTGCAGGCTGGCATATCACATGCTGTTGAGACAGTCTTTAAAGCGTGACTTTGAAAGGGGGCAATAAAGCTGCACAAGTCTAGAGATCTAAGTGGCACAACAGTTGTTTTGGCACACACACACACAGTTGTCAAAGTGGTGTGGCGCAACATACCGCAGGACGCTGTGAAAAACATGAAGCCAAATGCTTTGCCTCTGCTCTCTGAGGGATGATAATCAGCCACAAGGCTCTGCACACAGGGAATGACCAGAGCCAAGCCTAGCCCATTGATGGCACACGAGACCATGGCCTACAGACGCTGGTCAGATTTTTGTACCAATGTTGTTGCATCTAACAAAGAATTGCGCGTTGAGTGCAAAATTTGCTTGCTTGACAGCTCTTGCAAAGTGTACTGCTGTATGACAGCAAGGCTTGCACAATGAGTCTGTGGTACGAAATCATCATCATAGCGTCTTGCATCAGCAGCAGACGCAACAATGAGATGTGGTGATTTGACGCGTATCTTGCCTGGTGCAGAGAGGTGCTGAAACCAATTACAGCAGTCATCACCCCCCAAAGAAAGCAGCCAAATGCCACTATGTGAGTCCTGTCATACTTGTCACCGAGCACTCCACTGATAGGAGATGTAGCTGCCTGCAGATTTATTAATCTCAGTTGCAGAACATGCAAAGACTACCTCAGCTTGTAGTGTCAAGCATGCAGACAACCTGAAAGGGGATATACCTGCAGCATAGCTCTGCAAAGAGTGAGTGTCCCAAGCTGTGCAGGAGTGGCGTTCAGGGAGCGTCCTATGAAGTAGTATACAGCTGGCAGAACCTGCTCGTCCGCTTTTTCCACAACAGAGGCCAGGTTCATCAGAAGGGTTGTGCGAAGCCTTGCTGAGGCCGCTGCTGCCTTTTCCATGGTGTGACTTTGACGCTGAGTAAAGCCCGGTGGCACAATGACAGCAAACGTTCAAATCTGCTTTCGGCGACAACTCGCAAGAGCGCTCATAAGCAATCGCGCTGTCGATATACAGCTTCTGGATCAGTCTGGCTTTTGCAGACCGTTGTGTCGTGCGTTGTAGTTGTGTACAGTGTGATCTCCCTGCAAACGGACGTTCGTGCTGTGTAACCAAAAACGCCTGGCACCGCTACAAGCGGTGCATCGAGTCTCGCTTGCTATCGCACAGGGGTCATAAGCACCACACGACAGAAGTGATGCGATGTTGGACGGCAGCACCCGAAGAAGCACCTGCCAGGTATTAAAACGCCCAAACCGACTGCAAGCTGTTTGAATACGATCATATGAGGCGCGCGAAACTCCCACCTTGAGTGCAGCTGCACATCGCCCCTTCCGAATTCGGAAGGGCCCTTTCGACAGGGCGTTGCAGCAATTGTTGACTCAGCCCTGCAGTCACGACCTGAAGGCTTGTGAGATACCTCGTGCACTGCCGACGGCTTTTAGATCCACGCGTCATCAACTCAATGTGATGTTCATGAATGCGCCTGATAGACAAGCATACATAAACTAGGTGTAAAATCAGGAGACTGTACTAGTAAGTCGACGATGCTGTGATTGCTTCCGACAGCACCGAATGATCGTTTGAAGCTCTTCAGATCTGCAATGTAGCTTAGTACGGGTTCAACTTGACAATCTCGATCGTGGTTACCCTGCAGTCACGCCTGATCAGCTGCACAAAGCCTGGTGCATGCCTCGGAAGCTGACCTCGTAACTGGTCGAGACCGCGCGCCCTGTCTTGGATTCAGATTGCGTCAGCAGCCTGCACACGTATACCAGAAGCATATGCAAGATCGCTTGTCTACCCCAAAGATGATGGCTGTCTTCGCTGCTTCAGCTTTTGGTGCCGCAACTGCTCAGACAAGTGTGGCCTCCTGCCCGGCCGTGTTCAATGACACTTTGCCAGCTGCAACAGAGGCTCAGTTGCAAGGGGCGCATCAAATAGCGGTACTCGCAAGGAAGCTAGAGGAAACAGAACATCTGCTGCATCTCAGTCACTCGCACCCTCCAAACTCTGGGTTTGGGTATGGCACATTTCTTTGTGGGATGCTTGTGGCTATGCTGCTCATGGGTACAGCAGCGCTACTCTCTTGGGAGTATATTCGAAAGCAACTGCAGCGCAAGCAGCAAGTGGCTGTTGTGGGTGGTCTCAAAGACATGGATGACAAGACTCTGAAGAAAGTCCTCGGCTCAGTATGTTTTCCTTCTCCAACTGCCCTTTTCATCATCCAGCCTGTAACCTGTGTCAAAATGCAACATGGATTTCCCTGATTGCTCCAATCTTTGAGGGTTACACAATGTTTACATGATGGTTCCCTGATTGCAGGTCGATCTACCCAGTTGGGTAAACTTCCCAGACTATGAACGTGTGGGCTGGGTCAACAGCATCATAAGTAAGGCTCTATCTTCTGTCTTAAGGTCATCACTGCTTTGCCTTGACACACATGTCTCAAACTTTCAATATGCCTTGTTGCGATGCAGATTTTTACCTGCGCTGCTGATTCAAGGTCAAACTACAAAACCCATTAAGTGCAAGGCAGTTCAAGAGCTGTGGCTCACATCCCATACTTGAACAGGCCAATGTGTGCAGGTCAGTTGTGGCCACATGTCTCCATGGCAGCAACAGGCCTTGTAGGGGACCAGCTCAATCCCCAGCTGGCCATGAACAAGCCCAAGTGGATCAGTGACATCCACTTGCACAATTTCAACCTAGGAGATGAGCCTCCTAGCATCTCTGGTGTCAAGGTCAGTACTGCTACCTAGTCTAGTCTGCTCCCCAACAGTGTACAGTCCTTCATGTGCATTGCCCAGGTTGAAGCTAAGCATAATAACCCCGAACCAGCAACCCAAAGTTTGTCTCAAAGTGTTACGTTGAAGCAGCAATGACATGCTGTTCATTGAAAGGCATGACTGGAGTATGGCAATGCTATTTGGTGCTAGTTGTCACTAGGAACAAGTTGAGTTTTGCAGTAAACAGCCAACAGAACGGTATTCTGGTGTAAAGTTTCGGACAGATGCAGACAGCAGCTCTATGACCATCAATCGCCTTTCTATGCACCATTGATTTTGGAACTGTTGCTAGGCACCCAGGAAAATGGGTGCATTATGATCTGGCAGGCTGGAAATCAGACATCTTATTGCCTGTCACACTAGTTATATTATCATTACAAGAATGATGAAGATGTCAGGCATCAAGATCATGCGGTCAGATAGCGAGCAGTGTCATGACATCGCAAGACACCTCTGCCATGCTCTCACAGTCTTGATTTTCTCTTTGTATGACAGTTTGTGTGGCTGCCAAACCAATGTGCTGCTCATGTGCTACACCATTGTAGTGAGAAACAGGTGCACTGCCTTGTCCAGATGCATTGCAGACATGCACGGCTGCAACAAATTTTCCTGCCATTTCACATATGACCTTGCTTTGCAAGCAGGAACTGGCTCTTGCAACTGGCAAGAACGACAACCCTAAAGCCTGAAACCCTAACCTTAGGTGTAACCAGTGAAGTAGTTCCACTTGAAATGCAAGGTCACCATTTGTGCATCTTGTGTAATCTGCCAAACCCTAGATACAGCTAGATACTGCACAAACCCTGAATTCTATTTCACCTGCCTGTTGACATAACTGCAGCATGTGTCTCACCTCACATTCAACTTGGACATGATAATCATAATCAACAGAAGCCTGAGACAGGTGCACAAGCTGCTGCGCCTTTTTGTCTTCATGCATCTGCAAGTCACCTGTGAAGTGGTCCTTTAGTGTAGAGGTTTCAGGACTTATAAAGTCAGAACCTCTTGCAGATGCACAGGAAAGCTCTCTGACTGTGTGTGTCTGTGAAATCTTCTGACTGTGTATCTCCTGAAACTTGAACCCAACAGGCACCAACAGGCACCAGTTTGATGTTTCTGCCAGATGTCAACCCTTTTGCTGACCCATGCATGCACACACATTTGTCTGTCTGATCTACCATGCCAGGCTGGCCCACACCAATTTGTACAGCAGGGTATGTGCCAAGTAAGGTAGGGTCTGCTGACTATTATACACCTTACTTTTGGCACTTACCCTTGCTGTACGCATCGGTGTGGGCCAGCCTGGCATGATGGACCAGACAGACATACATATCTTGGGTGGCCCAGCATGCACCAAACAAGCTGTCATGCACTGTCTATATTGCACGGCTGCTGCCTGTATGCAATCCCGATTGAGCATGTTTCAGTCATAACCAAGCTACGTTGCACTCATGGTCTAGCTGTATGTGAGCTTTGATATAGCTATGCGCAGCCAGGTGCATCACATCAGCATACTTTTGGTGTGCAAATATCTACGGCTGCACCAGCCAATGCCTGCAGTACTTATTTGTTGTTGTCTGGGTGATGTTCACATTCTGGGCATGTAGCACCCGTCGAGGCACCTTGAGGTGCTGCATGCTGAGGAATGTGAACATTGCCTATCTTTAGAAGACAGCAGTTGGCTGCTTCGCTCGTCTTACCTGCAACCCAGTAAAACATCAACCCAAGGGCCTCAGAGAACAGTCTTCAGCATGCAGAGTATGCATGCGCATTTGTTGTGAAGGTGCTATTATTGCCCTCCTTCATTGCAGCATCACTACTGCAATATTTTGTGGCGGTTGATTGTCCGACGCCTCAAAACACTCAGTGCTAAGTGTATGTGGTTTCCTAGTTGTTGCCTGTCAACTCTCCTGAGTCCTAAAGACAAGTGTGCATTGGGTGGCTGATTGCAGTGCAGTACTGGCTGTTGATACTCATATAGCAGCAGATGGAACATGCACAGGTTGTCAAGCAGTAGCTAACACAACAGAAAACATTGCAGAACGTGGTGGCGTTGCTGTGAGTGTGACATGTGTGTCAGCTTCGCCAGTGTGAAATTCTGACTGGACAGCTTGCTGTTGGTACTCGTGTTGTTCAGCCAGAAGTTTACCCTGGTGAAGTCCAAATCATGTGACGATTTGACCTAGATCCTGAGACATAGCTGTTGTGCCAGTAGTGTTCATGGACCTGTAGCTTTGCCCAGTAAGGGGGGTTATTTACACGCTTCTGAAGTCACAGCAGCTTACCCAGTGTGTCATCACAAACTGTGTCTTGCAGTTCAATAGCAGCTTCAAATGCACCAATGTTAGTCAACTTCACCAGCGTGCCATTCTGACTGGACAACATGTTGTTGGGACTTGCGTCGTTCAGCCAGACCTGCATGCTGATGAACAAACTCAAACTGCGCAAGTGTTTGATGTACATCCAGGAGATGTATTCAGTTGTCTTGTTCCAATATTGGTCCTGCACCTGTAGCCTTGCCCAGCCAGAGGTGTTTGTTTACATGCCTCTGAAGCAACACCAGCTTCCACAGTGTGTCGTCATCACAAACTGTGTCTTGCAGTTCAACACCAGCTTCAAACAAAACAAATGCACCATGTGTGTCAACTGCACCAGTGTGCCATTCTGACCAGACAACGTGTTGTTGGGATGCGCGTCTGGCCAGTCTAACATTCTGGTGAAGTCTGAACCATGTGATTACTTGATATAGATCCCATGACAAAGCTGTTTTGTTCCCATGATGTTCATATGATGCGTTTGGCTGCCAACACAGAGCTAGAGCAACCATTTAGTCCAGCATGTTCATATGATGAAGCCAATACTGACAGTCTGTGACCATATGAACAGGCTCTTGCTAGCGGCTTTGTTACATGAACAGGTTGGGCTGGGTGGTTGCTCTACACTGAAGCTCTGCTCAGCACGGGGAGTTTACTACTGTGATGATTTACTGCTTATATTGTTTATTGTTGTTCGTGAAATATTGTTAATAGTATTTCTTTATCATGGTAGTTATCTTACTATTTGATTATTACTAGCTTTTGATGTGACACCAGCTTTTAGAATCTGTCAGCACCACAAACTGCGTCATGCAGTTCAACAGTAGCTCCTAACAAATGAAAAAAGCATTGGCCGTTGCTGCCTCTCAGTTTGAAATTGAGATGTCTTTCGTACTCATGTTCTCTGTGGATGGAAGATCTCAACAAGTCTCCAGATGAAGACAAATGTAAACAAGAGTCTTCCTTTGGAGTTAGTTTGGTACCTTACATTTAGCAAAAGCCAGAAACAAGCCCAATCTGCTCTGTTCTACAATGCAGCACTGAAATTGCAAGCTATACATGTTTGAAACATGAAAACTTTTGGACAAGCACAAGATGCATATCAGACTACCTATTGTGTGACAGTTTTCAACATGTTTGACAGCGCTGGTGATGCAGGTGTACAAAGCAGAAGATGTAAGCGGCGAAGTCATCATTGAGCTGGATGTCACATGGGCTGGCGAGCAAAATGTCCAGCTCATCATCAAACCCTTTCCCAAATTCCACCTTGGAGTAGGGCTTGGTGTTGGCAGACTGATATCCAATTTCCTGACCATGAGGGTCGGAGTGGGCAACCTCTTCTTCTCTGGCAGGGTCAGGCTGTCCCTGAAACCCTTGATGGGTCGTATTCCTGTTGTGGGAGCTGTTAGGGTTTCCTTTGTGGAGCAGCCGCACTTCAACTACGCCCTTACTGTATACGGCGGTGACATCTCGTTCTTACCAGGTAACAACTACCATCTACACTTGCAGATACTCTGTGTGCTCATGTGCCTTTTTGCCTGCAGTCATCCCACTTGGGTATCTAGTGTCATCTGTCATTTTCACATTGGCTGTGCACATACTGCCATCTGACTGTATTGCTGCATGCTTTCCTTGAGTCAGCGTTCAACTTGACCAGAACCAAATTGAACTGCAGCACTCCTAGAGCAACTGCGTTGATACACTGCCTTGCACTCTGAAGGAACTCGTGTGTTGCATGAGGCTGCTTCATTACCTGCAAATGTACAGTTTGACTACAATATTTGGACCTTTTGTGGGCGTCCAAAACAACATGGAATGGCTTGTTTCATTACAACTCAGAATTTTTCCAGCTGTTGTCTATTGATCCCTCTGAGGAAACCTAAAGACAGGAAATGTAAATCGGTTGATTGATTGATTGACATATGCAGGATTGGAGGTGTTCATCAACAGCTTCATCAAGGACATTGGGCTGAAGCCCTTTGTGCTGCCTGAGGGCCTCACTGTTCCTCTAATCCCCGGCCGTGTTGATGGCCTAGTGGTAACCACCATCACCACTAGTGGAGGAAGCAAGAAGGTAACAGCAGTTGGTAGTTTAGAAACAGTACTGTTTCTAATCTACCACCTGCTGATACCCTCTTGCTTCCTCCTGTCATGCTAGTTGCTGGATTTCTGCTCTTTGCATGCAACTCCTTGCCAGCGTTGCCTGCTTGTCTGCTTGCTTGTTTGCAGCATGATGTCTGCGTGCATGCATGTTTTAGAGCTGCTGAGGAGCAACTCTACCATGCCTGGTGTGTCCACTTGAGAACCTGTTCTACCATTGAGGATGTTTTGAACATGCTTGCAGGTGCCTGCTGGCATGGTGTACGTGAGACTGATTGAAGCCACCCATGTGCCCAGACTGGATTGGTACACCAGGCCTAGCCCTTATGTGAAGCTGTTTGTGAGAGACAAGCGCCCCAGGGCCAGTAAAGTTACTCAGGGCAGTCACCCAAAGTGAGCCCAGCCCTGCCCAGCTCTGCTTGGCCCAGCCCTGCCCTGCTCTGCTTGGCCCAGCCCTGCCCTGCTCTGCTTGGCCCTGCCCTGCTCTGCACGGCCCAGCCCTGCCCTGTCTTGTCACCCCCTGCACTGCCCTGTGGAACTTGTCCCAGCCCTGCCCTGTCAATTGATGCTGTGTTCTGCCCCAGCATGGCTTGCATCTGCCCTGTCCTGCTCTGTTCTGCCCTTGGCAAGTTGTGCAGGACACATGTCACCCTCAGCAGCAGCAAGAACAGCAGCTGGGCGGCTCATGCATGGGCACATATGTGCTCCGTGCCTCTGTGTGATCAACAGCTCTTTTCAATCGCAAAACGTCTGTTTTAATCCAGAAATGTCATTCCTAGTCTGAAAATCTAAACAGAGAAACATCTGGGGACAGTAAAAACGCGTTTGTACATTGTGAAGATGTTTTTGCTAAACCATCTCTTCAATGTAGATACGCACTTTTAATGTCCCTGGGTGTTTGTGAGTTTAGATTTTCTCAAAGTAGGAATGACGTTCCTGAATTAAAAGAGACGTTTCAATAGTAAAAAGGGCTTCACCATGTGTCACGTTTGTTCAACGCAGGTGGGAGCAGGACTTTGAGCTGCTTGTGCATGAGCCGGAGCATCAGCAGCTGACAGCTGTCCTGCTGGAGCACCATGCCCTGGACAAGGATGATGAAGTGGGCAGAGTGTCCATCCCCATTGACCAGCTGGCTGTGGGGGAGATGCAAGACATGTGGCTGGACCTGGGACCACCTGGCACCGATGACCAGAGCAGCTTGCTCAGCCTCAGTGTAAGCCTCCTTGGCTAGCTTTGACTCGTGCCCTGCCCTGCCCTGCCCTGCCCTGCCCTGCCCTGCCCTGCCCTGCCCTGCCCTGCCCTGCCCTGCCCTGCCCTGCCCTGTTCTAAGTTGTCCTTTGGCATTACATACAGTCTTTGGCTCCCTTTGAGTATTCCCAGACTTGTAAGTGGTGATGTGAGCTTGGCTGCATGTGACCCGCACATGAAGCGTGACATAACATGACTCAACTGATACAGCATCTGCAATCCACAATGCATTGTCACTGAATGCAGATCATGACAATGCATGCTGCTTGCAGGCTGTGCGGCATGGTGTGAGGAACATCAGCAATGTGGCAGAGACAGCTGCTACCCTGGGCTTTGCTCCCAAGCACAAGCAATGCCAGATACACCTTCAGGTAATTCAAACAGTGCCTTCTTGCACACTATGCATGTCTCAAACACAAAAGCTCTAGCAATGAACACTATGGTCTTGTCTCCAGAGCTGGTTCGTCAATGCATATGATGTGCTGCAAGCAAACGAGACAAGTTGCGCTGCAGATGACATTCCACAAAGTAGTGGAGGCAGAAGTTGAAGCAGCCAGCAGAGGTGCTTCAGCTGATGAGGTGGCTCACCTGACTGGCCAGCCTGAGAATGCTCGCCTGGTGACCCTGCTGAAGGGTGGCGCGCTGTCAGTGACCATCAACAAGGGCACTGCCAAGCAACGCCCTGGCACAGCTGCCAGTTCCAGTCAGCCTGATCTGGCAAACCAAGTGAGTCGAGACTGGTTGTTTGTACGGTTCGTAGCTGCATTAGTTGGGTGACAGCTCAATCGATGTGTGCTGTCCGCTGTTGAAAGCTAGAACGGCCGTGTCACCTGGTTGGTGGCCGTTATCGACGGCGGTACACCCGACTGAATCTGTAGCGGTCGCGCCACCCCTTTCGTAGTCGAAATGTGCTGTGAATGGCGGACGACTTCTGACATAGCAACGAGACTGTCACAGCTCTGAATTGTGAGCTGCTTTGTCGCAGGTGAAGGTGAGAATAGGTGACGAGGAGAAGGGGACAGCGGCGGCCGAGGGGCAGGAAGAGCCAGGCTGGTCTGAAGTCCTGGAGTTTGCTGTATCCGGTGACATGGCCTCCAACGAAGATGAGGAAATAGTAGTCAGAGTGTGGGACCACCATTGGGTAAGCTGACTTTCCGGCTTGTAGCTAATTGTATATGAAACCACCAGCTGCACTTGATCAAGCATGGACTGCATGTAGCATATCTGGAAGCTGTGCATGAACTACAATCTTGAATGTAGTTCATACTCATCTTCCAGGTGTGCTCCATGCAGTACATGCTGTGCAAATGGCATGCTGCTGATGCATGGCTATGTCATGTTCAGGCTGTTCCAAGCACCAATGCATCATGCTATGCAAAGTGGTAGATGTGGCCACTCTTGTTGAGTATTGCTGGGGATGTTGACAGCCCCATCAGGGTTTACACAGCAAACTGCAGTAAATAACTAGCTTTCCTACATTTAATTTGATTGCCAGTGACTTCCAACCCCTCCATGTAGGTAAATGACATCCCGGGGACTCTGACATGGGGATCAGCAGTCATTGCACCAGACCACCATGCCCTACCAAGAGAGGGCGTTGTCAGAATCAAGCTGCAGGATGTCATTGCACAGAAAAGCATCAAAGATGTGTGGAGAGTGGGCGCTGATGCCGACCCTGACAGCCATCACTTTGTGGACATGGAGTTGCAATGGCTTGGGATTCTAGATGCTGCATGAGTCATCCCATCTAGTCAGACTTTGCCCAGTTGTTGAGTCAATCACCTGTTTGCTGGTTGTAGTGAATTGCTGTTATAGAGTTTTGCGA
>JAABUK010009687.1_pt1 | contig 13084 bp, 17 predicted proteins | sample 5559141 | NCBI WGS metagenome assembly JAABUK01 (sample SAMN10711869, study PRJNA513367) | rock metagenome | isolation source: Antarctica rocks | place: Antarctica: Victoria Land, Pudding Butte nord | collected 2016-01-03
GTTATGCGCTGTAACGATATGCGTAACCCGGACGTTGAGCTCTGAGTTGATTCCATCGGCGACGGCTTCGGCCATCGGCGGTGACGGGGATACTAGCCCGAGAACCGATGAGAAATAACGCCGGGGGACAAGAGACACCTTCCAGACCCGAGGCCGGAACTCTTCTTCTACATGGGGTAACTTCACTGGCTTGCCAAAACCAGCTGAGGGATATCGAGCTTGACTTTGAACCGGCCTTCGACACGGTCGCAACGAACCTCGAGGCACACCCAGGACATTACGATGGGTCCACCGAAGGTACCCAAAGCCCTACCGAGCCTATGGCCAGCTGGCTACTGCGGTGTGGCTTCCAAGATCGTGACAGTGCCAGCCGAGCATTAGATACTGCTTAGCTGCGACCTTTGTGGCAGCATCTGCAACAGAAGATGCTTTCTGCTCGTAATCACCTGCAAGTCAAGCAAGCCGTTGAGCGTATCAGCAGGGGGCATTCAAGTGATCAGAGTGATCTCAAGCTTCACCAGCAAGAAACAACTCTGACAAGACTTATGTGCCACGTGCAAGAGACCAAAGAGCTGCTGCTGAAAGCACAGGTGGCAAATGTACTGCAACTTGAGTAGTGCCTGACTGCCATGGGTACTCCAACTTGTTGCTTGTTTGGCAGGCAGTCTTGAAGCAGCAAGCAAAAGAGGCCTTGCTGAGTGAAGGCACACTGGTCTCGCAAGCTACTCACACAGATGCACAGCATATACAGGTGCATGGACTGTCACATGTTTTGCTGCTGTCAAGTTGTGACACTGACTGTACAGACACTCTGGACAGTCCTATGCTTCAAAACAACTTGCAGGTGCTGGTCCTTGAGTCATATGCTAAGAGATCTGAAAAGCTTCTGCAACTTCTGGCAGAGTTCCACAGGCGAATTGAGTTGAGGGTAGCACATGCTGACCGCATGACCACAGCTTTGACTGCTGCAAATACCTCTCAAGGTGATTTCCTGCGTCATGCATACTCAACACAGAATGGTTGGCAGAGGGCGGTCAGCCCGCTGACTGTACTTTCTGAAACTCATTGTACATCCAAGCTGCCTGCATATGGTGCCAGCTTGTTTACCACGAGACGTGCATTCTGCTGCAAGTACAGCAAGGAAATGCTGGCATCTGCAGGTGCGCTTGCGCTGCACAGATTGCTTCCCACAGCTTCGGCCTCCTTGTCCAGGCAGATGAAGAGCAGCTTGTCCAAGCAGGCTGACAACATAGCAAGTTTGGCGGCATTGCAGCATGATGCAGACACTGCAGCGACTGTGTCACATTTGAGCCAACAGCCTGCGCAACTTGTGCTGCAGGCTGTGGCAGGTGGGACTGACTGCTGCCTAGGGGTCATCCCTAGCGTGAAAGATAGCCCTGCAGCATGATGACATACAGTTTTTCCTTCCAGAATGCTGGCACTGTAGGCTGCAATCATATACGTTTGTGGTGAGTGCTGGTGTGTGCCTGCTGCAGATGGCTCAATGCATGCAGCAGAAGAGGTTCATGCCACCACAGATGCACTAGACCTTCAGATTGAAGCCAAGAAAGTACAGATGAGCAGCGCCACAGGCGAGTTGTCCGCCTTGATACACTAGTCTGGTATAGGCAGCCCTGCCATAAACTATATTGCAATCTGCCGGCACGTATGGCGCTGCCGTGCATTCACTACATGGGTCAAAACTCCTGTACATGCAGTTTTAAGCTATAGGTTTCAGGCATTGCTTGGCACATGCCCTCAATCATGCATTGCTGCTGGCACCACTGCTTGTCATCTGAAAACATCTATCTGCAAGCTGACATTTGGCCACCCTGTCCTTCTTTGCCAGACCTGAAAACAAACACAAGTGATCTTGCAGCAGGCATCCAAGGGATTGAAGGCGTTTTGAGAGCAAAGCAAGAGTCCCATGTCAAGCAGTTCTTGCTTACTGAGGCGGCCTTACAGGCTGGACATGCTGCTCAGCAGCAGCTTCAGGCTCTCAGTGCTGAGGTACAGAGGTGGGCATGCCTGGACATACTTAGCACGTGAGGATCCAGATTGTAAACCCTGTTTGCAAGCAACTAGGGGTACAAAGTATACTGTTTTTGTAGGCAGACAACCTTGTGTGAGCAGCTCATTGTTGCAAGACGTGAGGTGGCTGGAGCAAAGGCAGTGATTGCTGTTGTTGAAGCCCAGCTGGTAAGGCACAGACCCTTGAAGTAGCACTTGCAATGAGTCCATGCCACCTTCAGCCTGCGGCCAGCAAAGAAACACTGCAAGAATGAGCTGTCAGCACAACAGAGCCGGCGCTGTTCACATTGTGGCTCAATGCAGCAAGGCCAAACCCGGCAATCAAGCAGCACATGCATGAGCAAATATACAAGGAGGCCTCGACTGATGCAGGCAGGGCTTCAGCGTGAGAGTGAGGATTGCAGCAACGCCAAGGCTGAGCTGCTGCACAAGTGGGACCAAATCAGATCTTTCCAGTCCCGCAACACAGACATGGATGCTTTGATCAAGCTGCTGTACAAGGACAGCATGTGCAACAGACAGCGCTGGGAAACTGCTGCAGCAGAGACAAAGCACTTCCTTGTCAGTCAGCTGCTGCCCGCCACAAACCAAGTCAAGCATGCTGCAACAGCAATGCATAAGTGCATGGCTAATGAGCAAGCTGCATTTGACCAGGTTGTGCTACATCAGCTGCCAAGACAGAGCGTATCAGGTACTCATCAAACGCATGAGACACACTCACGAGAGCAAAGTCTCTAATTGCACTCTTGAGCGCCAGTTGGTCTACTGTTGATCAATGCACATGTGCAGCAGCAATGCTGTGACTTCTCCAGCAGAACATGTTTGCGCTGCATGTGAGCACAGTCTGAGGCAGGCCATGCTGACTGGCAGGTTGCAAAGTCGATTTGAATGGTATGGAGGCAACACTGCACTGATTGGCTGTACATGTTCTGATTAACATTGCAGGTGACAGCAAGGCGCCCTGTGCGCAGCTCACCTTGCACCGCTGGCAACAAGCTCTGCAGGATGCATCAGATAATGCAAAGCAGGTCACAACAGATGGGTTGCTAGGTATCCTGCAGCATGCAGCTTGGTGAGCAATGCATCACCTGCATGTGCACAACCTGCTTATCCTTCTGCTGCCTTCCAATTTGTGCACCGCACAGCAATCCTGAATGCTCAGCACACGCTTGGACAAAGACATTTGCATTGAGCTCTACACAATTTCGTTTATTAGTAGGACAGATGTCTGTGGCAAATCCTGAGACAGCCAAGTGAACACGCAACAGAATTGAGTCAATCATACAGACTCTGATGTTTGCAGGCAGCACCCAGCAGCCCTCATGCAGTCACCAGATGCGCTGCTGGAACATGTCACTGAATTGTCTTGCAAGAAGCAGCAGCACATGTTTGCTCTGTCCCAGTGGGACAACACATTGGCTGATGCTGAAGCTGTTGCTGCTGCTTCTGCCCGTCGAAGCACCCAACTACAGCATGCAGCTGCAGAGGCAGTTCACAGAAAGGAAGACGGTGAGACTTTGTGCAAAACTTTTTGCAAGCCAGTATGCAAAGTTTTGCAGGAGTTGTGCTGCATATTCAATTTATTATATTATCTTCAAAGGTCAGGAAAAACACTGATCTGATGTATGCGTGCAGTCAGTTGCATTTGCATGCTATAGTCCCTGCAGCTTTTGATTGCAGCCAGTTTCTCACAATGGCTTGTTGCTTCAGAGGATATTCCGTGCCTTGAGGCTGTTGTACAGTCTTGTCAATCAGCTACAGCTTTTGCTGAGAAGGAGGTGAAGGATGCAGTCACAGAGTGGTGGACTCAACCTGCTGTTCATGCAGTACCCTGGGTGCAGCGTAAGCGACATCAGTCTTTCCTTCTGCCCTCAGCATGCCCTGTATGACTCATGCGCAGCACTGCTGGTCACTGTCTGCGTACAGAACTTCAGCCTGCATGATGCACCTGCACTTCTGCAACTGCTTTCTGCTATACCTATTGAGCTGAATGTGGATGCAGATGAAGGCAAGAACGCAGAAGAATGGTTGATAGATATACGCGCCAAGCACGCAGCAGCGTCACAGTGTTAGCTTTCCTGTTACTGGGAAATCATGCGCCTCAAGTTGCTAAGGCATTTACTGTATTGAAACACAGAGTATCAGTCACAAAGGGCCTGCAAGCTGAGAGCCACTTCAGCTTGTACCCTTCAATGAAATGCATGTAATCTGTTAGTTACCTCCTCAATCATTTTTTTCATACTCATTTTGCCAGACATAATTCCACCGTCAACATGTACAATGTGTGTCAGCACAATGAGCTCACTGGTATCAGGTGCTTACTGTATGCTTACCATATGCCGTCACAGCGTGTGCGACGAGACTGCATGATCAGCTACTTGGTCTCACTGGAGGGATGCACAAGCAAAATAGTCAAGCACAACTGCAGCCATGTCAAAAACATGCACACAATACACCTCATATGGTACAAGGACACATGGTCAACGTTGTGTTCTGCGAAGCTGTCTTGGCGGTGGCCTGTTCTCTTGCTGTGTCTGCTGGCTTGATGCTGTGCCAAGCAATCCCATGTCCACTGGCTCCGCCATCTGCAGCATGCGCCTTTGAGTATTGCAGCTTAAGAGAAAACCAGGTACATGTAGGATGCATGCAAAAGAATGTAAAGGATCTGGAAATTTGCCAGTATAGTGCCTGTTGCTGCAGACGCGGAGGCAAATTGCTCATGTGATAAGATGCTATTGTGGAGCCATGAAGTGCAGTCCTCACCTGTGCTAGTTTGTAGAATTGATTTAAAGCCCCTTGAAAGAAGTGACGTATCGTGTTACATTCCATGGCAGACACATTGTTTAGCTTGACGGTGATAGGTCCTTCAAGTGCTTGGAGCCCCTTGTCTATCTTTTCAAACCGCTCCATTCTGATGTCCTTCACCAAGTTTGCTGTCTGCATTGCATCATACTGCTGTCTGTCAAAATGCAGCGCTCAGCCTCTTGTTTCAACAGCCAGTGCACAGATCAAGAGCTGTTTTGCACCAGCCTGACATGGTCAGGGCCGACCTTTCTGCAATCAGCACTGCTGACTGCTATAACAATGTTCAGCTGAAGCAGTCAACTGGATAGGATGTTATGTGATGTGTAGCCACAATTGCAAGTCATATGTGCAGCAGAGCAAAGCTTACTTGAAACAGGACATCATTGCCTTCTTCAAAAGCCTCTTTTGCATGCCGCAAAAGCAAGTGTGCCACCTCTATGTAATGAAACGGCAGCGGTTGAAAGATTGCCTCATGTGCTTGCTCCTCAGCCAATACCTCTGTACATGCCATAGGTGTTGCTGGGTTGCTCAAGCATTGTCACTCCATGACTTGTAGACTGCCTGAAATGCTTATCCTGAGACATGGGTTTTGGGCATCCTGAGTCCAGGACAGTGCTACACCAACTCATATGCAGATGTGGGTGCAGCATCAGCACTTCTGGTTTCCAAAGGCATACCTTCAAGGTTTTGCACGTGCATCCAAGCAGGTATTTGTATTCGGCAGCATTTCTTCTTCTGTAGTGCTAGTGCCAGCCACAGCGGCACCTCTACAGGGAAGTTTGGTCTGAAAGGTCCCCACTCACCCTGTACAACATTCAGACATCATGCATGCCAGATAGTCTGAAGTACAAAAAGGACAACCAGCCTTACATAAGTTCGTTCACAGCAAGGGCATTACCCCTATGCATATCAGGCTGCTGTCTGCGGTAAGGAGATTGATGGTGGGGATCACAGTGATGACCTCGTCCTCCCCAAAGAATTCCATCTGCGCTGGCATATATACACTGTGCTTCACCAATCTTGCACAACATTTTTTTGGAAAGGGCCAGGGGCTCCATGAACTCCATGAGAAAGAAAGAGGTGCCTGCTGGGATTGTGCCATACCTCCTCAGGGGTGAACTCCAAGTCTGCCTCTGAGAACAATGCCATGGGGATCAGCACAGCTTAGCCAACCCAATAAGCTGGTTTCTTTCTAGCTTGCTGCCAGGCGATTCACGAGCTTGATTTTGTGCAAATCTCAGGATCTCAGTAGCTTCACGTGCACAAGCTGCTGTGCAGGTTATGCCGCAGAGGAACCCGGCAATCACTTCAGGTTGGTGTTCGCCCTGAGGACTACAAGACGGGCTGACTGCGCCTTTCAGCTCTCACTGTCACTGAGACTACGCCAGTGAAGCGCTGCAAACAGTAAATGCGCTGCACAACTTTCATAACGATGTCAGAAAACACAATGGTCAAAGAGCTTTGTTGACCAGTCTGAATTTTGGATGTTTGGACGTGCACCATGCTCTGCATGCCATGACATGCCGTTGGATGCGGGATCGTATGTGTTGTTGCGCAACTCGGAGGAACTACCCTGCTCAGGTCGAAAGCGCGCTCGCATACTGGGGACGTATAAAGCACAGCTGTGCTCCCGCGCCTGTGCCCGGCGCAGCGGCATCTCGGTCCCACGGCATCTCAAGTACTTACTTTACTCGAGGCCGCAACACCCCTTGCACGACTTGTGAATGGTGTCTGGAGGCGGGTTGGCGGCTGCAGCCGCCTCTGCTGGGTTCAATGGTAGCTTTGGCTTGTTTCAGAAGCTGCCGTCGATCAGTCATGCACAGGCATGCACCTATCCAGACCACAGGGTTACTATGCACATAGACGGTCCATTTGATGTCCCTATACTGCGCGTCTTGGAGTGCTGGGCATGATCGCTGCGTGAAGTCCATCTACACATGCAAACACAGCAAATGCATTCACAAACTAAACCTGCTCACACAAAGTGACAGTGCATACTTGCAGGTCTCCCCTGTCATTTTCAACTTCTGGTTTGCTGCTGGAATAGTCATCTCCAGCTTGGTGCTGCTGGTCAAGTACCCACTGGTGAGTCTTGCCGCAGTTCAACCCCTCCCATGTGTCCTTCATGACAGGATCTTGCATCTCGCTCCTTTTATCTCAAGTGCTTTCATTCCATTGACTGCTGCATGCAGCATAAATCTGCCACATGCAACCCATGCACTGCTTTCAAACCACTTCTGCCTGCCTAATTAGACAGATTGAGCCCAAAATAGTAATGAAATGTCATCAATGTCTTTGCGCGTCTGAACACCCCAGCCTTTGCGCGTCTGAACATCCCAGGTCGAACAACTGCAGCTACAGACATCCAACGCACTCATTCGTTGTCTGGTGTACGGTTGACAGCTCTTTTACTTGCCATTGCTTTGCGTCAATCAGGTCTTGACCCCATGGGGAATCCTGAGTGGAGCGCTGCTCATGGTGTCAACAGCCAGCACCTTCACAGCCATTGATAGGATAGGGCTATCAATGTCCACAGGACTGCTATCAGGCACCTCAGTCATTGTGTCCTTCTCCTTTGGTGCTGTGGTCCAAGGGGAAGCTTTCACCAGAACAGCTTTGGCAGTGTGTGCAATCCTGGTTCTGGTTGTGGCCATTGTTGCCTATGCAGCAGCAGGCCAGCTGGCCAGTGCAGCAAATCAGCAATCAGATGAAGGTATTCACCTCAATCTGTGATTGTCAGCAGACACATCTATTCTGGACAGCATAGATTGTCAATATTGCAAGGAACCACATCGCAGGTATATCCTCTGTCTAGTCTTTAGTTGGTAAAGCAGCCCAAAATCCATCTTTGAGCATGTCGAAGACCAGGAACCCAGGCTATTTGTATGAAGCTGCCATTAACAGCATGCTCACTGCTTGCACGAAATGCTGAGCTGCAGATGCGGATGTGGAGAAGCCATTTATAGCAACAATCCGAGAACAGATAGACAATGGAGGCTTGACTGGCGGAGCTGATGGGCAGCAGCAGCTGGTGGGGGCTGCCTTTGCCTTGCTTGCTGGTACTTTTGGGGGTGCGCTTCCTGCCAGTCAGCGCCACATGTTGCATTAACATTCAAACCTTGCTGCATTGCACATGAGCATGCATCTAGTCTGATTACCAACCAGACTATAGTGTTCAGCAGTCAGCGCATATCAGGTGGTTTAGCATGTACCTCTGACGCTGCACGCTCTGCGCTACAACGCCAGTCTATCACAGCATCACATGCCAATGTTGCGCTCAGGTCAGCCAGTTCTGCCAGATTGCTGAGACACGCATCTTTGCATGTCACAGCACACAAATGCTTCACTGCTCTACAGGAGGTTTTCAGCTACAGGCGTCTCAGCTGACAGCAGATGCTTTGCAGGTTTGGTGCTGGCCCCAATGAGCTATGCTCCTCACAGAGCTCAAGGCCTTGCCTTTGTGCCCTCTATTGCACTGGGTTGGTGCCTGCACCTCCTGCCCTGCTGCGCCTAACTGCTGCCTGTTACATGAAAGTTCTCATTTCATGATGTCACCCTGTTACTGCCAGGCATCTTAGATATGGCCTAAACTGGCCTAAGAAAGGGTTCATGCTTGTTCTTTGCATATGTGAGTTATTTGACATGCCGCCTTGTGGCCATGATGCCTTGTGGCCAACCCTGATTGTATAGTCTGTGGAGAGCAGGTGTATAGTCGGTGCAAGGCATCATATCAGTCCTTTTTTTGTGGCTGATCAAAATTGCTTCTGATGCTGCAGAAGATATTTGTGTTTTGCAGGTGTGCTGATAGCAGCACCAATAGTAACAGCCATTCTGGTTATGGTACAGCAGGGCCCCTGGCCCTCCCTGCACCCCAAGCAGGCCGCCCTCCCAGGCATTGCTTCAGGCACTTGCTGGAATCTAGGCAACATGTGCTCCATCATAGCAACGACAGACCCACAAGTGGGCTTGTCCATAGCATACCCTGTCATGCAGTGTGGGCTGTTTGTAGCAGGCCTGTGGGGCATCCTGCTGTATGGTGAGCTGAGAGGGAAATGGCAACTGGGTTTTTGGTTGCCAGGGTTGTTTGTGCTGGCTGGTGCATCCATGCTCGCTGCTGCAAAATAGGCAAACTTATGCTGGATGCAGTACTGGTCGGTGCACACATGTGGCGCTTCAGAGTTTTCTATCGGTTTTTCCTGATACTGCTCATTCAGGTGTGCTGAATGTTGGGCTGCCTGGACACAACCATTTGCTTGTTGCGTTGCAAAGTTGCTAAGAAATGCGGGCATGAATACTTTGGTATGATTTGTTGCGCTACGGCAGATCATCGGATGCTGATGATTGTAAAGACACGGGATGGCACTGTAAACCTAGACAGGCATATTTGAAAAAAATCATTGGAGAACATATACATGTGAACGTCCATTGACGCTCACTGTGCAGTATAATGACAACAGCTTGGTCGGTAACTGTTTAAATTCGCAGAACACTAAAGTTTCCCAACTTGCGCCAAGTTGACAGATTATCTGGTATCAAGGCACTGCCTTGAAAGCACTGCATTGCAAACTATAGCAACACACAATTAACACAAACTGATCAGCACACACAACATTGAATAACGCCAAGCTGCGCAGTAGCATTATTTGCTGCAAGTTGCTGCTGCATGCCAACTAGACGTACATTGTACAAAGGTGTCAGGCAGCTGCTTGATGCGCTGTGCTGCATTGACAGCGTGCATGCATATGCACTCAGAATATCCATTTGAAGCGCACGCCATCAAGTCATGATTCAGCGCACTTCACGCCAGTCTGCATCGATGACACGACCTTTTGGTCCAAATTCATCCTCATCTTGTTCAAGGTAGTCGTTTTCTTGTCTTTGCTTAGTATCTACTCTGATCACTTGACCATTGGGCAGCTGTACCTGGATATCTAGCCCAGCCGACTGAGAAGTCTTTACATGCGCATGCGCTATGCGGCCATTGGCGGCTACCACTGGAAGTACCATTGCAACCTGCATACCATAGCACCAGCTTTGCTTGCAACAATACCATGCTGTGTTGAATGGGCCCAATTGCCACACATACCAAGCACAAACACAGCCAATCACATGCATGGGAAAATCTCAACCACAGCTGATGGTGCTTGCTGCTGCTGTTATTGAGTTGCATGACACCGTCAGCAACACAAAGGATGATTAGATTCAGGATGGCTGGGTATAGGATGACCAGGTCTAGGATGACTGGGCCATGTTCAGGGCAGAGACATATACACTGTTGGATGTTTTGATCAGCTTGAGCTTCAGTGTGTTCACACACTTGCCTCTTGGGTCTGTTGGCCATTGTGTTGGCCGCTGACACTCTGAAAGGAGATGGGTGGCGCAACCTGCAGATCAGCCCCTAGATGTTGTCTCAGCTGGGAGTTTGCTTTGATAGCTTGTGACGCTGCTTGTTGCAGCTCCTCGGTTCTCTCCTGTGCGGCTTGCAGATGCTGTGCTGCACCTTTTGCAATGCCCTCAATTGCTCTTCCCAAGGTGCGCTCCATGATTACGCCCATAAGCCCACCGCCAAACAGGCCTGGTGATGCAAGCAAGCAACAAAACTTGCTGGCTGCTTATGCAATGCTGCACAATGCATCAGCCCTGGGTGTGCAAAAGCACATTTTGCACACCCCATTGCAGAATGCTTACCTGATATTGGGGATTTTTGTTTGGCCCTCTGCTGCTGGCGTGCTGACTCAGGTGGGGACCACCGTCCTGAAGTAAGTCTGTTGGCCAAGTTGGTGAAGCCCTGATACACAGTTCCAGGCAGTTCCCTGCATAACGACGGCAGGTTGTTACTGACCCGGGGACAGCTTCAGCAGGGTCAGTGCCGTATGCACTGGGGCAGTTTGAGGCTCAAACTTTGAGCATCACTGATTGTCTTTTGTGACCTGCTGGTTCACATGACCTCTCGGGGGGTTTGGTTGATGAGGCTTACTTTATCTTGTTTAACATTGTACTTCCAATGTCTTCCAGTGTCGGACCTTCATTTCTATTATTCCTGCCATCCCCCCGGGGAGACGCTAACCAACGCTGTTGCTGCCCAAAAAGAATGCCGCTCGGCTGCACGCTTTTTTGCTGCATGTAAACAGATCGCGACCATTTGGCGAGGCTTTGCATTGCGGGTTGGACAGTCTCAGAGAGAGGGAGAGATTACAATGCTCTGTGCAGCTCACAAAGCTGACTTTGACTTTGTAGGCCAGAACAGCTGTCGTTCGTGTCGCTGCTGGATGAGTCATCTTCGTTGCGGTCAGGTGGAAGTGCATCTGCCAGGCTGGTGTGCGCCGTGGAGTTGCTTTGTCGTACTCAAAGTTTAAGCTTAGCTTGGTCATCTGATTGCGGGCATACAACACTTGTCTGCGACGCTCTGCGCCTCTCTGCGACTTGCAACGCTTCAGCCGTCGATCGTTCCAAGTGCCGCTTGTCTGCAAGCGCCCTCGCTGCACTCGGCGCCTCAATCCCGCTGAAGCTGCAGTTTGTCAATGCGCGCTAACTGAATTGGTCATCTCGAGGCATACGTATGAGGGTCCGGTGCGACGCAGTGCATCTGCATGGGTAGCAGACTGCGTTTACTCGCCGCGAAGCTCAGACAATCAGCACAGATTTCTGGCACCAACAGCGCGTCTTCTATCAGCACCTTTTCGCTGCCGAACGCTATGCTTCCCTGCTGCCCAACCTTGTTGCCGGGGACAAGCAGGCATGGGGTCTTAAGCAGCGCCATGTACAGCAAATTTACCTCCTGTGCAGCGAACGGTAGAAGCGGATCCTTTCCGTCAGGCAGACCTGTCGAGGCCTCACCCAAGCGTGCACCTGGTGCAATCGGCCTGCCATCAATGCGGCCAAGGGCATGCATTCGCAGCAAAGCTTTCACAGCCAGAGCGGCACAACAGCAGCAACCAGCACTTCAGGATGACACATTGCTGCAGTCTGCACGTGCCATGCGCTCCCCAGAAGCAATCGCAAGCCATCAGCCATCTGCATCAACTTCTGCCCAAGCAGCGGCATTTGTGGAAGGCACCATTCAGAGGATCACCTACTCCTCACAGGAGACCGGCTACACAGTTGCCAGGATAAAGATGGACAAATGCGGTGGTTTTGTCATGCCGGCATCAGGCAAGAAATCAACATCAGGCAAGAAGACAAACAATAGCCTGATCACGGTCACAGGCAAGTTTCCAGAAATGGCTGTGGGGCAACAATGGAAATGTGAAGGCAGCTGGACCAAGCATAAGACCTTTGGTCCTCAGCTGGTGGCAACAATGGCAGAGGAAGTACGTCCATCATCTTCAGGGGATCTAATAGCTTATTTGTGTGGGGGCGCGACAAAGGGGGTGGGTCCTGTGACAGCTGGCAACATGGTGGCCAAGTATGGAGATAATATTTTGGTTGTGCTAGACGGCAAGGACGCTGTCCAGAAGCTGCACGTGGTGAAGGGAATTGGCCTAAAGACTGCTGTCAAGATCAAGGATGAGTGGGAGAAACGTAGAGGTGCAGCCTATGCCTGCATTTTGCTTGCATGCCATCAGTGTCATGTACACATTGCTGCAAGCAACATGGTTGTACTGCTCACCAGAAAAGCATCATGGTTCATGCATGTGTGCCATGTTACTTTGAGAGGCACCGCGTGCCATTTGTTCCTGGTGTGCCATACAGCAAAGCAAGTCTGCCTCCTAGGTCTTTGCTGTTGACTGTGAGAGCAATGGGATTTCTGCTCAAATGATGTGTCGCTGATGTCAAACTCAAAAACCGCCTCAAACCATGTATTTACCCTGGCAAGTTGGCCTTGCTGCAATGTGTAACAGCAGGTGTTGCCTGGTTGCAGGTGACAGAGGTGCCAGGGAGTTCCTGCAGAAGCACGGTGTGTCTGGTGCCATGGCTCAGAAGCTGGTGCTCAAGTACAGCAGCTCCACAGAGGAGGCGGTGAGGCAGGACCCCTACACCTGCCTCACCCATGCCTCAACATCCTCCACTTTCAGGTCAACACCATCTTGTCCTGCTCTATTGACAGACCAGATACAGCTGATGCACAACTCACTCAACACAGGCACTTCCTGCTCACTGCTCACAGCCAGCAATGCACTTATAAACACCAAGTACATGGACCTAAAAGTGCAGCATATGCAACTTGCACGAGACCATTCCAACACCTTCTGCGTATCCTGTGCAATTTTTACTTGAGATCACTCTTGTGCCTTGTTCAGACAATGCA
>JAABUK010009691.1_pt1 | contig 13080 bp, 14 predicted proteins | sample 5559141 | NCBI WGS metagenome assembly JAABUK01 (sample SAMN10711869, study PRJNA513367) | rock metagenome | isolation source: Antarctica rocks | place: Antarctica: Victoria Land, Pudding Butte nord | collected 2016-01-03
GGAACCCATCTGGGCCAGCGGTCACCGTGCCGCGTCACAGGCCGGACACATGACCGCCATCGCACCGCTCGTCAGATCATGCAGCAGACCCCTTGCACCCAAGGGGCCGTCCACACATGCAACAACGCCCGGCCCGCCACTCTTTCCGCCGCGCCCACTGCGCTCGATGCGGCTGCGATGGCGATGGATGAAGTCAGGGCAGCGCACGGCGGCCTCGCGGCGCTTGGTCGGTACGGCAGCCGCGGCAGCCCCCTTCATCCCGGGGAGATGGAGGTTCCGCAGGATCGTTGGCGCCGAGAACGCATAGACAACTCCGAATTCGCCAACGGTATCCGGACGGACCCTGTTGGCGAAGTCGGCCGACCCGCCCCGTCACCCACCTAAAGACGGCGCAAGGGGCCTGCGAACTATGGGTAAGGTCGGGTTTGCCCGGGGCCATACCCTGTGAACAAACAGCCAACACCGACTTCGCCAACAGTGTCTCGGCGGGTGCCAGTGCGGATGCGCGCCTGCCAAACAGATTGGAGGTTCAGCGGAGGCTAAACCCGATCGAGAAGCCTGGGGCCTCGAAGACGGGCCGTGGGGGCGGCACGTAGTAAACAGGCGGAGGGGCCGCGTAGTAGGCTGGCGGCGGGGCATAGTAGCCAGAGGGCGCATAGGTAACCGGCGGGGGCGCGTAAGCCTGCCATGCCCGTTCCCGCCGCTCATGCTCGTGCCAGCGTTGCTCCTGCCACTGGTGCTCGCGCCATTGATGCTCGCGCCACTCGTACCGGCGCCAGCCGCCATCGTAGTCGTCCCAGTCTGCCCGCGCCGGTGCGCTCGCGGCGAGCACGCCGAACACTCCGAGGGCTGCTATGACTGCCGTGATCGCACGCATGATCGTCTCCTGGCCTCGACACTGGTGGGCTTGCGCCACATCTCCATAAAGCCACGCGATTGCGGCGGGATCTCGACCGGCCAGTAATTATTTTAAGCTGGATCCCACAGCAGGGCCTGGTCAGGCGATCCACCTTTGTCGCCAGGTCTCCGAAAGCGCGCCGTGCTCGTCCAGGAGCGCGCATCGCAGGTCTGCCACGGTTGCCCCGGCTGGGTCGAACTCGAGGCTGATGCGCCAACCGCCGGTTTCCGGGTTCGGCCCAGAATAGCCTTCCCGCAGCTCCCCGGCGCTGGTGCCGAGGTCGAGCCAAGTCCTGCCTTCGGGGATCATCGACTTGATCGCCTCTCCCGACAGGTCGAGCACGAACACCCGCGTGTTTGCGGCTGCTCCCGCGCCGGTTCTGGCGTCCACGACCCGCGCCAGCCGCGCGTCCTGCGCCGGGTCGGCGCCCCAGTGCATGCGGTAGGTGAAGCTGTACTCCGCACCTGCTCGCAGCGGCTCCCGCCCGCGCCAGAATGCGACGATGTTGTCGTTGTACTCGCTCGACGTGGGGATCTCGACCAGGTCAACGGCGCCGACGCCCCAGTCACCAATGGGCTCGATCCAAAGGTCAGGGCGACGACCATACAGCACCTGCAGATCGCCGAAGTCGCTGAAGGCGCGCTGGCGCTGCATCAGACCGAAGCCGCGCGGGGTGGCACTCGGAAACGCACTGACCTGCACGGCCGCCGGGTTGGTGAGTGGCCGCCAGAACCGCTCACTTCGCTCCGTCAGCCCTGCCAGGCCGGCGCTGTCGTGCACGGCCGTCCGCCAGTCATCAGGGCGGGTCCTGCCCGATGAGGCGTGATCGCGGGCGCCGAAGTAGTACATGCTCGTCAGCGGCGCCACCCCGGCCTGCGTCATGGTCGTGCGCGGGAACAGGGTGCTCTCGACGTCCATGACCGTGGTCTCACCCGGCCGCACGCTGAAGCGGAACGCGCCGGTTGTGCTGGGGCTGTCGAGGAGGGCGTGGATGACCAGGCTATTGCCCCTGGGCTGCGGACGCTCAAGCCAGAAGGTGCGGAACCGCGGGAACTCTTCGGGTTCGGCCGCCCCGGTGCCGATGGCGAGGCCGCGGGCCGACAGTCCGTATTGCTGACCCCGGCCGACCGCGCGGAAGTAGCTGGCGCCCAGGAAGACGCAGAACTCGTCGAATTGGCCAGGCTGGTTGATGGCGGCATGCACCCGAAGGCCGGCAAAGCCCAGGTCGTCCGGCACCCGCACCACCGGGTCGTCATAGTCGAATAGGTCAGGGGCGTAAGGGACCGGCGCTGCCTGCCCGTTCGTGACCTCGAACACGTCGACACGGGGCCGGTACAGGAAGCCGCGCGGGAAGAAGCCGACCTGGAACGGCAGGTCCTGGCCGCGCCACAGTGCGCGGTCCTGCCGGAAGCGGATGCCGCGATACTGGTCGTAGGTCATCGACCCCGCGGCACCGGGCAGCTTGAGGTCTGGCTCCTGGAACGCGTGCTTTGCCATCTCCCTTGCGGTGCGGCGGACGTCGGCGTCTGCAAACGGCGCCGCCGATGCAGGTGGGGCCACGCCGATAGAGAGCGCGGTCAGCGCGGCCCCTCCCTGGAGTGCGCGGCGCCGGGTCAGGCTGTTCAAGGTGTTCCTCCGTGGCCGTCCCAAGCAGCGGCGGCCCACATACCTCGCGGGCGCAACTGGCGGGTGGTCAATCTGGCCTGTCCGCCAATCGGACCGGTGATATACCCCGGAACGGCGGCTGGGCACCTAGCCGGCCTGAATGGGATGCGCCCGTGTCGCCAACGCTCGCCAGCCTCGCCGTGTCCGTTGCCGTGTTCGCGGGGGCGCTGGTCGGCCTTTATCTGCACCGGCTGCTGCCCGAGGCGCACCTGACCAAGGACACGCAGGATGTCGTCCGTCTCGGAACCGGCATGCTGTCCGTGCTGGCCTCCCTGGTGCTCGCCTTGCTGATCTCGACGGCCAAGACGACCTACGACACCACTGACAAGAACCTGCGCACCTTCTCGGCCGAGCTGATCCTGCTGGATGAGACGCTGCGGGACTACGGGGGTGACGCTGCCGTCCCGCGCGACCTGCTGCGCCGCTACACGGCGCGCATGATCGACGAGACCTGGCCGACAGGCGACCGGGCTGCGGTCGTGGACGACATGACATCAGGCACCATGTTGGAGCGGATGCGCGAGGCGATCCGGGCGTTGAGGCCGGTGGACGCCGGACAGCGCTGGCTGCAGGACCAGGCGCTGCAGGTCCATGTGTCGCTGCTTCGGCAACGTTGGCAGTTCATTCAGCAGGAGGGGCCAAGCGTGCGCCCCGTCGTGCTGGTCATCCTGGTCTCGTGGATCAGCTTCATCTTCGCCAGCTTTGGGCTCAATGCGCCGCAGAACGGCACGGTCGTGGCCGCCTTCCTGGTCTGCTCCCTGGCCATCGGCGGGTCGGTGTTCCTGGTTCTCGCGATGGACAGCCCGCTCAGCGGGGTAATGCGCGTGTCGGATGGGCCGATGCGGCGGGCTGCGTCGCACATGGCGCCATAGGGACGCATCGAGGCCAGCCCAGGTTATTATCGGTCCGGCTACAGTCGGGGTTCCGGTATAGGGACCAGCAGGGTGGGCATGTCTGCTCTGACCCTTTGATCAAGACGGGCGGTAACTGCGCCTCCAGGCTCCAGCACGCGGTTCTGAACGTAGGCTGCAACAGCCTTTTCGTTGACAAACACCATCGATCATTCCGAAGAGGCTCTTATTGGCTTCCGGGGTGGTGAGGAGTTCGTCATGCAACCAGGCCGGCGACGAGCGCACTGAGCAGGGCTTTGCCGCGTCGGCGCGCGTTATGCACGAACTGGAAGAGGCCGAGGTAAAGTGACGTGACCCCCTAGAAGTGTTCCGCCGGAGATGAGACTTCGGTGGCATGACGGAAGGGACTGGGATGGCGCGCAAGCATCACAAGCCGGAGGAGATCGTCGCTAAGTTGCGGCAGGTCGAGGTGCTGGTGGGACAGGGCAAGCCGGTGGCCGAGGGGGTTCGGGCGATCGGGGTGACGGAGGCGACGTACTACCGCTGGAATGCCGAGTATGGCGGGCTGAAGCTGGACCAGGTGCGTCGGCTGAAGGTTCTGGAGCAGGAGAACGGGCGCCTGCGCGGCGTTGTTGCATGTGTGGACGGCCCCTTGGGTGCAAGGGGTAAGCTGCATGATCTGACAAGCGGTGCGATGGCGGTCATGTGTCCGGCCTTTGACGCGGCACGGTGACCGCTGGCCCAGATGGGTTCCGCGAACAAGCCCCAAACATGGACGCGGCATCGGGATGCCTGTGCAACAAGCGGGGTTCCTTGTCCGTCGGCTCGACCGATCATCATCTCCTGCAGCTTTCTTTGCACCCAGGCTCTGGCGAGCGGGTCAGGCGGCCGCGGCAGCCTCGGCCGCCGGCGTGACGACCCTCTTGCTGCCCCGATACGTTCCCCCGGTCGCCATCATGGCCCACACGATGCGGGCCATCTTGTTGGCCAGAGCCACCGCCGCGAGCTTGCGCGGCTTACGCTCCAGCAATGCCAGCAGCCAGGCCGAGGCGCTCTTGCTCCCCGGCTTGGCGAAACGGATCACCGCCATGGCGCCGACCACCAGCAGCTGCCGCAGCCGCTCGTTGCCGGCCCGGCTGATGCCGCCCAGGCGCTGGCGCCCGCCGGTCGAGTGCTCCTTCGGCACGAGGCCGAGCCAGGCTGCGAAGTGCCGCCCGGAGGTGAACCGGCCGGGGTCGATCGTGAGCGCCAGGCTCAAGGCGCTGACCGGGCCGATGCCGGGCACCTCGGCCAACAGTTGGCTGACCGGGTTGGCCTTGTGCTGCTGCTTCATCCGGCACTCCAGCTCCGCAATGGGCTCGTCGAGCTGGGCCACTTGCTCGCCCAGGAACGCCAGCATCTCCTTGGCCGTGGCCGGCACGGTTTCCGCAGCAGCCACGACCTCGAGCAAACCTGGCAGCTGGCTGATGGTCTTGGCCGCCACGATGCCGAACTCGGCGGCGTGCCCGCGAACGGCGTTGACCAACTGCGTCCGCTGCCGGACCAGCAACTCGCGCGCCGAGAGCACGATCGCCTCGGCCTGCTGCTCGGCCGACTTCACCGGCACGCTCGGCATGTCCGGCCGCGCCGCCGCCTCGCTAATCGCCTCGGCGTCGTTGCGGTCGTTCTTGCCGCGCCGGACGAACGGCTTGACGTATTGCGGCGGGATCAGCTGCACCGTGTGGCCCAGAGCCGCCAGCCTGCGGCCCCAGTGGTGCGAGCCGCCGCACGCCTCCAGTGCCACAAGCGTCGGCGCGGCAGCTTGGCGAAGAACGCCTCCATCTCGGCCCGCCTCATGTCGCGGCGCAGGACCGCCTTCTCGTCCTGGTCCACGCCATGCAAGGTGAACACGGCCTTGGACGTGTCGAGGCCAATGCGCTTAAGGTTCATGCGGACGGTCCTTCAGGTTCGGATGGTGACAACCAAACCTTGGCACAAGATGCCGCGGGGCCGTCCACCCCAACATGGACCTGGGATGCGGGCGCAGTTGCCCCAGCCCCGTCTGGGGTTCAGGCGATGCGGACGGAGATCGGGCGTCCAAGCTCCAGCATACGGTTGAGCGCATGGACGGCCACGTCCACCTGGGTCGCTCGGCGCCGGTCCGTGCGCGAGCGCAACCCGTCGCCGATCACCTGCTTGAACCCCCCGACGGCCGCCTCGGCGCGAGCTCGCTTCGTGTGGCCGGATGTTTTCTGCCAGGCCGCGCGTCCGTGCCTGGCGATGCTTTGCAGGTGACGGTCCCGCTGCGTGGGGTCGGTCTCGGCCGTCTCGCTCGGCACCGCCGTGGACCTTGGCGGCACAATGATCGCCGCCTCGGGATGACGTTCTGCAACGGTGGCGGCAACGCCCTCCTGGTCGTAGGCGTCGTCGGCGGTGAACGACGCCACGGGTCCCGCGACCTGGTCGAGCAAGGGGCCGACCTCGGCACCGTCGTCCCTTTCTTTGTTGGTCAGCGTTGCTGCGACGATCTGCCCGGTGTCGGCATTCAGGCCGATGTGCAGCTTGCGCCAGGACCGGCGCGTCTTAGCGCCGTGTTTCTCGATCAGCCACTCGCCGGCGCCGCAGAGCTTCAGGCCCGTGCTGTCCACCAGCAGGTGCAGGTGGCCGGCGTCACGACGCGGCCCTGGGCGTGGCGCTTCCAGCGTCTCCGCCCGACGGCTGAGCGTGGTGTGGTCGGGGACGGCCAGAGTGAGCCCGAGCAGGCCGATGATGGAACCGATCAGCCCCTCGGTCTGCCGCAGCGCCAGGTGGAACACGGCCCGGAGCGTCAGTGCGGTCAGGATGGCCAGAGGCGAATACCAGCGCTGCCCGCCCTGGGTTGTGCGCGGCTCGGCCGCCCAGGCTGCGACCGCCTCGTCCGTAAACCACACCGTCAGGCTGCCGCGCTGACGCAGAGCGGCATCATACGCGGCCGAGTTGGTGACCTTGTGCTTCTGCTTGGGAATGTGGCGGCGGCGGTCTTGGTTCAGCTTGAACGGCAAGGTGGGCATCCAGGGATCAGACGAGGGTGATCTTCCTATGTCAGCCCGACCTGCAGCGCCACCCGAGGGTCCATGCAACAGCGCCGCGCACGCGGCCCACAACAGCGGCAAGGCTCGCGACGGGACCGGTCAGGGTCAGTGGCGGTTGGCGCCGCAGCAATTCAGCGCGCAGGAAGGCTGTGTTCTAAATTTGTTTACGCAACAACGCCATACAGCTAAGAATTCGTGCGTTTTCCTCATTCGAGACTTACGGCCCACAACAATCGCATTTCACGGGAAAGAAGGAATGACATCAGAGGTTCTGCATGCCGCCATCCAATTCGATGGAGAGTGGGACGGCAACTCTCACCGTGCCTGGATCGGGACTGGTTCAGACCTTGCGTTGGTGCTCGACGAAGGCGGAACCATCCGTGGCGTGGGCTGTCGCGGAGCCGAGCTGTGGCGCGAGCTGGGTTGTGCGAGAGGTTGGCTGGGTCAGCCCTGGGCAAGTATTGCCACGCCGGAGACGCAACTGGCGACGGAGATGCTGCTGGGCGATGCGGCAGCAGGCAGGTTCCCTGAATGGCACCTTGTCGGTCACAAGGCGCCTGGTGGGCGGTCCGTTCCGATGCTGTGCTCTGCCAACCGGCACGGAACGCACATCGTTGCATATGGACGTGACCTCGGTTCCCTGGATCTCGCCACCGTCCTGAGGGAGCACGAAGCGGCTGTGGCCTGCGCTCATGCACATGCAATGCGCAGCCGCGGCGTGGGGCTGGAAACGCTTCTGCTCGACGTTCTGGCACCTGCCGCGCGCCGCCTTGGCGACCTTTGGATGCAGGACGCTTGCAGCTTTGTTGATGTCACGGATGGCCTCGGCCGCCTGCATGAAGTGCTGCATGCGCTCGATCTAGGTGGACGGCCTTCAACGGCACCGGTTGCCGATGGGAACCGCATCATGTTGGCGTCCTGCCCTGGCGAACAACATACGTTTGGCCTCGCCATGGTCGCTGGGCTGTTTCGCCACGCGGGTTGGCAGGTTCGACAAGAGCATGGCATGTCCGATGCCGTCGTGGTCCAGGCCGTCCGGCGCGACTGGTTCGATGTGGTTGGCCTGTCCGCGAGCTGTGAGGACCGGCTTGATGCCCTTGCGGGAACAATCCGCAAGGTGAGGCGCGGATCGCGCAACCGAGCCGTTCGGGTTTTGGTCGGCGGCAACGTGTTTGCCTGTAGGCCCGAGCTGGCCGTACTGGTTGGCGCTGACGCCACTGCGTTCGATGGTCGCCAGGCCGTCCATCAGGCCCAGCGCCTGCTCGATGAATGCCTGGCCGTGAAGCGGCACGATGCGGGTGACCCTCCTTTGGCTGCTGTGGATTGCTGAAGGATCTCGGTTCAGCGCTGATCCACACCCTGCCTCAACTCGTTCCGCATCACGAGCTTGGGCTCAGGCTCTCCATATCAGGTCGTCATGGAAGCCGTGATGGATCAGCTTTGTACTTGCTATGCACCATGGCCCGGCCTTGACGAGGGTCAAGCCAGCCCTTCTCCTTGGAACGCCGCAGCAAGCCAGCAACGTCGCTGGAAGGGCACGGCCGGCTGAGCAGGTAGCCCTGAACCTCCGTGCAACACTCGACGCGCAGCTGCGCGAGCTGCTCATGTGTTTCAACTCCCTCCGCCGTTGTCATCATGCCGAGGCTGCTTCCCAAGCTGTGGAGCTATGTCCGAACCTGGGTGACGACGGTTTGAGAAGGGCGGCGTATCGAGGCGGGTGAAGGCCTGCCTGAACTCCAGAAGGAGCCGATACGCCATGTCGAGCAGTAGCACCGTTGTTTCTTTCCGTCAGCCCGACGCGGTTGACGACTCGCTCACGGCCGTCCTGCGCGACGGCGCCCGCCGGCTGCTGGCGCAGGCCGTCGAGGCGGAAGCCGAGGCGTTCCTGGCCGCCATGCGGGAGGTGCGGCTGCCGGACGGGCGCGAGCGCCTGGTCCGGCACGGCCACGGCCCGGAGCGGCTGGTGCAGACCGGGATCGGCCCGGTTGAGGTCCAGCGGGCGAAGCTGCGCGACCGGGGTGCCGGCGAGGCAGGGGCGGACCGCATCCGCTTCACCTCCGCGATCCTTCCGCGCTGGGCGAGGCGGACGCGCAGCCTGGATGCCTTGCTGCCGATCCTCTACCTGAGAGGGGTTTCGATGGGCGACTTCGGCGAGGCACTCGCAGCCCTGCTCGGCCGCGACGCCCCGAACCTGTCGCCGTCGGTGGTTGCGCGGCTGCGGGGCGAGTGGGAGGCGGACTACATGCGCTGGCAGCGGCGCGACCTGTCGGCCCGGCGCTACGTGTATGTCTGGGCCGATGGCGTCTACCTGCAGGCCCGCATGGAGCCGCAGGCCGAGTGCATGCTGGTTCTGATCGGCGCCACGCCCGAGGGCAGGAAGGAGCTGCTCGGCTTCCAGGTGGGCGTGCGGGAGAGCGCGCAAAGCTGGCGCGAGCTGCTGGTTGACCTCAAGGCCCGCGGCCTGGTCGTCGCGCCGGAGCTGGCGACCGGCGATGGGGCGCTCGGCTTCTGGAAGGCGCTGGACGAGGTGTCGCCGACAACGCGGCACCAGCGCTGCACCCTCCACAAGACCGTCAACCTGCTCGACAAGCTGCCCAAGTCGGTCCAGCCCGCGGCCAAGGCCGACCTGCGCGAGGTTTGGAGCGCGCCGGACCGGGCGACGGCGGAGGCGGCCATCGCGACGTTTGCCGACAAGTATGGGGCCAAGTACGAGAAGGCGGTCGCCTGCCTGACCAAGGACCGCGACGCGCTGCTGACCTTCTACGACTTCCCCGCCGAGCACTGGGACCACCTGCGCACGTCCAACCCGATCGAGAGCGTGTTCGCCACGGTCAGGCACCGGACGGTGCGGACCAAGGGCGCTCTGTCGCAGGACACGGCCCGGCTGATGGTGTTCAAGCTGGTGATGGCGGCTGCCAGGACCTGGCGCCGGCTGAAGGGGGAGAACCAGTTGCCCAAAGTCGTCCAGGGCGTCACATTCCGCAACGGCGTCGAGGTCACCAACATGCCAGCACAGAGCGCCGCCTGATCACGGCGTCACCCAGGTTCCAGCATAGCTCTCGGACCCACGCAGGCGATGACGGAGCAGTTGCGCGCCGGGTTGGCCGCCAAGGCGCCGGCGGTGGAACTGCAAGGCGAGGTCGAGATCGACGAGGTCTACGTGGTGGCCGGGCACAAGGGCCAGCCGGCGATGGTGGCCAAAAGGGGCGGCTTGGGCGCTGTCGCAGGCTGGCAGGCGCGCCGGGCCGCGGCACGCTGGAGAAGGACAAGCCGCCCATCCTCGGCCTGATCCAGCGTGGGGGCGAGGTGGTGCTACGCATGCTGGCCAACGTGCAGCAGAGGACGATCAAGCCGATCATCACCGCCGCCGTCACCCCAGGCACTCTCGTCCACACGGACGAGTATGCCATCTACGCGCCCCTGCCCGCTTGGGGCTACGGGCACAAGACGGTCTGCCATGGGCGAGGTGAATACGCCCGCGACGAGGACGGCGACGGTTTCTGCGAGGTCCACGTCAATACCCTGGAAGGATTCTGGTCCTTGCTGCGCTCCTGGTTGCGCCCGCACCGCGGCATCTCGTAGGAGAAGCTGCCGCTCTACCTCGGCTTCTTCCAGTTCGTGCACAACGCTCGCCGGCGCGGCAAAGCCCTGCTCGGTGCCCTGATCGCCGGCTTGGTCGCGTAATAGACCCATCACCACCCCGGAACCCAATAAGAGCCAACTCCGCTTGCTGCTCCGTGCTTCAAGTGCCGCAGAAGGTCTGGTAGGGATGCGCGGCCGGTTCGGGACGGGCAGCAAAGCGCTCAGAGCCTGGCCGATCCTCGTAGGGGTGCTCCAGGGCCGCCAACAGGTCCCCGAAGGGACCGAAGTCTCCACGCTGCAAGGCGGCGTCAATGACAGCCTCCACTAGGTGGTTGCGCGGGATGACGGCCGGGTTGACGGCCCGCATGGCGGCGGCGCGGGCGTCCGGCGCTACGGGGTCGGCGGCCAGGCGTTCGCGCCAGCGTGCGGCCCAGTCGTCGTAGGCGCCGCCGTCCGCGAACAGGGCGCGCACGGCGGCGTCGCCCTCCGGCCCCGTGGCCGCGGCGCACAGGCCGCGGAACGTCAGGGTGAAGTCGGCCCCATTCGCGGCCATCCGCACCAGCAGGTCCTGGATCAGGGCATCGTCGCCGTCGAGTTCCGTGGACAGCCCGGCCTTGCGTCGCAGCCCGCCGAGATAGGCTGCCTCGAAGCGCGGGCCGAAGGTGGCGAGCGCGTCCTTCGCCGACGCCATGGCCGCGTCCTCGTCCGCGTCCAGCAGCGGCAGCATCGCCTCGGCCAGCCGCGTCAGGTTCCAGTGCATGATGCGCGGCTGGTTGCCGTAGGCGTAGCGGCCGGCATGGTCGATCGAGCTGTAAACCGTCGCGGGGTCGTAGGCGTCCATGAAGGCGCAAGGTCCGTAGTCTATGGTCTCCCCCGACACGGAGGTGTTGTCCGTGTTCATCACGCCGTGGATGAAGCCGATCAGCAGCCACTGCGCCACAAGCTTCGCCTGCCGGCCGATCACCCCGTCCAGCAACGCACGGTAGGGCTGCGGGGACGCTGCAGCCTCGGGGTAGTGGCGTGCGACGGCGTGGTCGGCCAACAGCCGCAGCGCGTCCGCGTCGCCCTGGGCGGCGAAGTACTGGAACGTGCCGACGCGGATATGGCTGGCGGCGACCCGGGTCAGCACGGCGCCGGGCAGCGGCGTTTCGCGGACCACCTTCTGCCCCGTCGTGACGGCGGCCAGCGCCCGGGTCGTTGGCACGCCCAGCGCCGCCATCGCCTCGCTCACCAGGTATTCGCGTAACACCGGACCCAACGCGGCGCGTCCGTCGCCCCGGCGCGAGAACGGCGTCGGCCCCGAACCCTTGAGCTGGATGTCCCGCCGGACGCCGTCCCGCCCGAGGACCTCCCCCAGCAGGATGGCGCGGCCGTCGCCAAGCTGCGGCGTGAAGCCGCCGAACTGGTGCCCGGCATAGGCGAGCGCCGCCGGCTCCGCCCCCTCAGGCACGCGGTTGCCGGCCAGAACCTCGACGCCCTCGGGACTGGCCAGTTCAGCAGGATCAATCCCAAGGCGCTCCGCCAAGGGGGCGTTCACCCGGATCAGCCGGGGGGTGGGCACGGGCGTCGGGTTGACGTGGGCGTAGAACCGCTCCGGCAGCCGGGCATAACTGTTGTCGAACGGGATGTGGATGGTCATGGGATGGACTCCTCAAACGGCCGGCGCCGGGTCGGGCACAAGGGCCGCATGCCATGGACCCGCCGTCAACTCGCTGCATGATCGCGGGACTGGCGCCAGCGGCCGCTTGCTTTGCACCCGTCAGTGCGGCGTGGCAGTCCAGGCGGCGAGCGCAGCTCGTGGCATTGACCAGCCCCCGTTCACGTATGAGCCGCAGATGCCCGGAGCGCACCCGAACCGCCGCGAGGTCCTTGCCGCAACCGTAGCGCCACCTGCGGATCACGCCGGGACCGGCAACGGTGCGACGAGCGGCCGAAGCCCATTGCCGAACAGGCCCTGCGTGGAGCCTCTTGTCAGCCTAGCTTGCGTGGCTTGCCGTCCTCACCCAGCGCGACATAGGTGAACACCCCCTCCGTCACCTTCTGCGCGTCTGCACCCGACCGGTCCCGTGTCCAGGTTTCTATCCGGACCGCGATTGATGTGTCACCGCTGTCCGCCAGCGAGCAATAGCAGCTGACCTCATCGCCCACCTCGACAGGCTGCAGGAAGCGCATCGCCTCGATGCTGACCGTCACCACCCTGCCGCTGGCACGCTGGGCGGCGAACGTGCCGCCCGCGAGGTCCATCTGCGACAGGGTCCAGCCTCCGAAGATGGCGCCGCTGGCATTGGTGTCGCGCGGCATGGCAATCGTGCGCAGGTGCGGTCCGCCTGGGACGTCGGGAACGTGATCCGTCATCGGCCTTCTCCATTCTATCGTGGTTCAGAAAAGCTCTTGGCCTCCACGGCCTGCCCGTAGGGCCAGGTCAGCCGGTTCCGCCGTCGTCGGTCTTGCGGCTGTTTACCTGTTCCAGCAGCTCGTCCGTTGTCAGACCAGCCGGAGGCGAGCTGTCAGCGAACCATCGTTCGCGGCCAGGTGGGCATCCTCGGTCGGCGCGCCTTGGCCGGTATGAGTCTCCTCTGCCGCGGGCTTCGTCACATCGGACAAGGCCGTGTCCGCGTCGTCTTTGCTCCCACTCGTCGTGGGTAGCGGCATGGAGTTTGTTGCTTCAGACATGTCTCGGATTTGGATGCAGGTGCAAGGGCGTTGGTGCGTAATTCGAAGCTTGTAGGCATTGGCTGGGCGAGTAGCGGGCGTATAGGGCTGCTCCCTCGTTCTGCCGGATGACTGATGCCCTACAAGGCCAATGAGGCGCGCCGCCACAAGATCCCGCGGGCGCGCTACAAGGTCGCCAACTGGCCGGAGTATGACAAGGCGCTCCAACGGCGCGGCAGCCTGACGGTCTGGGGGACGCCTGAGGCGCTGGCAGAGCTGGTCGCGGTCGCCGGTGAGAGCGAGGCGGCATGCCCATCGACCCCCGCGATGTCTGGCCTGGCCTGCGGCCCGTGCTCCGCCGGCAGGTCGCCCGGGATCTCGG
>JAABUK010009692.1_pt1 | contig 13080 bp, 12 predicted proteins | sample 5559141 | NCBI WGS metagenome assembly JAABUK01 (sample SAMN10711869, study PRJNA513367) | rock metagenome | isolation source: Antarctica rocks | place: Antarctica: Victoria Land, Pudding Butte nord | collected 2016-01-03
CGGCTGTACTTAGTGCTGTAGTTGGGGGAGTTTTGCTGCTTGTCTGCTCAGTTCTACAATTTTGAAGTCAGCGGAGGAAACAGAGCCCCTGCAGGTCAAAGTCAGTAGAGACAGCAGAGCTCACTACAGATCAAAGTCAGTATAAAAGGTATAGAGCGTCCCAGTAAGCAGCTTTGTAAGGAGCCCTGTTTTGTCCTTGCTTTGCATTGCCTTCCCCGACTGGTCAAAGCCAGGAAACAACAGAGGTCCCTACAAACTGAAGTTAGTACATGCAAACAGTACAGCACCCTACAGGTGAAAGCAAATAGGAATGTAGAACTTCCTACAAATCAAAGTTGGTAAAACATAGAGCTTGTTACACATCATGGTCGGTAAAAAAATTGGGGGCGCGCTGTCAGTACCACTTTAAGGCAGCAACCAGTGGACGAGAATTTCCTTCTCTCCAAACACCGACGCGACAGTCACATCTCCAGCTCCAATTTGGCCAATGAATTGCTTGGCAGCACGCTGCTGCAGCTGCACACCCACTCAGTCTTGCGCCAGCTACAACAGGAGAGCCAGTCTCCCATCAAGATTTGACAACACTTCTAGAGCCAGAACAGCTGCAGCACCTGTTTGCTGTTCTGGCTCTTGAAGTATCTTCAAAACTTGGTGGAAGGGCTGGCTCTCCTGCTATAGCTGGTGCAGGAGTGAGTCGAACCGCAGCATCGTGCCACTGATCAAGTCCTTGGCCAGGTTGGAGCTGGGGATGTGACTGTTGCATTGGTGTTTGGAGAGGAGTAGTTCCTAAGATAGTATTCCTGGCCGGCGCTGCGTCAACTGGTTGCTGCCTCAACCCTTTGGTGATTGGGGGCCCGGTAGCAACTCAAGAGCATGCAAGGTTGTGTAAACAGCTGATGGTGGCTGGAGGGGCTATTGACTGTCCTTGCTCACCTGTGGATCCTGCACCTGTCAGCATGCCCAAACTAGCTCTGAGTTGCCACTGCTACCCCAATCATCAAAAGTGTTTGGTGATTTACCCCCCAAATTGTTGCCCCCCCCCCCCACCCCCACCCTGACCCTGACCCTGTCAGCATGCCTGTTACCACTGCTTGCCCAATCACCAAAGAATCTGTTGTTCAAATCCCATGTCAGAAGTGGTTGCAGCTGTCTCCACTAGCAAGTAGCAGCACCACAGGCATTACAGACTTTGTTTCGTTCTCTTGCATGTCACCTTTTCTGTAGCCTTTAACTCAGGTATATAGAAGCTCCCTACCGGCCATAGTCAGTCAAGAAAGTACAGATCCCTACAGACCAAAGTCGACGTAAAACATGGAAAGGAAAGCAGTGCTTCCCATATATCACAGTCAGTAAAGACAGCAACGTTTCCCACAGGTCAAACTCGGCCAGCAACTAGATGCTTTTTACAGATCAAAGAAACGTATCTGGGGGCTCCCTGTCAGTACCGCCGCTAAGGCATCATCCAGTTGACGCAACGCCGGTCATCAAAAGTTTCAAAGGAACTCCTTCTCTCTACACACCAACGTGACAGTCACGTCTCCAGCTCCAAACTTGTCAAGGAGTTGCTCAGCGGCACGCTGCTGCAGCTGCACATTTACTCACTCCTGCACCAGCTACAGCAGGAGAGCCAGCCTTCCATCAATTCTTGAAGGTGGTCAAAGAGCCGGAACAGCTGCAGCAACTATTAGCCCTTTGACCACCCACAAGAATTGATGGAAGGCTGGCTGCCCTGCCATACCTGGTGCAGGAGTGAGTGGAACCGCAGCTGCAGCACCATGCTGCTGAGCAATTTCCTGACCAAACTGCAGCTGAAACTGAACTCACTCCCGCACTAGCTACAGCAGGAGAGCCAGCCTTCCATCAACTTTTGAAAATATTCCCAAAACCAGAACAGCTGCAGCAACTGTTTGCTGTTCTGGCTCTTGTGAAGTATCTTCAGACTTGATGGAAGGCTGGCTCTCCTGCTGTAGCTAGTGCAAGACTGAGTGGAAGTGCAACTGCAGCAGCATGCTGCTGAGCAGTTCCCTGACCAGTGACTGTGCACTAGCGTTTGGAGAGGATGAATTTCCCAAAACACCTCCCCTATGTAGAAACGCGTTTTCACCAAGCGTTTTGGGTTTGGATTTCCAGTGTAGGGATGACGTTTCTGAACTAAGATACAACTTTTGGGATTGTACAGAGCAACATGGTATTCCTGGACAGCGCTGCGTCAACTGGTTGCTGCCCAGTGGCGGCTAAAGAGCTCACAAGGTTATGTAAAAAGCTGGTGGTACTGGGCACCGCAGTGTAACCCTTGGCTTCTCATTGAATTGACGCCAATAGGTGCAGTCTGTTCTCTTCTGTTCTGATAGTGGCTGGAAGGGCTGTTGACTGTCCTTGCACCTCTTGACCCTGCCCCTGTCGGCATGTCTGTACTAGCTCTGGATTGCCACTGCTACCCTGGTCACCAAAGGGGTTATTTGATGTAACCCCCTTGTTTGGGGGGTGAGTGGGGGCAACATCAGTTTGGCGCCCCCCCTCCACCCCATATTGGGGACTTCTTTCATGTGTCAGAAGCGCTTGCAGCTGTTTCCACCAACAAGCAGCAGCACCACAGGCATGATTTGTGTCCATACCACTTTTGTTGTAGCCTTCCAACCAAAGGGAACGCATGCAGCGATCTTGTGATCATGCTCATCGCAAGTCATGAGTGGGCTAAAGGCAGACACAACATTTACCTCTCGCATTTGCTCAAGTGGGGTATCGTCAGCATAGATGTAGCCCTTCTTGATGAGGCGCTCTGCTAGGTCCATCATCTCTGGGAAATAGTCACTGGTATGGGTCAGCTTCTCATATGTGATGCCCAGAGCTGCCACATCCTGAATGATGTTCTCTGAGAACTCCTCCTTTTCCTGCACCAACAAAAGGCAAGTCAGGGTCCCTTTTGGTGCACCAACAGAAGGCAAGTCAGGGGCCCTTTTGCAGCACCAACAGAAGGCAAGTCAGGGCCCCTTTTCCTGCACCATCAGCAGGCAAGTCAGGGCCTGTGAAAAGTCTTGATGCTGGAGTCTGCACAACTCCAGTGTTGAGACCTTTGCTGATGCTCACAGAAACAGCACCACACAAGCTGATCGAAAGCATGCTGTGCAAACACAATGGTAGTAGCGCCCTCTCGTTTGTGATTCTGGCAGGGCTGAATTTGAGACTCTAGCAGGACTGCTTTTATAATTCTGGCAGGGCTGGTCCAGTGATTCTTGCTTGAAGTCCAGCTTATCACGAGCATCTGCTGTGCCTCGCCATGTGCAATACTACACAATCCCTTTGCATGTGCAGCGCTTACCCTGCCGGGGTCAACAGTAAAAATGATGATAATAATAACAATAACAAACACAAATTAACAAGAACAATGACAATAGTAATAATGAAAATAATAACAATAATAATAATGATGAGGATGATGATAGTAATGATAATAATGATGATTATTATTAAAAGGGTTTTGGCTAAAGCTCTGAAAAAATACCTTGCTGGGGTTGGTGTCGTCAAAGCGCATCAGCATCTTGCCCTTGTACTTCTGGGCAAAGAACTGATTCAGCAAGGCTGCCTTGGCATGCCCTATGTGCAGGTAGCCAGAGGGCTCTGGTGGGAACCTGGTGACCACCTTGCCTTCTACTGCATCCTTCAGATCAATCTCAAAGGATCCAGTCTCTGCAGAGACAGCAAGGGGGATGATCACTAGTGGTCAGAACTGCAACAGCCACAGACTCACACGGCTACAAGTGTTGTCTGCATGTGTTGTCTGCAAGTGTTGTCGGCAAGTCTTGTCTGCAATCTGCAACTGCGTTGCCCAAACTGCACCACAAATAAGCAAGGACAAATTTCATTGTCTGCAGCACCTTGTCACACCTGATAATGCATCAGGTCCTGTGACTCTGCGCAGATGCTACTGCTGACAGCTGTACCATACCTAACATTGGAGCGTGTTGCGTAGTGAACATACACAAGATGCTGCTGCTACAAGACAGATGCTGCCCAGGCAAAACCGCCCTTATGAAACATTGTCACAGAAAACACATGCCAGGCTGCTGAGTGCAATTCCAGCACAGCAACAAAACCTACAGGGCTGTACCTGCTGCTCCTTTGCTAGACCCCTTGTTAGCAGCAGCCTCTTTCACTCTTTCAGCAGCAGCCAACTTCTTGGGGGCATTTGCCTCCAGCAGCTCCTTCAAAGGGCTGGTTTGGGAAAGGAAATCGTACCACCTGGTGAGGTGTGGTAGCTTCCCGGACTTGCGAATCTTCTCCCACTGTAAACTAGCTGTAGGGCACACGCAAAAGATATTGCACATCAGGATCTGGATCATAGCCAGACTGTTTCAGAAGGCAGGCAGGCAGGCTTGAAAGTTGGCTGCTGCTTTTCAGTTGCGGCTTTGCTCAAACATCAGTACGAACACTTGGGTGCTTGTCAGCACTCAGAATATTAAAGTTGTAGCAAACATGCTGACAAGCATGTTTGACTTGCTGCTGAAAGTTTGTAAAGTGTGAGTGCAGCAGTTCAACACGCTGCGGTTGATGCTGCCAAGCAGTATCATACAAGGCGTAAGAGTACAGCGAGGGCAGCAAGCCGTCTAGCACATTTTCTCGCTCAAAACGCTGCATGGGACAGTCAGATCACACCATAATGCCAAAAATAGCAAAGAAATAGCACCTTGCAGCTGCCCCCAAATTTGCAGGTCGGCTATCGAGAGCTTGTAGCCAACCAGGTAGGTTCTCAAGGAGAGAAATTGGTCCACGACGCCACATACTGCTTCCAGACCGGCCCCACTGACAATTGCAGTGGAGAAATCTAGCCATTGGTCAACCTGCATATTGGCTGGTGCTGCTACCGATCCTCGCAGGGCTGGCAAGGACAGGTTGCGCTGCCAGCAGTGAGACTTGCCTGAACTGCTGCCAATGCATTTGATCCATAAAGTTCTTGGCTTGTGCTTCCTGTCCTAGCAATGAACCGTAGGACTGATGGACCTCCTTCCAGCTCTTCCCTGAACAGAAGTCTTCCTTGTTTGGAGACAGGCGTGTCCGGTGTGCGAAACTATGGACTTTGCTATCACTGAAGCCCGCGGTTGCATCAAGCAAATGACGCACCTGCTGGATTGCAGCAGCAACAGCGGCAAGCTATCTTTGCCGAACTTTGGGTCAGCTTTAAGCTCGATGCTTACACCGGCAATCTCAGCCGCCACCTTGATTGCCAGTGGCGGCAACCGTTCCCAGTGCAACAGCACATTCATTTGAGATTGATGCATGCTGCCGTGGACGGAGGGCTGTCCGATTGCGCTGCCAAGACTTCGGTCAATCAGCATGAGGCTACAGCCCTACAACGCCATGGAGCGTTGACCGGTTGAACATCTTCTTCGCTCTGTACTCTGGCTTTATCAACCTCATCTCGAGGCTGAACTTCCGACACTGCTGTGACGCGAAGCGCTGCAGTTGAGTAGCCTCAGTTTCAATGGTAACGACTTTGCGATGCGTCTACGGTCTTTGCAAGTGAGCTTCGACCCGGCGTTTAAGCCTTTCAGCTCGCCAGGTAGCTGTCAACTCGTTGATCTTCTTGCTGAAACAGGGCTCTCCGGGAAGCGTTACTTTCGACTTCGTCATAGCATTGGGTGCAAAACGTCCCAGTTGTGTCCCGCGCGCGCAATTTCCCCATCAAGGGACTGTCCCTGCTGCAGGGACCCGGAAAGCATCTGCTCGGTGCGCTTGTTCTGCCTCTGTTGGACTAGCACCGCCCGAAGCAGAAGATTCCAAGGCAGACACGCATACAGTAGCAGGAACTATCAGAAGTCTGCTGCCAGCTGGCACGGTTCAGGCAGCTGAAACAACTCTAGGTCAAAGGACTCAAGTCAATAACATCTTGCCTGGCAGGTCTCAGCTTCGTCAGGTGTCTCAGAGTTGCGACCAGCATGCACAGGTAACACTCAAACAGCATATGAATGCATCACATATTGTCTGGCCAGCAGTGCTTGACACCGTCTTGTGCTTGAACTCACTGCGCTGTTGCTGACAATTACTTGTTCCGTGTGTATAGGCACAATTGCTTGGAAAGTCTGGCCCTGGGCGCCCCAAGGGAAAGCCTGCATGGAACAAAGGCAGAAGCATGTCTCCAAGTGCAAAGCAGCAGTTGAGCAAGTCACAGAAGAACAGGTGGAAGCAGCAACCCGCGCTGCGTGGTCTTGTTTCTAGCAAACTCAAAGTATGGCACAGTACAGCTACTCAGCAGTGTTACTACGCTGATTCATGTCTGCTCAGATGTGTCCCAAAGTGAGCATGATGTTGGCTGTGTGCTCATTTTGTTGGCAGTGACAGCCTAGACTGGTGTTCCATCTGTGACAAGCACATACAGCTATTACGTCACGTCTCAGCGCCTCCCAAACAGCTGAACATTCAGCTATTTGCCTCATGCTATTTCCATGACACACACACATACAGACATGTGCAGTTTTGCAACATCTGCTATGTTCCAGCTACATGAGCAGCTGGAGACCTATCATCGAGCTGCATGATCTATGCAGACCTGCTGGAGCTTGGATAAGTTCTGTCCCACTGGCTGCAGTGCCTGTTTGGTAGAAGCAGCAGATCTCTCAGACTGGCTGCTCTGGAGACACAAGGCTTGTCCTGCACATACCCAGCTCATTATGAGCTGGCATAAATATTATTGTTATCTCTTAAACTGCAGATCATGCATTTCACGCAAATGCAAGCCATTGCATCATTCCAGACTGCCCTTGCTGCAGGGTAAGGAGTCTTGGAACAAAGGGAAGAGACTTGATCAGGCAATTTGCGACAAGATGAGCGCTGCCAAGCAAGGCCATACAGTGCCCCGCTCTGTCTGTGCCAAAATGAGCCGGTCACATGCAGGTCTCAGACCCAGTCAGGTGTGTATAAATAATCTGCTTCCGGCAACTTTGTGTCAGGCTTGCATTTGAAAGTGACCCATGGGGCTTAGCATACAGCATGTGCAAAGCAACAGCTCAGATGCATTCAGTGAGACACACCTGGGCAGCCTGGTGTAGTACTTGGCTTCTCATCAAATGATGCCGAAAGGCGTAGTTTTATTTTTATTTTCTTTTTCTTTTCTTGTCTAGTGAGACAGCAAGCCATGTCACTGCTGTGTTTCTCACGTGTGCATCAGGGACAGTGTACGCAACATAGAGAAGACTTTCACCAAGCAATGTTGTTCTGTCTAATAGCAGGTTTGCTGGAGTCCTTACCCTTGTTTGCAACAACTAGCCACGTTTGGCTCTCCACATGCCTGTCTGCATGAGCAGAGCAGAGCAGAAGTCTGGCTGTCAACTTGAAGACATGCCAGTTGTGCTGTTGACACTGCTGTCTTTTTCCATTCACAGCAAATAACAGCCCATTTCCTCCTCTTCTTGAGAACCCTGAGCAGAGCTGCAATGCAGACCTGCTGCATACAATTCTACATGCATAGCAGCTGGCAACACACTATACAGCAGAGTAAAACCATGGACGCCTGGGCAGCCCGGTATAATACTTGGCTTCTAATTACAGTGACCCCAAAAGGCGTAGTCTTTTCTTTTCTTTTCTTGTCTTTTCTAAGTCCTTTGATAACCTCTGCATTTGACAGGCTAGCAGAGCAGCTATGTCTCAGGCAGCCTCTGGGGTTGCCAAAACTGCTGAGCACAAAGCCAAGATTGCAGCAGCACAGAGGCGACGTCATGCTGCAGCCCGAGCTCTGACAGCTGTTGAAGCTTTCCACAGAGGATCTGACACAGCCTTACCATCAGGTGGGCCATTTTCATCTCTGCTAGGGGGCAGCAGGCTGCTGGACATTCGTATCATTGTCATGCACAGCATGCAGTCTGTCTGCTCTTTCAAGGATTTGCGTGTTGTCTAAACCACATGTTCCACCACTTGTGTGAGCCCACCCCTTCCCCCCCCCCCCCCCCCTTTCTACTTTTTTGAGTGTTGATCTTGCGGTTGTACTCCTCAGGCAGAAAACAAAAGGCCTTGGCTGTGGCTGCAGTGCTTACACAACAAGCTTGCCATGGTAGCTTGATCAGTTCCTGACTGCACTCTAGATGGCAATAATGGCATGGTGTGCAAGTCATGATGCTCCCGAGTTGCAGTTTTGTTCTCAATCTTGCCCTCTTCTTCTTCAGGTCCCCAGTCCTCTAATCAGTCCAGTCCTGGCAAAGGCAAGGGAAGAAGAAGCAGTGTGCGCTGCCTGAGTGGCCGCAGCTCGCAGGGCAAGTCACTTACTAAAACTCAGATCATGACGGCGTACAAGGCAGAGTTACGGGAGTATCGGTTGTTACAGGAGGAACTGGGGCCTTGGACTCAGGCATTCAAGGCACAGCATGGGCGTAAACCTGGGCTACTGGATGTTGAACGGACTGGTATGTGTTCATCAAGTATGCTGTTAATATGCACTGCCTCAGGTGACTGTACACCTACACAATGCGGTGGATGGCATACCGGGGTGGATCAAACATGTGCATGTCAGACGCCATTCTGGCCTGTTCTTCCTTGCTGTGGCATGATCAATTGGGAGTGTGGGTGTTGCAGTACCTTACGCATGTCACCTGTTGAGTGAGAGCACCAAATACAGAGTGCTGGCTGCTCCCTGCATTCCTTGCCAGCTCTGGTGTTAAATGTGGCAGTACTTGCTACAACGTTTACAAGAGATCTGTGCCTTGTTCATGGCCACAATGACTTCCTTGTTACAGTATTCTATATACGGCAATAATTTTGACAGTAAATTTTGTTGAACAGTATATAACATTACATTGAAACAAATGATCTGCCTGTGTGCAGGCATGCTGTAATGAATCGTGTGTAAATAAACAATTAAGCACATGCCTGCCTGTGTACAGTGTGTGAAAAATCAATATAACAAAATGCCCTGCCTGTGTGCAGGCATTGAGTGGCTGCTGGACAAGTTCAAGGCATACGTCATCTTGAGGGACAGGCTGTTGTCTGACACTAGCATCCTGCGTGACAAGCTGGAAGTAGCTGCTCCTGAAGTTGCCAACGGGCAGTCAAACGCACATGCCAGCACCAGTAAGCAGTGTTCTACTCCAAAATTTGCATCCCATGCCACCTGCCTGTGTAGCTGCATGTGTCTTCTGTTTGACACCAGAAGACACCCCAGTCATGTATACAGTACAGTTACAGGCAATGTTGCTCCAGAACAGGACCTTTGGAACTGTTCTTCGGCATCTGCCTGAGTGCAAGATCGCTATGTTACCCGCCTGCCGATGCACACTCACTTGGTGTTCTGCTGCTTTTCATCAGAAGTAGTCCACGTTTACCTCATGTCCGACTGTAGCTTGCACCAACCTCTACTCAGCAACTCAATTGGTTTTGCAGGCCGGCCCACAGGCATGAAGGCAGCTAGTTATGCCACCAAGATGAACGCAAATGCTGGTTCAGCTAAGCGGTCTCAGGCCCAGTCAGCGGCCACCTTCACAGCTGCTCTAGAGTACCGCCGCCAGCAGCAGGCTCTGGCAGAAACAGCTGCTGTCTCAGTTGCGGCTGCTGCTGCTGCATTGGAAGCTGCTGCAGGAGCTGCCCTGGCAGAAGCTGCTGGTGAAGCTGCTTCCCAGCTGGGTGACGATACAGCTGTGGTTTCTGTCTCTTTGGACATCTCAGTTGGGGAAGGGCTTGAGCAAGATCCATACACTCAGACTCGTGCTCAGCACGCTTCTGTCTCACCACATGGCAGCTCGCTATCACCTGCAGCTCACAATGGAGCTCAGCATGCACAGCAGCTTGTTCAAAATGTCGATTCACATGCTGATGGTGCTCCTCAAAGGAGCTTGGCCACGCCCCATCAGAACGGTGCAAGCCCTGCTGCTGTATCACAGAATGGCAGTCCTAGCAGAAATGGGAATGGTGCAAGTTCTGCTGCCGTACAACAGAATGGCAGCCCCAGCAGAAATGGGAATGGCGCTGCTGCTATCAGGACTAAGCATGTGAGCCCCAGTGGCAGGCCAAGTCTCATCGGGTCGCAGACTCACTCAGACGGAGCAGATGCACCACCTCAGCAGGACAACTCTGACAGACATGCTGCACAATATGCTCAAGCATCTGGTGCCGCTGCTGGTGCATCTCAACATGACAAGTCTGATACACTTGCTGCAAATGGTGCAGAAACATCTGTTGCTACTGCTGCATCTCAGCCGGTTCCGCCGGTCAACAGCAATGGCAGCGAAGCTCAGGAGAGCTTGCCACATCATTCTGGGTTGAGTCAAGGAGCAGCTGAGGCAGAAACTGTACCGGGAGGCACAGCTCAGACTGGTGCTACCTCTTCTCCTTCATCTGTGGCTGATGATGCCATGGCAGCTGCCATTGCTAGCATCCAATCACGAAAGGTTGAGGGAGTCCCTCAAGCACCGATTGGGGCCAAAGCCATCCCAAGTCCCTCCCCAAACACATCCCCGCGCATCAAGAGCGCCTTGTTGGCTGCTCAGGAGTACCGCAAGCTGAAGGCTGCTAAGACAGCTGCCTTGGCTGTTGCAGCAGCCACTGCTGCCGCTGCTGCTGCCAAATCAAAGTCTCAGAATCATTTTGGCAATCAATGAGGAGATGTCCTCCAGTAACTGTTATGCTTTGACGCTGTGCACTTTTTGCTCATTGACGCACATACCTTGTCTTTGTGCTGCTGACACTGAGCAAGGCTTAGAGTAGTATGTCACCTTCAGCTTTGGTTGCATGAGTGGGTCAGGTGTATGCAAGTTTTTGTTTTCCTGTGAGTGTTAATTTTGGTCAGAGCAAGAGTTTTGATGGAGTTGGGATTTGTTCTGGGTCTTTGTTTGCTGAGATACAGTTTTCTACGGCATTTCCCTGGCGTTGGGGTCCGGCCTGCTGACCTGTTTTGGAGATAAATTGAGAAGAATAGCGAAAACAAACTGTCCCAGAGCGTATGGAGATTTTGAAAAAAGATTGACTTTGGAGTCTAAAAGTAGTCGTACAGTGCTTTTTGAATCCTTGCTGAGGTGTTCAGCAAGGCTGCGAACTGTGTTGCCCCAGTCTGTGCGCAGCAACCCCATTCATGTTTATTCACAGAGGTGCACGAAATCACGCACGTTCGCAAGTGTCTTGCCTGGATTACATGTTGTCAACATTGAGGCACTCGTCTGCCAAACTTTCTTATCATTTTGTCCAGCTGATGACTGTGGCAGGTCCTCCCGCTGACATATTTGCTGCAATCGGTGGCGCTCACTTTGCGTCCATGGAAGTCCAACCTTCCCAACGCCGGAAACATGCAAATCAGGTCCGTCTGAAGGCCGGCTGTGCGCGTGTGCGCAGGCAAACCGACCTGAAGTATTTCAACACGGTTTCGTTTGTCTTGGCTTTTTGGTGTATGTCTGACACAGACCGGCAACTAGATCACCTAACAATCTCGAATCGTCCAATAAGCTCCTCACACCGCTACACCGTTCACCGCCACAGACACGCTCTTTTCTGGGTGAGGGACGCCCCGTCAGTTGTGCCGGTGACTCTTGATCATGAGGTCAAATGCGTGTTGATAAGAACAAGCAGCGGGTCGATGAGTTTGGACGACTATGAGCAATGATGATGCACTCCAGTTTGCGCAGCGGCGACAAAGGTCGCGCTAGCTGTCGAGTGTCAGGAATTTCGTCTTTCATGCTAAAATGAAGTACAAAATTGCTTCTTGACAGAAGAAGAAGAAGATCACAAGCCAGCTTAAAGAAAAAGCTAACAAGTCTGATCGCTTCAGACTGCAACCGGGATTGGTCTGTCACTTTTGAGCATTGTAATCTCTCTCTCTCTCTCTCTCTCTGAGGGACAAGCCAATGCAGTACCCAGCTTGTGGCATTCAGGAAAAGGTTTTGAATGAAGAACTTCGGTTTTACCAGGTAAGGGTAGGGCCCTCACAAGCTTCTTGTTGTCTGCAGTTCTTCTCATCAGCACAGCGTTCTACATTGATTGCGTGTTGTCCTCGAAGCCTGGAAGGCCTCATTCGTTTACAGTTGTTGCATTGTAACATCATCACAAATCTCACTGGTACGTCAGACATGCAATTCGAAAGATCCTATCTGAGTCTGTCAACTCAAATTGCTTGCAGTCATCAGTCATCAGGACCTGCAGTGCCACAAGATGACCTAATGATCTCCTGGACAAAGGTGAAATTCAACGCTTGAAGCAAATGCACATTGCAGTATTTACCGTCAACATGTTGGCATATGATTTCATACAAGTGAGCTGGCTGACAGCCAGACCATGCATTGCTTTGCGGTTGCAATCAAGCATGTGGCTAACAGTTTGTGTATTTGACAATGTAGTGATGGTGTGCTACTGCTGTCCATCACCCAGCTCTGTTGAACAGGATCAGGGCAGCCAGCAGTGAGAAAGCAGTCACCTGTACAGAGGGCACTTCACATGATAGTTGCTGCACTGGACGGAAGCAATCTTGACACTGTAAAGACTGCACTTCCATCGGCATGCCATGCTGCACAAGCACTGGTGTTTCAGCAGCATGCTGTATGTCTGTATGTTGAGCAAAAAGCAAGTGAGGAACCCCAGAAACTCATCACCGTCACTGTAGTGTGCTATTTGCAAATGCAAATAGAGCTGTGACAGGCGCTCAGTGCAATACCTGCCATGACTCATCATGTGCCAAAACGATGTACAGCATGACTGATCTGCGAAGCTCCATGCATGTTGGTCCCCAGAACATTGCTGCCTTGAAAATGCCAACCGAACAAAAGCACTTGTCGCAGCTCACCCACTGATTCAACAGTGCTACTGCGGGGACTGATCTTCTAGCACGTGAGTGAGTTTGATTTCCTAACGACAGCCTGAGCTACACAAAGTCTCAGATGACTTCCATAAATAACAGTTTGAAACTGCACAGTGCATCAGAAGTTGGTGGCAGTGCTCACCTTTACTTGATGCTTGAGTTTAAGATGACCACAAAAATTAGAGAACTCAGCAGCAGGAGAAGCATCTAGACATGCCTGCCTGTATAATCAAAGCGGGACATTTAATTCTGTTAAGATCGAGGCTGAACAGCAACCCCAGAGATGAGCATGAGTGAGTGTGATTGTGCTTACCTCAGCT
>JAABUK010009696.1_pt1 | contig 13077 bp, 17 predicted proteins | sample 5559141 | NCBI WGS metagenome assembly JAABUK01 (sample SAMN10711869, study PRJNA513367) | rock metagenome | isolation source: Antarctica rocks | place: Antarctica: Victoria Land, Pudding Butte nord | collected 2016-01-03
GAACAAAGACACCAGAGACATGTAGCAAAACTAAGAGAAGAGGAGACAGAAGGGGACCAAAAGCATCCATGTCAAGAGGGTATCAATCCCCCTAATAATAATAATAATAATAATAATAATAACCACCATAATAATAATAATAATAATAATAATGATGATGATGATGATGATAATAGTAATAGTAATAACAGTAATAGTAATAGTAATAGTGATAGTAATAGTAGTAATAGTACTAATAATAGTAATGATAATTATACTAATAACAATAACAATAACAACAAAGAGGAGGTTGGTGAGGGGGATACCTACAGGGCATGCAGCTAGATCAGGGGAGCTTCTGACAATGCCTTGCATGGCCTTCACGCCCACACCAAACACCACAGCATCAGCATCAAAGGCCTCCTCCTCACCTGATGACCTGCTCACTCTCAACCTGCATGAACACAAGGGATGCAAACCGGTCTCTTCTGCATGAACACATGAGATGCAGACCAATTTGTCCTGTATCTAGCTTCAAGTGATGGTTCACTTGACCTGCTTTCCATGCAGAAACTTACAAGAGAATGCTGTGTGTGCACATCCCAGCAATGTTGAGCTGATCTGCTCCAGTGGCCAACAAGGAATATAGATCAGCCACGCTGCACCCTACCTCATCTCAGGCAATTTGTGAAACCCTGATATGTCAGCATGACACTGGAGACCAGGAGGATTCGAGATGTCACCTAGCGCCTGTTAGTCTGCCCTGGGTATGTACTTGCTGCACCCTGCGTCCCCCAAGTATCTGCCCTCCCATACCTTCGATTTTGGCAACGAGGGGCTTGAAGAGGCGCTCCACAACAGGTCCTTTGCACCATCGCACATCAAAGTCTGCCTGCATGGGGTTGGACCCTTATAGTTGATGCCAAAGCTCTTTTCAATCCCGAAACGTCTAGTTTAATTCAGAACAGTATCCCCACACTGGAAATCTAAACTCAGAAACGTCTTGGGACAGTAAAAACGCGTTTCTACATTGCGGAGATGTTTCAAGAAGCGCAGGTATCAGCTGAGTTTAGTACTAGCACAAAGGGAGTGCATAGCGGTTGCACCCATACAAAGCTCAGCAAAAGCTCGTCCAGCTTCAGTTCAAAAACCTAGCTTCATAGGCAGCATCCAGGGCGCGCAGAGCTGGTACACGCCGTCAAGTCGCGGCACAAAGTTTGAGTTCTGCTTGTTGCCACAGCAAATGCAGGAACCAGCTGAGTCCAGTGTTAACAGACAGAGCATAGACGGCATGAACTGCACCTACATTGTGTGCATGTCAAGACTTCCAGGCATGAAGTTTGAGGTCTGTCTGCACTCAAGAGCAAAAAGCACGCAGAACAGGAATGGTTGCAAGTCACCTGATGAGCCAGTACAAAGTAGTACAGAGCTGCCAGTGCAGCTGCTGCTGATAGCTGGCTGGCTGGAGCAAACAATGTGACCAGCAGCATGGGCTCTAAGAATTCCCTGCAGTCAACATGAAAGCACAGGCCTCAAGATGTACTCCAGATGGTGCCTGCTGCAGACTCTGCAACACCTGCTTTGTTTTGCCATAATGCCATGATCTGGTAAAGTTTTGCCATGATCTGGTAGGCTTCTGCCATCATGCCATGATCTGGTAGGGGTTTGCACCACCATGCGCAGTGTGTTGGCATCCTGCAATGATTTGAACCTGATAGACCACAGATTACCAAATGCGCTCTGCAGTACCACTGTGCATGTTTCCCAGCTTTGCATTGCACAGGATCTGGGTCGTCAGGATTTCTAGAGACCAGTATATTGACCTTTAGAGTCAGATATGGTGTAGAGTACCTGATCTCAGAATAGTTTTGCAGCTTGCATATGAGGTGATGCAATGCTGGGGGCAAATTTTCACAAGCATGAATTGCATAAAGCAGGACATCGTACATGAGATTGTGTTGCAATTGCGGCTGGATCAAATCACCTGAGCAGTCGCTGAGACACCCCCTTCTTCTTGAAAAGGTCCAAGGCAGATATCTGGTCATAGTGGTTGTAAGCTTCCTCACTGCTATCCACCTCCAGCAACGGCCCTACCAAGGGCAGGGCTGTGAGGCGGTCCCAAATGGGTAGCTTGGTGAAATAAGGGGAGGTATAAAGGAAGCTGCCAAGAGGAGTTGGCAGCCTTGGCTGATTCTGGAAGATTGGGGACTGTACCTGGTCCACAACAAGTTGTCTGGAGTCACTGGGTTGCATTTGACTTGTGAATTGGAGTTACTGGATTGCAATTGACCTGTGAACTGGATTCACTGGATTGCAATTGACCTACAAATTGGAGTCACAGGATTGCATTTGACCTGCAAATTGGAGTCACTGAGTTGCGTTTGAACTGCAAAAGGGTGTGTGTCAATGCGCATAGTTTGCTTTGCAAGGAACAGTTGGCTTGATGTAAATAAGTGTGGGCTTGATGCAGCAGAGCTTTGCCAAGAGTAGCTAGCAGGGACGCGCAAAGAATTTGCTATGTTGTTTGTAAACATGTGTGCCTTTGTTCAACAGCTGCATGGTGTGTAGTACTTTGCTTTCATGTATTGCTTCTTTGCATTGCTGTTGAATGCCTCTCAGTTTGGGGGCATACATGTGACTCGACAAACGTCCTGGCTTCAAAGCGCAGATATACGTGAGTCTCAAGTTGGTGGTAGCTCTTCTTCGGACATGAGCCATCATGCATTGTTGTAAAATCTACTGTGCCAAACAGGGTATTGACTGCAGACAGCTGCAGCGTAGCATGCTCAGACAGGCAGAGATTTACCTGCAGGCCATCAGGAGCCCAGAAGCTGCTGCGAGTCCACTCTGTAAAGGGATTGTCAATGCCAAGCTCACCCACCAAAGCATTGATATTGCTGTACTGGTACCAAAATCTGCAGCACATACATAGTAAATGCTAGGGGTGGTGTCCAACCCATACATGCTGAACAAGCTCAGGCAGTGGGTGCAGGGACAGTTGTGATGTACCCTTTGATGCCTGCCTCGACAGACCGACCTCCGGGTGTTCGCCAACCAGCACTCAGCCCGCCAGGCGTTTCGCTGGCGTCCAAGATGGTCACCCTTACTCCTGCTTTGAGAAGGGCGTAAGCAGCCCCAAAACCGCCCCACCCGCCTCCAACGACCACTGCGTGCTTGGATAAGTCTGCAAGCGTGACGTGCTAGTTTGAGTTGACAAAAGTGTCGACCTGATCAAAGTTATAACCTGGTATACCTAATGACCCTCGCGCACAGGCCACGGCCTTTCTCCGAGAGCGGGCACGAATACATCGGTCATTGGCATTAACTTGCCAAGAACACCCTCTGCTCTCTGGAACGTGCGCACATGCATGCATGCCCGTCCGTTGACCTTTTCGACCTGCGGCTTAAGGCACGCGAGCAGCAGCAACAACGATAGTCGGGCAACCGATTCACATTTGCTTTTGTGATCAGATTTTGACCGTTGCAACAACCAGCTGTTGCGCACACGAGCTGCGCCACATCGATGTTATCTCGCGAACACTGCTTTCAAACGCAAGGACCGCGGTCTTCTTCAGCTTCGTTAGGTCAAACGGTTGACTCCTGAGTCAGCGATGATGTCTACTGTGAAAAGAGCTCTCATTGCGATGTTGAAGAGCAGCTACTTAGGTACCCAGCAGAAAGATCGGCCTTGACAGCGATGGCGACCGACTGAGCAGCACGTCCTGGTTGCGAAAAAACACTTGTCATCCACGACTCTTTCGCTTTTGCGCAGCGCCTTGTGCACAGAAGCGGCCGTCCATCGCAAAATGCAAGGCACATTCACCGGGCCTGGCTGCGTCGGCTTCTCCCGTCCAAAGCAGTGCTGCCAGGCCCCACCAGACTTCACCAGTCTCTGTGGAACTTACAAACCCCTTGCAAGCAGATCCTGTTCTGTACTTGGTCGACGCGGCTTGCTCTGTCGCTCCTTGCCTAGATGTAAACCTGCCTACGGTGACAGAGCAAGCCTGCAGCTAGCTGCTGCTGTATCTTCTGAAGGTATATAAGACTTGCAGCTTTGACAACACTCAGCGAGTGTGCTTTCAGCACAAAGAGCCACCTCATCTCACTCATTGTGCAGGCAGTCCATCTGAGCCCCCTGCACCTCCAACTGGCTTTGCCAAAGCCTCAGCTTTCTTGACAAGCTATTTTCCAGTCTGGGTGGCAATTGCATGTACGGCAGCAGTCATGCACCCACCCTTGTTTCTCTGGTTCAAAAAGGACTTTGTCACAGCTGGTCTAGCACTGACCATGCTGGCCATGGGAACAACATTGAGTTTGGAGGTGAGACCAAATCTGTGCTGACTCACAATGTTGCCGGCAAGTGGTCAAATGTACCTGCAGTGCTGATGATTTGCTCTTGTCATGTTGGGGTACTGCTTGCCTTGTTCTGCCGAAGTGCACCTGACTGAGATTTGGATGCCGATTTCAAGACCATTCTCGCAGACAGACCTGCAAGCTCCTTCATCCATAGGCCTTGTGACACGTCACTCCAAGAGTCAAGCTCCACATGGTGTGGGCGTATGCAGTGCAGGACTTTCAGAATGTCTTCGCATCACCTGGCAGAGTGATGCTGGGAGCAGTGCTGCAATACACCATCATGCCTTTAATGGGGTTTGTAGTGTCAAGGCTGGCAGGGCTGCCCACACCATTTGCCATAGGGTAAAGCCTTTTCTAACTGCCTAAATTCATTAATATATATATATGTATGGCATGTATCCCAATGTGGGCAAAACACCAGCGTGTATATAACATATGTAATTTAACATATGTAGTTCAACATAGTATATACCATATGTATATGGCATGTATCCCAATGTGGGTGCAACACCAACAAAGCACCTGCTGTTGGACCTGACAGGCTGGCTGCTGTCTTAATCTGCTGCACTCTTGGCAACGCCTTCATAATTGCTGATTGCCCTGCTGTCTTGGTAATTATTCTGCAAGACAGCATGTGCAAGGTGTGCATGTACATATTGGCTGTTGCTTGCCTCCTTCATGCATACACTCTGTGATTCCACTTTTATGGTGAGGTCCAATAAAAATGTGTGTGGGATCTTTCCAATCTGGGCAGGAACAGGTTAGCAAATCTTCCACAGTACCAGGACAGATCTGCATACTTAATGCTGTTGGTACTGCAAAACCTCAGATCTGCATACTTAATGCTGTTGGTACTGCAAAACCTTAGCCTATGCAGTGTATTTCCAGGATTTGCCTATGCATAGTAACAAATCACAATTATTTGATTTTCAGGATTTGCTTGGTGGCTAGTTGTCCTGGAGGAACAGCCAGCAATGTAGTCACCTTCCTGGCAAATGCTGATGTGGCGCTGAGTGTGATGATGACTACAGTCAGCACCTTTGCTGCAGTGGTCATGACTCCACTGCTGACTAAGACCCTTGTGGGAGCTATGGTACCTGTGGATGCAAAAGCACTGTTTGTGTCTACACTGCAGGCAAGTTATGTTGTGATCTCATCTGTGCATAAAACTTTTACTTTTCAGGAGGTTCACTTGTGTTTAGCAGCTTTTTGGTTGCCACTGTTGGCCAAGCCGCATTACTCTTGCGTGGCTCACACAAGCTGAGACCTGAGGTTGTTGTCAGTTACGGTGACTTCTGTGCATCATTGATCTATGGTGCTTACAAGACACAGGATTGACAGCTGCGCCACAATGCCCCTCCTTGATGACACCACATTTCCAGCATTTTGGTCTCATCTAGCTTTGTTTTTTCCATCAACCGCAGAAAGGAGAAATGCTTTGGCGCAGTTTGTACTCAGCATGCTGATTGTACTCGTTGGTCTTGCTTGCAATCACTATGTGACTGTTCTACTATGATCATTTCTTGTCAACAGCCAAAGTGCAGGGCTGATAGACATCTGAGTTTGCATGTTTCTGTACAACTTCCTGATGCTTCTTGACCGCGTTCATCCAACTTGATCTAAGCACTGCGCAGCATGCTGCAGGTGGTACTGGTACCTGTGATCTTGGGGGCAGCATTGAATCAGTTTTTCCCAAGAGCTGTCAAACAGACGGCACCTTTTGCACCCTTAGTGGCAGTCATTTCTGTGGTCCTCATTCTGGGAAGTGTGATGGCTCAGAATGCTGCAGCTGTCACCTTGGCGGGGCCCAGATTGGTTGGAGCCATCATAAGTTTGCATGCAGGTCAGCAAACAAGGAGTGTGTTGAGCATGCTGTGTGGTTTATTGGCATGCGCAACCTAGGTGTTTTGAAATTTTGGCATGTCAGCAAAGTAAAGTTTCTGCCATGTTCAGATGTGCTCATGGCTGGCTTGTTGCCACATTCAGTGAGTCTAATGCTTTGGAAGATAGGCTGACCTCACGTTTGTGCCTTTTGTCACCTTCCTGTCCTGACAAGCACTCTACTGCAAGCCTTAGTGTTGACCTTGCAGTGCAGCAAGGAGCTGAGTGTGTTACATTGTAGCAGCCATAGTGCACTATGAGCTCACAAACAAATCCAAATCTACCAGAACAGGAACTGCCAAAAGACAGGTAGTATAGGATGTGAATGTGCGTCACAAGTGGTTTGATGTGCAGGGGGTTTTGCATTTGGGTATGGCATCTCCAAGCTGGCAGGTCTTCCTGAGAAGGCTGCCCGGACCAACAGCATAGAGGTAACCTTGTGTCATGCACCACTTCAGTCTGCCGTGGAGTTGCAAATGCAAGGACCTTTTGCTTGCATGGTCACATCTTGTGCTGCATCAGTATTCACCCCACACCAATAGCACATGACAATAACCGCAATTACGTGGATTATTCTAGGAAGTAACATTCCTAACGATAATGAGATATGGACACTTTCTGGCTCATGATGAGCTGGCTACCTGCAGGAAAAGTACTATGTCTCACCCAGCCTGATGCTGACATGTTGTGCATTTTGCTGCTGAGCGGCATGCTGACTTACTGGCATCTCGCAGCTGAGTTGCAGCATGTCTGCTCCAATATGCAGCCAAAGTTCTCCAAAAACTGTCATGAGCATCATGGCTATGCGTCATCAGCTCATGTGAAGTATCAATGACTGTTTTCAGCAAGCACATGTACACTGATGCACAGCACCATCAGCATGGATTGTCACAAAGCTGACATGTTCTGGTACTGCACTGCTGCAGGTTGGCATGCAAAACAGTGCGCTGGGTGCGGTGCTTGCTGCAGTGCACTTCTCAGACCCACTGACTGCAGTGCCATGCGCACTTTCAGCCTGCTTGCATTCTTTGATGGGCTCAGCACTGGCAGCAGCATGGAGGTCAAGTGATGCCACTGGGGAGAAAGCAGAGACAATGGCTGTTTACTGACTGCAGACTCTGAAACTGAAACTGGTGTGCTTAGTCATCAGCATGCCAGGAACAGCCAAGGGCAGCTTGTCAAGCGTTGTTTCTGCAATGTTTGTTACACTGTATGTGGTAGCCTGTTGTTATCACAGCTGGTTTATGTATATGCATATGGTCCTCATCTGCTGATACATGGCAAAATGGAGTGGCACAAAGTTTCGAGCTTCCAATTAGACCATGTTCTTCAAATCGCATCTACATCTCAGGTGCCAAAATCTCGTGGTGAGCAGCAACCGGACGTCAGAATTTGGAAGCTTATGCCTGGTGATCCTGACATAGATCTATACTAGATCTGTCCATAGACCAGGCAAACTTTGCCTGGCAAAGTTGATACAGACTTGAGTCCCACTCGTGCTAACAACCCAGCAGACCAGCTTGGCACGTATTGTGCACTACTAATGCTAGTGCAATGCTAGGCTAGTACTAGTGCAGTGCAGTGCACTTGGCAGAATGCAGTTGCTTTCTGGAAAATTCTGAAGTTGGTGAATCATATTTGTGAAATATAAGTCTCAATGCTGCCACCCAAATTGGTAATTCAAAGCAATCTGGCAACAAATCTATACGCTCCCTTGACAAGTGTTGCAGTCAAGTAACAGCCAAGCATCAGCTTTGCACCATGTTTCACACGCTGCTGATGCAAATAACGTTCCATAGCTACTTCAAGCTGCTCATTTGGCTTAGTCCCACTAAACACCTGGTGGTGCGAAGAGTCAACTAAAAACTGAACACAGTGACCGTTGGGATGCATCTTGTTTGGCACTTGCAAAATGAGTGTGACATCTGGCTGCAATAAGCCAAGCTCTTGTTGGGCTCTAATGGCGCATTCTAAGGCTTCAACTTGATCAGCTGTGATGCGGTCTAGCCCTGATAAATTGACCACGTCCAATTTACGCCACTGAGAGTATTCAACAAACTTGTCTATCCCACCCATTAGCGAGGGCACCTGTGACTCATCGCTCATACTGATACTGGTCAAATTGGGGGAAATGCGTACAATGTGTCGCCAACCTTCTGTGTCTAAACCATGACAACAATGTAAGTTCAGGTGAGACATTTTGGGTTGTGTGACTAGCTCAAACCCAGAAAAAGAATTGGGTCTGACAATTATTAGTGAAGATAAATGTTCCATGGTGCAAACATGCTGGAACTGACCAGGAGACATGTTGTCCAGCTGCAATGAAGTGATGTTTGCACAACTAGATGTGAGTCCTTGCAGCGCACAGTCTGCAATGTCCCAACTGCGATGAAAAGAAATATACATACCTCTTTTAGCAACAACATTGCCCAAAACACCTGCACTTGGTGTGGAGATTGTATCAACGCTCAGTGTCAAGACCTGTAAGCTTGTCAGAGTCAGGAGCGCCAGGTATGTAGCATTGCTCCATGCATGGCCATCAAGCTGAACCTTTCTCAAGCCTGTGTTGTTGCTCAGAAGGACAGCCTCACAGCAGGTCTCACGAGCCATGCCTCTGTGAGCTAGATGCAGAGCTAGCTTCTGAAGATGGCTCAGCTGTCCCAAAGTTTGTAAAGCTGGACTGCCATGGCAAACAAGATCAAGCCTTGTCAGGCAGCTGAAGGTTGCGATTGAGGCCATGGAAGCATCAGACATGTGGTCATCCCAGTTCTCCACACTGAAATCTGAGACACACAGCTGCTGCAGTGAGGTGGTGGCATTTGACAGGGCCAAGATGTGAGCTGCTGAAAAGCCTGCCCCCCTCAGGAAATCCTCAGTCTGACGCTGTGCAGTCCTCAGCTTGGAGCACTTGACATGTTGTATCATAGGCGCCAGTTGTGCCAGGACATCTGGTGGTGGCAAACCATTTTCAGCTGCAGACGGCTTCAACTGAACAATCAGCTCCACACCCTTCTCTTGGAGTATGGCAGAGGCTTCTGCTATGTTCCTGATGTCTGCTGCCAAGTCGCCATCCAGATCCTCCTGGTATCTCAAGGCCACCAGTAGCCTGCATTTAGGTAGATGCATGCCCTGCACCAAGAAATATCTTGAGCTATTTCAGAGCACAGGCTGCTTTGGTGACATGACCCCAAAGCGCCACTAGTGCTGTGCCTGTTCATAGTCAGCAATTGCATCTGCGCTCCAGTCAGCATCACCTGATCTGTCAAAGGCTCCAGCATTGCTGCACAAGCTGCGGTGTCATGCACCTCCACCTTGAGGCAGCACTGAACTTGGCTATTGCAGATATTCAGGTGACGCAGCCTGGAAAGCTTGACTGGCACTTCGTTCCACGCGGAAGAAGACAGTGACGACACAAGTTTAAGAAGACCAGACGCCTTGGCAGCGGCGGCCCAGCAGTTGCTAGTCTTTCGACAAGTCCATAGGTCGGGATGAGAAATGTTCTTCATGACGATCTCAATGACCTCTCGCGGCAGCTCCGTCCACGTGTTGACCTGCACGCCGTGTTCACTCGCAAAACTACTCACGCGATGAAGGATCCGGGAAGCCAGCATAGGGTATATACATACATGCAGATCATAAAGTACCTCTAGCGGCTCTTCTACACTCCATGACAAAGCCATACTGATGATTGCCAAAATTCAGACGTACAATGGAATCAGTATGCTCAGTAATTTTGGTCGTCGGCAAGTTCTCGAGACCAGTCCCTCCCTCTCTCTCGTTCAGTCGACGTAACGCCAGATCTATAACGCCAGATCGCAAGAGGTCTGGGGTTCAACACGATGTATGCTCCTGATTTGAGAGGCACTCGACTCGTGAAGTATATGCTTGCGTACAGGGAAAGTTGTATAGGCCTGGAAAAGCTGTGCATACACAGGAGGTGTGCATATTCTTCAAGCTTATACGGTAATGAAGCCTTGCGCATGCGTGCCATCAGTATACTGATGATACGTTCTGATAAGCCCTAGCTATCAGTCAGAGCACGTGCCCCGCTACAGATCCGGATCCGTTGTCAACGCACCTCACTTAATTGAGTCATTCACATGCTCAGAGTCTTGGGGCGTGTAACATGTGCACGTGTGCAGGTCATTGTATGACCGTCATACAGTGCTGCAGAGGCTGCCATTCCTACCATGGTCATGACTGTCAACTGCCATGAGGGCCATCATGTCCCTGAATGCTTAGTCCGCTGCTGCACGAAGCTGAACGCAACCACGTGAAGCAGTCCGAAACACACACGCCTGCATTGCAAGCGTCGCCAAACTTTAAGTGCATTCAGGCGACCGCCGGGACTTGTAACTGCATTCAATTGAACTGTTGCGCGTGGTCTCAGCGACTGCTCGAAGACCTTCGATTTCGCAGTCATTGAATGGTGACCGTTTCGCTTTGCCTCTGCACCTGGCTGCGGCTAATGGTAGTTGGAACGTTGTTGACGACTTCGACACTCGCCTCGTCATCGCCACCGGCCAGCCCACCGGCGTTGGCTTCTACAAGCAATGCAAAGCAACAAGCGTTTGCGCAAGCTATTGTTACAAACAACACAAATGCCGCTGCGCAAGCTATCGCCAACGGTAAGGGCCTATCCTCCCAACCTGAATTTACAAGCCCACTGGCAGGCTAGGCTAATTCATGTCATGTTTGTTAACGACGGCGTGCATGCTGCAGTCGATGCTCAAACGTTGGGTGGAGCCATCACTCAAGCAGGCGGGCTTGTTGACAACGACCTTTCACTCACCTTTGACAACGAAGCGACTTTGGCCGGCCAAATTGCCACAGCTATCTCCCAAGCCAGACTCCCTCCTCAAGTGGCTTTGCAAGGCTACGCATACGCACTTTCTTATAGCCAGAACGATTTCACTGCTGAGGCCGTACTCAACGCAGTGATGAGTGAAGGCCAATTGACGCCATTGCTCACGCAGGCAAGGGTTGCTAGCAAGCAATATTGATGACATTGTGCAATACAGTTCATGCATGCATTTTGTACATCATTGACACATGCATTATTTTTGCAAGCTTGGGGTCTGCAGAGCTGGCCACAGAAAGTCTCAGGGACAGACATGCAGATCCCAAGGCAGTCTTTCTGTGCTTTGATGTGGCATCACATGATGCATTATGCATGCATTGCATAGACAACATGTACACAGGTGTACACATGTTGATGCGCAATGAGCACATACGACTGCAGTTCATCAACGCAAGTTCTGGCAGGTGTGTTGTTTGAAATATACAGTGTTGATGCAAGCTTCCATGCCTTGTGGTGATAATACTGCAGGCAAAGGGTTTGGGCGTTGATGCTGCTGAAATATCAGGCATCATCACCGGCCAAGGAATCTTGAACGATGATCAACGAATCCAAGTGGCCATCGCTGCCAGCGATATCTTTGGGGCTTCTGCACAATCGCTTCAACAAGCTTCAGGTCAAATTGCATGGACCAGTTGAATATGACTTGACATCTTGGACAATTAGCCCTTGAGCTAAGTAAATGCATGTGTCCACTGCATGCATGTGTGTGGCACTGCCGTCATGTCATTGTGTATGTCTCTGCACTTTTTGTTCCTCTATCGAATTGAAGCTGTGCCAGCATGCTCAACCACGTTTCTTGCTGGTCGCTCAATTGCTTGTTACACTTTGTGACACATGGAAGTGATCACGAACCCTATTAGTCATGATTGCAGGTAATGTCAGCGTCATTGCGGACAAGATTGGGAACACCGCAATGTTGGCAAGAGCTGGTGGTTATCCCGTCGCAACATTTAACGGCTCTGGAATTCCTTTCAATGCTCCAAATGATCAAAAATTTGCACAAATGATGGTGATGGCCTTGAATCAAGCAGCAGTTTCTCCTGACATCCAAGGGCAAGCTTTTGCTCAAGCTCTTACACAAGCGTTGAACACTGGGGAATTTTCTGAGGCAGCTGACATCATCATTGTTGCTGCAATAGAAGCCAATCAGATCAACAGCATCACAGAAGGCTTTGCCCAGGTAGCATAAGAGAATGCCATAGCAATTGGCCAGTTGCCTTTCTGAGTTGGTGTTATTCCATGTACGGACACACTTTGCCCACTGCCGTATGTTTCACCTTTGCAAGAATCTCATGTCTAAACTTTTATGTCCTGTGAAACTTGTCAATCTGCACATCATTTGTCTCCAAGGCTGTTTGTGAGTGCAGGCGGAACCTGAACCAACTGATCCAACACACTGCCAGCAACAGGTGTTTGCAGAAAAAATCAGTCAAGAAGTGGGACAAGTCACTGCAGCTGCTAGACAGTCTGTGTATGGGCAAGCTGCTGCTGATGCTGCAAAAAACTGCCCAACCTCCCCCTAGACATACACAGCTCAAGCCTTTGCAGCAGAAGCATTTGTCTACCATGAAACACATATCAAACTTCGGGTGGACGTTTGTTTGTTGCATAGTACTTACATGCAGCATGGCAAGAAATCAGGAGGATGCGGTGAGGCTGAGTCTGATTAACTGAAATCCCGACATGTCGGCCGAACATGACATGGCCTGGTCAGTCTGTTTGTGCATGCTATTGCACATGAACAAGTGTGAATATGCCACAATGAGTCATAGCATGTCTCAGCATCAGTATGCTTGTTGCCATGTGACAACAACAGTTGTGAAATACAGTGCACTCATCGTACGATGTCAGCTGGGTTAGTGTTGTTGCCTGAGGAGCAATACCCACGCACAATTGATGATGACCATGCCTGCTGCACCCCCTGCCTTATTATTTCTCTTGGAGGCTGCCATCCCTGGAGCTACTGTAGCATGAATCACTATTGGCTTGCTGCATTGCAC
>JAABUK010009698.1_pt1 | contig 13077 bp, 9 predicted proteins | sample 5559141 | NCBI WGS metagenome assembly JAABUK01 (sample SAMN10711869, study PRJNA513367) | rock metagenome | isolation source: Antarctica rocks | place: Antarctica: Victoria Land, Pudding Butte nord | collected 2016-01-03
CCCCCCCCCTTATTCCCTAGATCCAGAAACTTGTCATTGAAGTCCTTTCGGTTCTTGAGATGCTGGATGGGGGAGGTGCGGAGGTTGGGATGACCGTCTATGCGCTGCGGGGCGATGTTCATGTCGCCTACGAGGAGGACGTGCTGGGATTGGGATTGGAGGGAGAGGGCTTCACTTACGTGATCTCTTGGTGTGTAAAAAGAACAGAAATCTGGATCCAGCTCCCTCTTCACTCACCCACTCCGACGCCGCTTTGACCACCACCCACCCTGAGCGCGGGTGAGTCCATGGTGAGCGGAGGTGAGTTCAAGATGGGTTGACGGGTGGGGCTGCCTCGCAATTTCACGCGCTCCTCGCTCGAAGCCTAAAATGGCCTCCCTTTATTCTTGGTGGCCTTCTCGAGACTGCTGTTTGATATGTCAATAATGGAGCCTCGGTTTCTCACTTGAGAGACCTACAGTCTCTGCCGCTGCCTATGAGATAGCTATCACATTTAAATGTGCCGCCTGGGCTTTTTAAGCTCGTCGTGTCATTCCCCTGCGGGGAGTGGTGCTCAGTATAATGAGAATATCAGCGTAATGAGCATTTTTCTACGCGTTTGTACGCGTCGTACGTCTGTATATACATCTCCACTATAATATGTCTGATTCGAATGCAGTCTTAGATATCCAAGCCTGAAGAGCTGCTGAAGAGATTCTTCGCGTTTGAGAGGATAGAGAGAAGGTCAACGTTGCTGTAATTTCTCGCGAATATGAGATAAATCGAAGTTGTATCACTCGACGAATTAAGAATATAAAATCGAGAATAAGTGGAAGGTCTGCGAATTATAAATTATTAGTGGTAGACTACTACGTTCGTAACGGTCCGGATTGGGCCGGTCCCGGGGGGTGGGGACCGGACCGTCCGGGTTATAATTTCACCACATTTGGGACCGAATCAGCGCACTGAACGGGCTGCATGCCATGTTGGGAATAGTGGCTTGGCCAAAGTTTTGCTGCAGTCTTGGCAGAAAGAACATCTAAATTCCAAGACGACTTTTCTTTTCTTGACTTGAAGTACTGCAATTTCAGCTCTAAAATAGCTCTAAACTCCATCCCTTGTGTCACTGAATGTGTGACCACTCCCAATATGGACGGGTCACACATTCAGTAACACAACGGATAAAAGAGTATCAATGTGAGATTTTGATGTTCCTTCTGCCAAGGCTGCAGCACAATTATCACACTAAAACACGGGAACATTAATCCCAGATAGAAAGAAACCAATTCAGGGATAGTAAGGAAGATTACTGTAATCTGATGAATGAGTGTATGGAGTGTATGGAGGAAGCTAACTAGCTACGAGAACTCTGCAGAAGCTAAATAGGCCTATGCTGAGTAAGCCGCCAAGGAGGACCTACAACATAATCAAGCCTGGGAATTGCAAACTCACGCTGAGCGGATAAGGCTAGTGCAAGCCACAGGGCTTATTGGCAAACACAACGGCAATCATCGTGGCTGCTGATAAGAACTTTGGGAAGAAGCATGTAAGCCGGAGTATCATGAACCGCTCTGTTAAGAAATAGATCCACGGGGTTTGGTCTGTGAATAGAATAGGCACTTTGATGTGGAGCTGACATAAGAATGTATCAATGCGATTGGTACGCTAAGTTGACCACGAAGAGAGTATGAAGGCTATGGTAGAGATTGTGAACTATACAAGGAGGAGGGATGTGCATGCTCCGTCGTGCTCCTGTGCTCTGTTGACAGAGCATCGCGATACTCCCTTTCTGGGATGTCACGTGCTAAATAGTACCACAAATATGCCGTAGTTTTCAGTACTATAGTTGGTTCCGCGGCAGGCGGCAGAAACATCAGGTCAATGCGTGACACGACATGAATTATCAATTCATAGAGAATGGAATAATTGATGGACCCACCCGAAAGCTGATACGCAGCCATGTTATGAAGGGGAAGAACGTCGGCAGGACACTAACGGCCAACACCACAAAGCGGGACACCCCACAAAACGGGACAGTTGCCGAGGATACTTATCACAATAAAAATGTCGCTGTCGCCGCTATATTTATGCGAATAAGCTGCGTTCTTGATGGAATTGCTTTATTAGACCTATTCTATTATAATAGTACGAAGAATTTACTTCTTCCCGCCCTCCTTCCTCATTATTCGCACTATTTTAGATCTCCTATTTATTATAGTCTTCCTAATCTGTTTAAGATCTCACAAATACTGTTATATCTCTTTTTATAGTTGTTTTAAGTATTTTATAATCTTTTAATTTAGTGCTTATTTACATAACTCTTTTAACTGCGTTTAAAGCAGTTTGGCGTTAATATACTCTTAAATAACACTGTAATTAAGCTTATATATTACACGTCTTATTTAAGATGTTATTTTAATCTTAATTTAATAAATAAGCGTTTATAATTTATTATTCTATTTTAAAATATAATATAGTTTATCGGAGATAGCTAATAATTAATATTTAAATATTATACGTCTGAAATTCATAATTTTAGAGTTTTAAAGTAATTTCTGCTTATTTGTGAGTAGAATTTCACTTTTATTTTATTTAGCGCGGATATTTTGTGTTATAAACGTAGTTTAACGTGCCTCTATATAGAGCTGCGTAAATATCTTGTGAATAATAATTATATAATTTATGAGTGTGAATTTTCGAATAACTTATTTATATATAACTAAAAAAGACAAAAATATATTTAAATTAAGTAATTAAAGTTTATAAGAGATATAAGATAATAAATAGAAAGAATGAATATTATTTTAAAGATAAAGATATTGAAATTAATTTATTAAATAATTATTATAATTATTAAGAATAAGAATAGAATATTTATTTTCTTTTAATATTTATAAAATGAATATTCGCTGTAATTAGTTAATAGCTAACTTATTATTAATTCATCTTTTTGATAAGAAGACTTAAATAATATTAGATAGCTCTTTAATAATAATAAATATATACTATTCTGATATCTTATTATAAAAGATGAGATAGAGTTTAAGAGCGTAATTATATAAGATATACTTAATAATTATAATCTATTAAAAGTTATTTAATTAAGAGATTATTAAATAATTTAAAGAAGAGTTATAAATTATAAATTAATCTATTATTTATCTTATTTAAAAGTCTATTTCATTTATATTATAGATATTCTCTATTTTAATATTATATTAATTTCGCAGCTCTTCAAATTTAAAAAAAAAGATCTTTATAATAATAGAATTAAACATAAATAATTGCTTGATATTTATAAGTTGAGATCTACTTATTTAGAGATCTGAATGTTAAGAAATAAAATAAGAAATATAGTTCTTACTTAATAACTTGAAATCTTCTTTATTGTGTAAGATCTCATGCGTAAAATGACGGATTTTAGAGTAATCTAAATACAGATTCTATTATTATAGATCTTGAATCTATTAAATCAAGATTCTTTTCTCTTGTAGAAACAGGCGTTAAGTACTGCGATTAATATTTGCGCGTGAGTGTCAGCTTCCGCGTTAGTAAGTCAATGTCGATTTTGAGACACCAAATTTAATAGCCGCCTTATAAATTAAGCTCGAAGAATCTATATCTAGACTATTTAAGATCTGTTGAATAGATTGCTCTTTATTAGAAGTCATTTAGAGCTATATTGGTGGAGGAATGAGGGTTTGAAGATAGAGGATGGTTGGATGGGTCGGAGAAAAAACTGTCCCGTTTTGTGGGGTGTCCCGCTTTGTGGTGTTGGCCGTTAATGGCCACGGAGGACCGGGCCTCTCTCGTCTACTCTCCTACTTGACAACATCAATCTTCGTACTGTGCGAGCTCGAATCAGCGATGGAAAAGCCAGATTGTCTGCTTGAAGTCGCTGTAGACTGCATGCGGTCCAGCAGTTCCCATCGCTTGCAATGCACGAGTAATATCTCCACACGCACTCGGCTCTGCCAACCGCCATGCCTCTTACTGACGGGTTTCTATTTCCCATTGCATATTGACTGCTACGAGTATCAGTCATGTCCGGTCTGTCGCTAGGCTTCAGCGTTCTCCTTCTCTCACTTGTCCTCTGGGTGATGCAACCAGTATATAGCATTTACCTGCTAGATGCACAGAAGCTGCGACGGTCCCCAGGGGTATCTGTAGCACCCCTCACTAATGCCTGAGGTGGTTTGCATCAATACCTCCGCACCCGAACAGTGGCAGTTCATGAAGCCCATCTCAAGTATGGGGAGTTGGTTCGAATTGGATAAACACCTGTCTCTTTCGCCACCTTGGAAGCTATGCGCGACCTCTACGGCCACGGAACCCACGCACTGAAAGACAGCTTCTATGGTGCTTTTGTGTCGACCCATCTAAACGTCTCCGATGTACAGGAAGAGCTAGTACATAACATCAGACGCAAGCGTTTCGCTACAACCTTTGCGCAGAAGAGCATTGTGGAGCTCGAGATCGTCATGGGCCACCCTTTGGAGCAACTCGTGGGCGTTTTCGATCAAAGAATGGCCAGGAGGTCGCCATGCAGCGAATGATGCTGTGTCCCATGTACGACGCTATCAGTGTCATGCTATATGCACAGAGGCCCCAACTTTGAGAGCGAGAATCCATCTTGACCACTGCGGAGACCACCCAAGTGTAAACAACACCGCGCCGACATGCACCAGGCACTGTACGGCTCACTGCACGCTGCCGCAATCATGTGATGGGCTCCCGAATCCATCAAACGGATCAAATTCGTCACGGGATGGCACCGCATCTGGCAGAGCGGAGACACCTTCCGAGATATCACCATCCACTTCGTCCAAAACCGACTACGCATGGACACCGAACGCGTCAAAGCCGGTCTAGACCCCTAGAAGACTTCATGGCAACCCTACTCTGGGACAGCAGAAAATAAAATCACAGCGCCAAAAAAGAAGCCCTCCACCTCGACTTCGGCGAACTCGTCACAGAAGCCTAGAACCTCTTCAACGCCGTCGGCGAAAACGCCGAAACAGCACCAATGAACATCATCTGACCCGCACTCCTTGCGCAGCAGCCAAACTCCGCCAGGAACTAGCCGAGGCATCCGCCTCCCACCCCGACCCCATCGGTTCCACCACCATTCCCCCGTACACCCTCATGAAAGGCCTCCCCCACCTCCGCGCCTGCGTAGACGAGGGCCTCCGCCTCCGCCCATTCCTTCCAGTCGGCCTCCCTCGCCTCATCTCCCGTGGTGGCATGGCCGCCTCCGGGCACTTCTTCGAAGAAGGAACCACCAGCTCCGTCTCAACGCACACCGTGCATCGCGACCCTGCGATCTCCGGAAACTCCTCCTCCGACCCCCGGAGGTACTTTTCTGAGCGCTGGCTCGAGTAGGGCGCGGATGAGCTGCAGAGGGGTTTCTGGCTTTCTCGCAGGGCGTGTTTGGGCAGGAATATCGCGTACTTCGAGATGCAGTTGGTGCTTGCGACGCTGTTTTGGAGGTTTGATTTTAAGCTAAGGGAGGAGGATTGGGATCTGGATATCGTCGAGACGTTTAGAGCTCATACTGCGGCGCTACCTGTCAAGGTCACGAGGAGATAGAGAAAGAGAGAGTATGGAGCCAGCTTCTCCTCATGTGATTGCGGGTCGTTAAATTGAGAGTTTACAGTGCCTTTGCTGGTTTCAATTCTCATAAATTCCGCAGATATGGCATTCGACTTACTCCACCGTGCTGACTCCCTCATCGTTGGAATCATTGAATAATGATTCCCTATGAAGATCAGTAACCTACCGATCCTAGAAGCCGGATGAGGTGACGGTACCAGTACGCCCGCCATCTTCACTTCTTCATTTTCTCTGATCAGCTAACTTGTGTGCACATCGCACCGACCCATTTTCCTAGATCCTCGCCCACCCCGAGAGCCTAGATTCGTCTTCGTGTGAGCTGGCAACAGATTTCAAGTTTGGTTGCGGCGAGAAGCATAAAGCGGCAGCACCCTCCACTCAATCGAGGGTCGCTGCACTCCATCTCCAACCACTCCATTAATAAAAATTGACTCACAGCTCCCGTAACGCACTCACATTTCCTTCCTTTTCTTGTCGCTCTTTATGAAACGTCTCCCTCAGTCTGTACGTTATTCTCGGCCCTTCCTTTTCCGAATCCTTATTCATCGCACAATGGCTTCAGCATCGAGACAGCAGCCTCCCTGGTCTGCGCCTACAGGAACCACACCACATCCCAAGCTTCGACTCTACAATTCTTTGACGAGATCGAAAGTACCCTTTGTTCCTTCGGATCCAGATGGCAGAACCATCACCTGGTATGCCTGCGGACCTACCGTCTACGACGACGCTCATTTGGGGCACGCACGAAACTATGTCAGTACCGACATTTTGAGACGAATATTACGAGATTATTTCAAATTCGATGTCACGTTTGTTATGAATATCACGGATATAGATGATAAAGTCAGTTCCCCACAACGAGGATGTGCATGGCAATCAGCTGAAAGGCCATAGATTATTTTGCGAGGTCGGCAGCAGCATCTTCTGGATGAATACACCAAGCTTCACAGTCATGTAAGCGATGGAGTTCTCAGTATGGTTGATACTGCGTACCGGGCATACATCAGCAAAAACCTCCCCTTGATCGAACAAGATCCGCTTCCCTCACCAAAAGAATTTCGGGCTGCCGCGCGCAAAGCATATGGCAAAGTTTTAGGAGGAGAGGCAATCGAACCCGGTGCTAAGGCTGGAGACAAGGAAGCAAAAATCAAGATGCATATCAACACAGTCACGAACGCCACAAAAGTCATGGATACCAACGATAATCCAAGCTCCGATCCAAAGGTCTTTTATGCGGCGGTGCAAGATATCATATATCCGCTGCTGGACGAGCAAGAAGGCTGGAAGATCAGAGGTGATGACCATGCCATCTTTACCAAGCTTACCAAACATTTCGAAGATCGCTTCTTCAAGGATGTTCGCGAATTGAATGTTATGGATCCTGATGAACTTACCAGAGTGACTGAGTACGGGCCAGAGATTGCGACATTCGTTGACAAGATTGTTGAAAATCAGTTTGCATATTCAACGTCCGATGGTTCGGTCTATTTTGATATCGACAACTTCGAGAAGGCTGGGAATTCTTACGCAAGGTTGGAGCCGTGGAACCGGGGCAATAACGAATTGCAGGCAGATGGAGAAGGAGCACTCACACAAAAGACCACAGAGAAGCGTTCGCTGGCAGACTTCGCCATCTGGAAGGCTTCGAAGCCAGGAGAGCCAAGTTGGCCAAGTACATGGGGTCCAGGACGACCTGGATGGCATATAGAATGCTCAGCTATGGCGTCTGCAAAATTTGGTAAGCAGATGGACATTCATTCTGGAGGCATTGATTTGGCATTTCCACATCATGACAATGAGCTTGCGCAGAGTGAGGCATATTGGTCGGATGGGAAGGAACAGCAGTGGGTGAATTACTTTCTCCACATGGGCCACCTATCGATCGCAGGGTCAAAGATGTCGAAGTCGTTGAAGAACTTCACAACCATCAGAACAGCTCTTGAACGAGGAGATTGGAGGCCTCGAAGCTTACGTATAGTCTTCCTTCTGGGTGGATGGAGAGACGGTGTGGAGATCACAGATGATCTTGTCCAGGCCGGGAGTGGTTGGGAAGATAGGGTTGACAACTTCTTTCTGAACGTCAAAGACGCTGCATCAGACGAAACCCTAAACACCATCAAGGATTCGACTCTGGATCTCGCTCTCCAATCCGCTGAATCAGAAATGTACGAAGCGTTATGCGACTCGTTCAACACTGCAAAGGCAATGGCGATCATTTCTCGCTTGGTTGGCGAGTTCAACAGTGCGGACAGAAGCACCTTATCAGCTGAGAGCGCGCGGGCGGCTGGAAGGTGGGTGACGAAAATGGTGAACATCTTTGGTCTCAATGGTGCAGCTCCTGCAGACTACTCAGATGCCATTGGCTGGTCAGGCATTGACATTCCATCCCCCGCCAAACCTTACGTCTTGCCGTTGGCATCTATGCGCGATTGCCTTCGGGATGCTGCACGCTCGAAGGAGGGCATTTCGAAGGATACGATCAATACAGCCCTGAATAACAGCAATACAGGAAATGGCTCGGCAGATATTTCTTCGGCTATGTACGCCAATGTCCTCCGAAATTTTATGTCAGCCGCGGCCGCCATTGGCTCCTCTTCCTCCAACCTTTCGAAAGACATACTCTCACTATGCGACAGAGTCCGAGACATCGACCTCTGGAACCTCAATATCTACCTCGAAGACCGCGAGTCTCAGCCTGCTCTTGTTCGTCCTGTCACTGCGGCCTTGGCAGCAGCGCGACAGGAACGAGACGACCGAGCCAAACAGAAGGATATTGAAAAGGCCAAGCGAGAGCAGGAAGCCAAAGCGAAAGCAGAGAAGGGCAAGTTAAGCCACAAAGATATGTTTCGTACGGAAGAGTTCTCGGCTTGGGATGATGATGGCTTGCCTACCAAAATGGCGAATGGAGATGAAATGGCGAAGAGCAGAAGTAAAAAGCTGAGAAAGGACTGGGAAAGGCAGAAGAAGGCCCACGAGGCATGGTTAGTAGCTTCAAGTAGGGTATGATTATATGATGTTGTTCTATAGCGACGGGCGTCGCGGTTGGTCTAGGATGATACCACTTGGTAGACCTCGGGCAGGCAGCCCTGCCTGATGAGAATCAGATTACTTCCTTAGATCAGCGTCATCGTCAGTTGTGGTTTTGTTTAGCATAAGATAGAAATTGGATATGCCTACAATTTCGACCCGGACTCTTCCTTCGAGCTCATCTCAACCCGGCTATATTGACGTACATCATTCTTATTGGCTGATCGGCATCTCGGGTCTTTAGCCAATCCACCAATATCATAGATATTCGGAATAGTAACGATTATCCTCGTCGTCTCCGCTTCATGTTTGGTGAGGTTTGACGCTCATAGCTCTTGGGCGATCCCCTGTCTCGTCTGATCATGGACTGCTTCGCTGATCCCTGGTCGCGCCGAATCGAATAATGGCACCGACCCTCAAACGCAAAAGAATCGCAATCTCGAATAAACCGCCCACCAAGCGACGGAAGTCAATTCGAAAGCGTGGAAGATCAAGCAGGACGAATTTGGGCCAACGTCTACCCCCGGGCTATAGCGAGGAAGTGTGGCCTCTCAAGCGCATCTTGCAAGAAGAGGAGGGGAAATACTTGGTGGATTGGGAAGATCACCCGCTTACGGGTGAGACATTTGATCCAACTTGGGCACGTACCTTTAGATTGCCCTTGATAGTGTCGCGTGCGCTGATTGTGGTAATAGCTACTGAATGAGGAAGTCGGCATAGCTGCAATAGAAGAGTGGGAAGCTGAGAAGCAGCAAAGCGAACATCGTCCTTTGAACAGTGCGGCGCCCCGACGGAAGAAATCCTCTGCTGCGGCTGAGCTTCACAAACAAGACGAGTCAACACGTGAGGTGGGTCTGGGCTCGTTAGCTATCACACAGGAGGAACAAGACACGCCGAAGTTTCCCAGGCAGAGGTATTCCAAGAAACGGATTATACCCAGCTCTCCTCCATCTGTCGAACTCCCAGAGACCCAGCAGGAGGTGTTAAATAGCAGTGGAAGCATTGCTCTTGAGGTCCCCAGGCTGGTCGACTGTCACAGTCAGGGCTATTCAACTCTCGCCAGCTCACAGGTCGCAAGCGCCGCAGCGACACAAGATACAGGCGTCTCAAAAGATACAACAGAAGGAGATTCTACCCTTGGTTCTTCTCTACCCCCGGACAGTCCAGCAGTAAGTCCTCTACTCATTCAAGGACCATCTTCGCAAGTCCTCTCATCAAATCATTCTCGATCCCTACAAGCCAGTGTAGCAAGTGTTCCTGCTCACCAAAATTCACCCTCCACCGGTGCTGCATTCCTTACTCTGAAGCGGGAGCCGCAGTCTAATCCACTAGACTTGCTTGTGGCGAGAAGTGATCCCATTGGCGAGACTGACACAGCGCGATCGTGTCTTGTCGAAGAGTCAGCGGAACACACAAATAACAGTTTACCCTCAAGTCCTTTGTTTGTTACTGACCAAGACAATCTCGATCTACAACCCATAGCTGGCCCTGATCGACTGGGGGAGGAACGTGAAGCCGAAGGAAAACTCGGGATCTTGTCTGCTTCCAGCTCTCCAACCAGCTTTGGTAATCACAACGCTATACAACTCGGAGCTACCCAGATTCACCACCGCCCTGCTATTGCAAGTGCACGATCTGAACAGTCACAGAGCCGAAGTCGTTTCAGCGCTGGGACAGCTGATCATTCTCACCCACGTCCAGAACAGGATAAAGCACCAGAATCTTTGAACACTACCACCAAATCCATACGTGGAACCCCGATACGGTCTATTGATGAAAGATCTGTCCGGAGAACCAGGTCGAGCTCATCGGGACACTTCCACTCCCAACTCTCCCTGGTGGACGCTCCTGCCACCAAAACTCAGTCACTGCCCCGAACTTCACGGAGAAACACGCCTGATAAGTCGACAGTCACAATTCGACGTCACTCTCGAGCACCTGCGGCTCTGTGGTCACTAGAATCTGGCCTCCGACCGACATTCTCTGCACACGAAACTCCGAGCGCTGTTGCTCCTCTACTGCATTCTCCTTCGTCGCCACACCACTCTGTATCATCAGGTGCATCAACACCTGCCTCGAACGGTTTCAACATGCCAACGTCTCATCGAGAATCGTCGCCTCGTGTCAGAAGGCCCCCTTCTGCCCCATCCGAAATGACCCCAGAGTTGGGGTTGAGAGACAAACTCCGCCAGATTCGAGCGACCTCGCACGCTAACCAAGACGCGCGAGCAAGAAGCCAAGCAAAAACCGGGAGTTCAAATCCATCTACAACGACCACCTTAGAGACAAGGCCTTTGCGTCGGGTTTCTCCTGAGAAAAAATATCTGCCTTTGGCAACAATTTCCACAGCAGCAGAAGATCAGCCCATACCACCTTTGGAGAACAGCGACGGAAATGCTGGTGAGATGGAGCTTGACAAGGTACATGCTGAGCCAGCTCTCACGTCTTCTTTAGGTACTCAGCCTCCTACCCTCGATGCAGCACTAGGAAAGAGTATTATACCAATGCCAGACCAAGAAACCGAGAAGACTGCTCCAGAGCTAGATATACCCACCATGCCCTTACTCCAGCCTTCCGAATTTGTGGTTCCATTGCCTGTTGATGCCCGGATCAAGCATCAATATGTTGCCGAGCTGGCTGGAAAATATAAGGAGATCAATGATTTCCTTGAGTCTCCCGGGTCACCACGACTGATGAATGCGATGACCGACATGATCAGACGACTTAATGATACAGTGGTCCATACTGATCTTGGGTTGAATGGCCCGGCGACGCAGATTGCTTCGACCACTGAAGAAGTGCTCTGGGCAGAGGATGCGAGTAGTAAATTTGCTTTCCTAGGGCACATCATCGACATTCTTCGCGGTTCTACACATCACATTGTTTTAGTAGCACGCAGCGGAACCACGCTTGACCTGCTTCATTCCTTTCTCAAAGGCAAACACGTCACCTGCCAACAACATTCTGGAGCAGACCCTGCGGGAGATATGCACGAAGGCGGTCTGGGTGATCCTATGAGGTACACCTCACTTTGCACGGACAGGGTCTCGTTACAAAATATTCCACACTCAGCATCGCTCATCATAGCTTTCGATGACTCGTTTGATACAGCCTTGCTTCCAGCGTCGTGTTCAACGAGTCGATTTGTTCCAATCCTCCTTCTCTTGGTTGTCAATTCTGCAGAACACGTCGGCCGATGTATCCCACAGGACACCCCCGGAACGGAGCGGTTGCGGCGGCTTATCAAGGCTGTTGTGCATGTGCATCAGAAGCTTGGCGAAATGCCTTTTCATATAGACTTTCGTTACGCTTTCAATCTCGACGAAGGCGCTCGTCTGGCCCTGGTGAAGAAGGATCACGGAGCGAAAATTGCGCACGCTGCAGGTAAGACTGCAGAAGCTTTGCAAAGCAAGAGCTTCGCCCTCAATTTCACGCTCCGGTCCATTAGTGAGCTCGACTTGGCGGGCCTGGAAGATCACCCATCGTCCGTTGAAGACTCCAAAGAGGTCTCTTCGTCAGCCTCGCGTGCCGGAACCCCTGGTGGTCAAAAGAGACTTCATGTGAGTAAAGCATCCAGCCGGGAGGGATCTTCTGACATTGTACAGAACGAAGGCAGCTCGAGCGCCGCTCAAGCTAAACGACAGCGCTTAACAGCTTTACGAGACATGACTCACATAAGTGACTCCATGAAAAATTCGCAGTCACATATTGACGAGCTCAAAATAGCTCTCAAGAAGGCACACCTAGAAGCTACAGAAGAACGAAAGGCACGCTTGAAAGCCGAGGAATCCGCCACATACTCTCAAAATCGCCTAACGGAGATCTCGCAATCACTAGGCGAAGTACAGCATCGCTACGAGACCCGCACGAAGCAAGTCCACGAGCTCAAAAACGAAAAGCAGAGATTTCTCTCCGAGAGAGAAATCGACAACCGACGCCGCGAGAGGTTGTTAGCCGAAAACATCGCCCTCAAAGACCAACGAGTCCAATATCAAGAAGAGCTCCGTGCCGTCAGAGACGTCCTGAAAACTAGCACCATTCCCGGCCTTGCCGAGCTCGAGCAAGCTCGTGATGAAGCCCGCAGAGCCACCGACGAAGCCCTCCGTCTCCAATCCTCAGCCGACAATTCCCGCCGCGACTTCGAGTTCACCCTGTCCCAGTATCAGGATGCATCCATCAAAGCCGTGGAACTCGTCAGCCAGATCTCTGACCTAGAAGCGGCAAACGCGGAGCTAACGCGCCAAGCCAGCGATGAGCGGCGTCGGCTCGCGGAGCTGAATTACAAAGAAGACAGAAAGAGAGACTTAGCGAGGATTGCGGAGCTAGAGGCAGAAAAGAGAAATCTGGAGGGTGTTTTGAGGCGGGTAGAGGAGGAGAACAAAGCCTTGGGGAAGGGGAGGGGCGTTGCTACTAGGGGGAGTAGTGTTCAGCCTGGAGGTGGGAGTCCGAGGCCCGGAG
>JAABUK010009699.1_pt1 | contig 13076 bp, 16 predicted proteins | sample 5559141 | NCBI WGS metagenome assembly JAABUK01 (sample SAMN10711869, study PRJNA513367) | rock metagenome | isolation source: Antarctica rocks | place: Antarctica: Victoria Land, Pudding Butte nord | collected 2016-01-03
ATCTGGTGCTCTATCTGCATGGCTGCTATGACATCACTCACGTCCTGATGGAACATGGACACCCTGCTGCTGCGCATCATTATCTTCCAATGCCTGCATGCACCTCCTGTCAATGCTGGCATAGCAGAATTGCCCACAAACTGTTTGCTTATGATCCAAATGCTTGTCTGCAGTCCTTATCTTGTGGCACATTTGACACATGACAGACACAGATCCAGAGGCAATCCTCAACAAGCTACAGCACAGCGTACATGGTGCCTTCACACTAGGCAGGCTCAAAGCATTTTGACTCGTTGGCAGGCAGGCAATGTGGGCAATGAGCTGGCTAGATAAGTCCACAGAGTATATGTCTGACAATATATTGCTGCTGTGCACAAAAGCTCAACAGTGGTGGCAAGGAGTGGTGAGGGGTGCACCTGACAGCTTCATCCTGCAGGGCAGCAGAGATGAGCAGCCCACTGGCCAGCTCTTTGTTGCCAGCCATCTGTGCTTCGATGCGTGCCAGCAGCAGCGCCTGCAAGACCAAGGCCAACCTTTTGGGGGAAACCTGTCTGTTGTCGCCGCCCACATAGCTGCTAAATGCTTTCCATTTTTGTCTTTCAGATTCAAATTTTGAATAAGCAAGAGATATTTTGTTTTTGTAAAAATAAAAGCAATAATGGTGGCAGATCTGTTAAGGGTGCCAACTTGACACAAAAAAACTGCTTGTTGCCAGGCTGTGGCACTATACATTCCAGCAGTGTGCAGGCAAGCAAGTTTGAACTACACTGCACTTTGTCTTGTACAGCATGATCTCTGCTGTGAATCTCCAGGGTGAGGAACAGGAAATGAGACAAAAAAGGCTAATAACAAGCTTGAGTGACTGGACGAGACAGCATTGCTAACAGCGAGCACAACAGCAGTATACGGATAGATGATGATTTACAGCTCAATAACTCTGTCAAGTCTCGCAGACATTCACAACAAAGCATATCTGCTGTACCTGGAACAGCTGGTGGTACTGAGTGCTGAGCAGATCTCCACAGTCTTTCTGTGACATGAACTGAACAATGCGCATTACAGTGGCGTTGTTGGCTGATCCTAGCACTCCTAACGCCCATAGCATGTTGGCGCATGCTTGCAGGGCCAGCGGACGCCCGGACGCCAACTGCGACACGTATGCCACCTCAGTCAAAGATGCACAGTCATTGCAGTGCTTGCCTTGATCTGTAGACACCGACCCCACAAACTCTGGACATAAGGCAGAAGAGTGGGGACCAGTGCAAAGGGTACTCATGGACTGTTCATTGCGAGTTGATCAAGATAACACGATATTGCGAGTATGATGTCACAAGCATCATGTTACAACATAGAACCACCAGCTAGATTGCCCCACTTTGATGGTATATGAGTGTGCGCCTGCGCACACAGACAGCTGGCCATTGCATATGCCACAAGCAGGCGTGCTTCAGCAGCCTCACACAGATGTGCAGCCCAAAAAGGGACGCCAAAAAAGCAGAGGACAGAGCAGTACCAGGGCATCCAGAGCTTGACAGAAGCAGATCATGAGGCTGGGGCCTGGGTGGTGTGCAAGACGTGCAACAGCCCACAGGCAGTTGGACAGCTCCTGGTCGTTGCACTCCTGCAAACGGTGCTCCAAAGCAACACAGGCAGCCGTCATGAACCTGGCTGGGTAGAAGCGCAGGGTGGCAAAGGACCACATGATGTTGGCAATGCCCTGCGTTGTGCTGTCCCTCAACCCCTCTGGCTTGGACATCTCCTGCTCTACTGCCTGCAACACAATGCTGGCTGGGTCACCACGTATTATCGTTCCAACACAGAGGGCCACAAGGCTTCACTGACAATGCACACCCACAACAGCAACAGCACATGTTGCAGCACTTCCTGGGCGTGTTGTGCAAGCAACTCATGTAAACTCTTGCTTTGACACGAGCCCTTATAATCAGGCTACAACATACTCTTTCAGGAGAGGTACAATATTCTGCATCAGCAGAGGCAGGAGCAATGATGTTGCTCTTTGTGCTTATGAATCATGTTGGCAAGTGTCATCTTGACAAGCCCTATGCTGGGGAAGACAACTGCGCTTTCACAAGTCACTGCCGATACCCCATGTACCATGGCATTGCCCATTCATTGCAAGAGGTATAGAGTGTGCCTGCTTGACATTACCTCAAGCACATCTGTGTTGTAAATGCCCAGCTTGGCAAAGGCATGAGTCACATTAGACACTTCTTGGGCTTTGAAATCTTCCAGCCTTGCATGCTCTGCCCTGCCCTTACCAGCTGGCACAGTGCCTGCACATTGTCAGACATGACGTAAAGACTTTTAACAGCAGTCACCTCTCAATTTTTTTGGAATGCTGTGCAATCTGAGATGACCGCTATCAACAACTGTATACATCAGTAGACAAGCCTTCAAGACATATTCAGGTGTCGATAGACAAGCGTGCAGGAACAGGGGGAAAGCATGACGCCATGCCAAGTTTTCCAGGAGCAGAGTCATGACAAAGTGCCTTTGAAGCAAAGAATGGTGCAGACAGGCAAAAGCAAGGTGGTCGACACAGTACAGCAGTGCAAATGAGGACATGACGGCTTACTTGTGATAGACTGCGCAGCAGCAGACATGAGCACATGGTGGCATACATTCAGCTTGCCATATGCCCACACAATGTTGGCAATGGTTTGTGGGCTCCAACCATGCATGTGCTCTGCTATATACTGTGCTGCCTCCTGCATCAACCACATGTCTTGCATGCATGTGAACAACAAGATGTGAAATAAAGCATCAGCATTGGGATCACGACATACAAGATGTAGGATGGATATGCAGGACTGTCCAGCATGCGCATTTGCTTTGGAGCACTGACTGCATGCAGGCTCACGGACAGACACCAGTCAATCACATTGGCCCTCTGTGTCTGTAGCCGGAACAGTTGTCGAGTGTAGAAAATGTTTACCTGCAGAAACTCGTCATAGACAAGATCATGCTTTGCATATGCCCAGCAGACATTTGAGATGGCCTGCGGAACAAAGCGGTCCAAGCCGCGTCTCAACATCTCTACTGATGACCGCCTCATCAGCTCTTCGTTGTTGCAATACTTCATCTTGCCGTATGCCCAGATGACATTGGACAGCTCCTGCTGCTCAAACGTGCTCAGATCCATCTGCAGAATGCAAGCATTATGTTCATTTGCCACAGACGGACTAGATGTGATTTGTCTGACAGAGAATATACTACGTTCATACCAGACCCAAGCAAGGGATCAGGGAGTGGTAGGACTGATGACCAGATTTGCTCTAGACTGGCAGGTTGTCATATGATGTAATGGTACAGCATGTCATGCACCACACCTAGCAGCAATTTCGGGTTTGGACCTAAGGCAGTGCTTGTCACCTGTCAGAGATCATCACACGTTGCTCTGGTGTCGCACTGCTCTAGCACAAGCTGCAACTGTCTCCATGTGGATGTGTCTATGTTGACTGTGCAGATCCTGTTTGAAATGTAATAGCAATTGTGGTTTTGCAACAAAAGATCAAACAAGAGCACCAAGACAAGTGGTAAAGAGCAGTATAGGAGGCCACAGGAGGTCAGGCATGGTGACAAGAGCAATGCCCCCATACTATACTAGTGCCTGCTGGCAATAAGTCAGGGTTGTACCTGCAGAATGCGAGCATCAAGCCGGCGTGCTAGCTCATCCTGCCTATCCCTGAGATTTGCAATTGCCCACAGAACATTTGCAACCTGCCTTGATCCAAAGCTCTGCAGCATGACAGAACACATGCTGGTCACCGTGTGCAGCGCCACACTCACTTTGTTAGCTGAGGACACCCTGGATGGAGTGCGAGACATGAGGGGCAAATGCTCATGCTGATGACGTAAGTGTGCCAGTGCAGTGTTTGCAAAAGAACGACAGGACATGTGCATCATTTGCATTGCAGCTAGCATTGCAGACATCATATAGAGTGCAGCATTCAAGCAAAATTAGCAAAGCTTTTCCAGATGATGCCACATCACCACCTACAGGTGAAATTCCCGCACAAACTTGCAGGCACAGTGTTCTGTGAATACACACCATGAATTTTAGAGAGTGCATTGGTTATAGGGCAACACTGGCACCACATGTTTGCAGGAAGCCTTACATGGGCTTGCTCAGTTGCTTTGGCTTTGAGGAGGGGGTAGCACGGGTGGCGCAGGATCTCCTGGCTGGAGGTCTGCATCACCAAGCAGAGATCAATGCATAGCATGGCCACGTGACAACCAGCTCTGCAGCATCAACAGTCTGAGGCTTTCAAACCAAGTTGACTGTGCGCATGAAAATATGTTTACAGCATGCAAAGCTCCAAACAACACCATCAGTGACAATGCATACTGCACATCATCTGCGTTACAGAGACAGAGCACTGATCAGCAGATGAGGTGCATGTTGGCTCTGAGGCGCAGCTGTAGTGAAGCCAAGCCGCGCCTTACTGCTGCACTTGATGACTAATTCAACAGCGCCAACAACATCATTCTTGAAAAGCTCCTGAGCAAAAAGCAGTCATGCGAGGCGGGCCTTGTCTGACCTTGTCATACTTGGCAGTCTTGGCTATTCTGTGCATGGAAGTGGCGGTGTTGACTGTGTCAAAGACCGGAAGCAGGTCCCGAATTACATTGAAGACGCCACGCACTGTAGAGCTCCTGACAATGCAGTGATTGACTGCAAGACCCAGAGCCTCCTCAGGACAGTCTGGCTGGCGCTGCACGTCAGGGGAGATCAGCCCCGCATCCACCAAGGTCTGCACAAAATAGCCACCGGTTTCACCTGCACCCGCGCAGGAGTTGATCCCGTTATTGTATAGTACACGCCAGCAAACTTTTGACATATGACAAACTGTGGATGTACTGCAGAGCACCAACTGGACAAAGATATGAATTGCCTCAAAAATGCTAGTCCAGACACCCTGCAGCATGGGAAGCACGAATACAGGGAAGCTTGGTAGCTTGCATTCATGAGCAACAGCTTGGAATGAGCATTGACAGCAACCTTCACAAGGTCATTGGTACTGACCTTGCTGCTCAAAATCAGATGCCAGCCTGAGCACTGGTGAACCCTTGGGTAGCACCAATTGCTGGCCCCACTTCTGTGGGCCCCCAGTATACGCCCATGCTGTTTCATCTCTTGCCAGCTGGCCGCTAGGACTGAACCTGTCACTTGTGATGTCACTGCCAAAGCTGGTGGCACCCTTGCCTGCCAGCACACGTTTCTTCAGCAGCTCAGCCTTTGTCTCAAGAGCTTCTGGCTTGCTCGGTGGTACAGCCTGAGCCTGAGCCTGAGCCTGAGCCTGAGCCTGAGCCTGAGCCTGAGCCTGAGCCTGGGCCTGAGCCTGAGCCTGAGCTTGAGCATGTGCATGCTGCTCTCTGCATTCACCACCAATCATGGACCTCTCTTTCTCAGAATCACCCGGCATTTGAGCTAAATTGCTTGCTCTGTTGCTGCTTCCTGGAAGCTGGCTGCTGAAGCTGGCTGTGGACCTTTGTGACAGCGATTGAGCAGCACCGCCATCTACTTCTGCTTTGGACAAACATGGCTGATCTGATTTAGATGATGAGATGGCACGAACAGCAGCATGAGAGCTGCTGTGGCTGAGGGCACCGCCATCATGTCTGCTGCTGCTGCTGCTGCTGGTACTTGCTTGAGAGCTCTCATTGCCATAAGATATGCTGCTTGCTGCAACTGCTTGCTGATGTTTGTGAGACTTTACTGAAGGCTGGGATGTGGACAGGGTTGACTGCTCTGAAGCTGCAGCTGTATTTGGGCCTGCAGGCACACCCTCTGGGCATGAGTCTTCATTGTGAAGGTCACAAATCATTACCTAGTGTATGCGCACCACGTGCATCAGCAAGCAACGAGTGCAGGTCTTGCGGAACAATCAGAGTCATCACATATGTCTTTCCATAGCAGCAAAGTGCTGGCGCAGCAATGAAGCCTGTCTCTGTTGCTGTGGCATGGATTGAAATAGCTGTGTGCTTTGGATACGCAGCAAGTGTGTTGCCTTGTGTACCACTACCATCCAGGTAAGCTGATGTGCATCCCTTGCAGGGTATGACCAAGTGTGAGCATGCGTGCAATACCCAACAACAATATAGGGTAGCTGGATGAGCTGCTGACTGGATGGCAACCTTTGATGACAGTAAAGTAGTCCCCCGGCGGCACAGGCTTGCCTCTGGACTTGCTGGACCCCAAGTTGTCGTCCCAGGCAGCAGGCACTTCATCCCCAACCTCCTCCCACAAGTCCTCATCTACACATCCCATATTGAGCAACCCCACAGTGGTAATGTGCAAGCTGACTAAGAGTGCTATTGCTAAGATCGTCAATCCCAGCATTGTAGACCAATACGAACTCTCTTCTTCACAAAATGGTGCACTGCGACCAGCCGCATGTGCAAAATGCAGACAGCATATGTGATGCAAAGGTGTGCTGTGCAGTCGGGGGAAGTAGTGACAGGTGTAAGCATCTGATCTGACAAACTGCAGTATGCATACCGTCTTCTGATGCAGACTCTTCAGAATCATTACTGTCTGCTGCCCTAAGCCCTGCCCCTCCAACAGGAGTGTCAGCTAGCTTGCGATCAGGAGAGTCGCGCAGTGTCTTCCCAGAAGGTGATGTAGCCACAGTTGGCGCCCCTGCGGGTGTCCACCTTTTGCTGTTCCTGCCCCCAAGGGTACGCTCATTGTTCTGCTGCTGCTGTTGCTCCTGCTGCTGTGACACATCATCTGCAACCACAAAAGGCCCAAGGATGCAAGGAACAGGCAAAAGGATCAAATGCCAAGCTGCGTGTGTAGCAGTCATGACAGCACAGTCTGGCCCTGCTGACGCACCTGGTGTTGGCTTTGGAGGTGCTTGTGCATGGCGTTGCCTTGGTGATGATGGTGCACTAGCTGACCTGCGGCGCAGGATGGCACGGGGGCGCCCGGCAACTCCTGCTTGTGCCTTCACCTGTAGCGATGTGAAACCTTTGCACACATATGCCTACGGCCTTACAAGCTGTTGCTTGTGCATCACCTCTGCAGCACCTAATCTTCTCCCACATCTGCCAGTGTCTTCTTTGTTCTGTAGCCTGCGTTTAGTTCCTGTGCGCTGTTGTGGCGAGTAAACCCTGCAGACAACACTGCAATATGACATGACAAGAGTAATATGACACGTGGGCCGCCAGCCCAGTAAATTGCTGAATCAAGCTGACCTCGAACAAGGCTTACGGCCTTGCAAGATCAGTCCGCTGTGCAGACCTGGACACGGTGCAGACATGTTACAGACAGGGACAACTGTGTCTGCTTCGTCTTGGGCACCGACTTAACGCTGTAGTGGACATTGTGCGCATTCATGGACACCTCTTTGCAATCGCATCGGCGCCTTGTATCTGCTCACATCGCTCACAACGTCAGTGGATGTGGGTTAGGGTTCCGAGACAAGATTATCCATCACGTGATTGCTCACGTGCTTTGCATGCACCTGCTCTACCTTCCCCTCTCAAGCTCCACTCTCACCAAGGAGACAGACAGGTTCCACTTCTGGTTCCAGCTAACATCCACATCCGACCTCTCCGGCGTGATGAACGAGGTGTGTGTCAGGCAGATTGTATCTGCTTGAGACTGCGTATTTTGCGAAGCTATGCGTGCAATCCCACTTTGCACATTGCAGCTTGCCACTCGAGTGTCGGCAACTTCTTCCTCGCACAACGCCTGGTGCAGGTCAAGCCTAGATCAAACGGCCCCGCAGTCGTGAATCAGCAGCTCACGAGCACCCCTGAGGACTGTTGTTTTCAAGGTCACGGTATCGGAGTTAGTGGTGGTGGTGGTGGTACATGTATCACCGGATTTCCAAAATTTTCCAGCAACTCCCCCTCACCAAATTTTACCCGATGTGCAGGTCAGTTGAGACCGATCGGATATCGAGTTGCCGGCTTGAACTTGCGTGATGCGTGAATAAATACAGTCTACGTAGCTGTTCCCGGTCCCCAAGTGCAGGACCGCTGCGTCAGGGTCAGCAGCTTTTTGCACGTCTGTTGCCACCGCGTTTTGTGCTGTTCGAAGCCATGCGCCTGCATTTCCAGTCACTGTTTTTCGACTGCGTGGTGAATGCGAAGTAATAGCTGTAGCACCATTGAAACGCCTGTAACGGGACTCAATTTGTGCTTTTGTATGCGCAGCAGCTCAAGGCGATGTGAATAACCAGAACCATGGTCCGGCCGGTGAATCTTACAACCAAGGCAACCCAGGTAAGCATGGAAAGCTGAAACCTGCCTGGAGCACAGAGCAGATACAACCATGTGTATGAAGTGCTTCTCTCATTGTCATGCAGTCAGCATCCGTGGTCAGATCTCCACTGAACAGGTAAATGGAACTGCGGCTGGTGTGCAACATGGCTATTGTCTAATTGGAAAATGTCATCGTGCGCTTGTGAGCTGCAGCATTCACCAACGCGTCCACCTTCCCAGCTGCTACTGGCCACAGTGTTGCTGTCAATGAGCCATATCAAACCAGCACACACAGTGGACATCCATACAGCTCAAAGACAGGCCCTGGCTACAGTATGCATACAGAAGCCATCCAGGGATCAGACTCTGGCCGCGTGGCAGCCTCTACCATCACCACAGGCAGCACTGCCAATACAATCGCAAAACATGGCTCCACAACAGCTCAGGCTGGCAGCCCCAACAAGGTCAGCTCAGCAACCAAAGGGGCTAGATATGACGAGACTGATGGAGCAATTGATGACAGAACAGGCATGCAGAAGCTTGCAGACAAGCTATCCCCTGGATCAGCTGTTGGCAAGCACACCAGGTATGCACGAACAGCATGCGGCAAACATCTGTATATTCTGCATGCGTGGCAATACATCCCAATCTAGTGGGGTCTGTCACTCAAGTGTTGCATCAGGCGCATATGCACAACAGGGCTGTAAAATTGTGTTTCTGTCCTGCAGTGATGTGGCTGGTTGGGCACCCAATGCTGGACCCAGTCATGGCTACAACACTGGGGATGGCCCAACCAGATTTACAGCTGGCCGTGTTGCTTCAGACTACGAGGGTAATGTGTCCAACTCCCGCAATGACATCACTGGTCCCACACCATATGCTGCGACCATCACAGCAGACAAAGGAAACACCCTGCCCTCTGATAAGCCCCCTCACTACATCACCAATGAGTTTGGTGATGTGGTTGGTATCGAAGCAGTAGGTATAGGCAGCAGCACATCTGGCTGTATGCCCAACACTTGCCATGCCCAGCAGGCAGGTGTTGCTACAACAGGCCACAGCACTGCTCACACCAGTCACCACCATGGTCATCATCAATGTCATGGCAAAGGCACTGCAGCATATGATGTGGGCTCTGGGCGAGGCACTAGCAGCACTGGCAGCACCTCAAAGGCTATGCATGCTGATGTGGCACCAAACACTGGCATTGGAGGTGCACACGCCTTTTCTGGTGATGGCCCGCGGTACATCACAAATGAGTATGGTGATGTGCTGGGTACAGAGCCACATGCGGCAGGTTGACACTCCGGCAGGTACAACCAGTGAAGACAGCCGCATCAGTCCCAGCCGCGCTGGCATCATGTCTGAGGGCGGTCAGCAATCGCTTTGACTGTGCAGAGTGGCCCGTCCTGCAGAGTATGTGGGTTGCTTTCTGCCATGGTCATTGTATGCCATCACTTTGTCTGCAAGTTGCCATTGTATGTAATGTTGCAAGATGCAGCAGAGATCACATCACCTACAAGGACGTGCGTATTTATCAGAAGTAGCATTGACACCCCGGAGGCCTAGGCCTGAAAACACCAATGCCAACGGTGTAATGCAGTCTGAACATTTAGTCTGTCAGGCAGCTTAACTTGTCCTGTGCACACGTGAGCCTTGCGTGCGCAGCAGGAATAATGCATCACAGCGCTGCAGGTTTGACAGCCGGCCTGGGGAGGCCCAGCAGCCTGGCTCCTGGGCCAAGGTCAGCAAAGCTATCAGGAGGAGCCCTGTATGGTGCCATAGGTGGTGCACTTGATGACAGAATGCCTGCAATAGTGTTGGCAGCCATACCAAAATCTGACTGAGGCTTTTGGTGTGGTAAATGATGTATACAGCATGGTATGTACACAAAATTATTGTCCTATATGAAGCTGAACAGCTTGTTGTCACACACACAAAAGCTCTTTGCCATTCAGCAAGGTTCACATGTTGTCTGCTGCTTAATCCTGTCTCTCTTTGTGCTGACTTTGACAGGGCATGCAATTATGAATGTTTTTGTTTAAAAGTTGTAACAACTGTTTCGACAAGCTGTATTTGCATGTGGACTGTGATTGTCTGAATGCGGGCTGAGAGCAACGTTATGTCCAGGAATGGTTTGGACTTGTTGTTTGCATTCCTATTTTGGCAATTATATCATTTGTTACCACGTGCATGTATGCTGCATTAGACAGGTAATTTCCAGTACACGCCACAGGTACATATATATAATATATTGCATATTTGGTGCACGAATGCATGCTGCCATTGCAATTGGAGCGCTTCAAGATGGTCTATTCTAATGTACCCATCAGGATCATGCATTTTGCATGCACCAGACTGGCACAGCTGACAACTGAACCCTGCTAGGTCACTTGACTGAACACAAGGTCACTTGCTTGCACAGGACCCCTCACAATTGCTTTTCACAGAGTCATATCGGCCCTGCTAGGACAGCCACTGTGGCAGGCCACAGGATAGCGCCAGGCAGCATGTCAGGATTCCAAAGACATAGATACTCAGCTACAGCAGCCTGAGCGCAGTAAAAGTCAACTCTGGGCAGAGAGCAAGACAATCCAGTTCACCTTATTATGCACCCATATGTACAAAACAATTATTGCCAGGCGAGCTTGAAAGCAGAGGCAGCGAAATGTTATGGTCCTCACCCCACTTTCCTGAGGTGAGGACCATAACATGCTGGAGCAGCTCTTGGCCAAGCAGTAGCAGGTCACTAGCAGGGACACACCACCACAAAGCTCCAGGATGCCTGATCTGTTGGACAGCATGGTCATCAATGCCTCAGAAAGCTTTGCACGAGAGCAGCTAGCGGTCCATTCATAAGCCGCTAGTGGTGCAAAGGGACTTAGCCTCAGCAAGCACGCCCATCTAAGCCCCCCGTCTGCGAGCCTCCGGGAACCAACTTCAGTAACACCAAAGCGTTGCGCGCTAAGTCACTCTAAGTCACACTTCATTGGCCTCGGAGCAACAGTACCGGGGCCCTCACCGGTGCTAAAAGGCTTCGGGGCCAGACAACTTCAACGTCACTGTTGGTCAGGGTTTGCCGTCGGAGCTAGCCACTCCTTTCCGGCAGCAGAACAGCGGGTCCAATCGGGTCAGCAGTTCGAAACGGCAGAGGCTTTCAGAGCGGGTACAGTCTTGTCCTCCAAAGCAGGAGCAAGGCAGCATCAGTCCAAAGTCAGTCAAAGCAAAGCTTGTTTTGGGTCCACTGTCGTCAAGGTCGGCAACGTCAACGTTCGCACACTTGCTGGAAAGGAAGCTCATGCTGGCAAGGCTGAGTTCTTGGCCGAGGAGCTGTCCAGGCTGTCAATAGCCCTCTGTGGCTTGTGTGAAGTCAGATGGCCTGGACAAGGTCAAAAGCAAGTAGGCGCATACTCTGTGCACTACTCTGGTGGCACCACCAGGCATCATGGTGTGGCCCTTGCGCTATCCCAAGCAGCCTCCCAGTGCTTGCAAGGATGTTCACCTATCAGTGATCGTATCATCACAGCCACCTTTCACACTGCACTCACCCCCCTCACTGTCATCCAAGTGTATGCCCCAACAAACTGTGCAAGTCCTGATGTCAAGGATGCTTTCTATCAGCAGCTCCAGCAGCAACTCGAGGAGGTGCCCAATGCAAACTTGCTGCTGCTTATGGGCGACTTCAATGCTAAGCTGGGCTGTGAAGCGCAGTTGTGGGGTGGTGCTATTGGCAGATTTGGTCTCCCAGCGCCAATTTCTGACAATGGCACCCGGTTGCTGCACCTGTGTATGGCCAACAATCTTGTTGTGACAGACACCATCTTTCAGCACAAGCCGGTGCACCTGCAGACGTGGTACAGCCCCAATGCAACTGACAGCACCAAGCACCAGATTGATCATGTTCTGTTCAGGAGACGTGACATCAAAGCTGTTCAGGATACCAGAGTCTTCAGAGGCGCTGACATTGAATCAGATCACAGGCTCATGGTTTGCAAGCTGCGGTTGAAGTTCAGAAAGCCAGCCAAACACACGTTCCATCCTCGCTTACAGCCTGCTCCCCTTCACAGTGAAGCAGGCAAGGAAGCATTCCAGCTGTCCATGCAGGGCTTGCTGGCCACACATCACCACATCCCTATTGGGGATGTGGAGCACAGCTGGGGGGCCCTCAAAAGCTCCCTCAGCATTACGGCGCAGGCTCAGCTGAAGCAACCTCCAAGGCCACAGAAACCTTGGATCTCAGAGGCAACACTTCACCTTGCCAACAACAAGAGCAAGCTGTGGCAGGCTGCACTGGCCAACCCTACCCCTCAGGCCAAGGCTGAGTACAAGGTCGCCAGCCGAGCAGCCCACAAGTCTGCACTTGCTGACTACTCACACCATTTCACACAGTTGCTCACAAAGGTGCAGCACTCCATGCGCAAGGGCGACACTCACCCAGCCTACAAGGTCCTCAGGCAGCTCAGCAAGCCCAAATGTCAGCCAGCCAAGCAGCTGCGGCATGGAATCTCTGGCAGGCAGCTCCATACAGCTCCCGAGCGCATCGCTGAGTGGCTGCGGCATGTCACTCAGTTGTTCACAAGCACCTCACCCATTGCTCCTGAGGTGCTGGCACTTCTCCCCCCCCCCACCCCCCCATCTCCCATCAGACCCCCCTTACCCAGAAGTCACGCAGGCTGAGGTTGTCACAGCCATCAAACGCCTCATGCCACAGTTAACGCATTGTTCAGCTTGCGCCTTCTGTGCAATGGGGCTTGGGACAAAGGCCAGACTCTGCATATTTGCATGCTGGACCTGACCAAAGCCTTTGACTCAGTGGACAGGGAGATGGCCTGGCAGATCTT
>JAABUK010009700.1_pt1 | contig 13076 bp, 19 predicted proteins | sample 5559141 | NCBI WGS metagenome assembly JAABUK01 (sample SAMN10711869, study PRJNA513367) | rock metagenome | isolation source: Antarctica rocks | place: Antarctica: Victoria Land, Pudding Butte nord | collected 2016-01-03
GTGTCTGGTGCATGCTTTTCTGCTTTGACAGCAGCTTCTGAATCTGAGGCCAAGTCCTCGTTCCAGCCCTTTGCTCCGGGCATGTGATGGTTTTCTTGCTCTTTGCCTTTGGCGGGATCGCCTTGCAGATTCTTTTGCTTCTCCGCCTCAAGTTTCTGTGGATCGTTGTCTGAGTTGTGGGATCCGAATCCAAACACCTTGCCGGACATCGCCTGCAAGCTACGGCTGCCATATGCTGGTGCGATGGGGTGCAATCCGGTGCTGATGGACTGTGTTCTGGCTGCTCGCAGCACAAGGCTGCTGATCGACCTCATGGTTGCAAGGCTGATGCTTATGTTGCAATCAAGTGAGCGTTGCGAGCGATTGTTCCGGTCTGGCCAAAGCCGCTGTTTATGTGTCAGTTAGTCAATCGTATTGTTTGGCCAAGAAGGTAGCGAATTCGAATTTGCTGAAGGCAGCCAATTCGCCTTCGAAGGTGAAGAAGACAGAGGTGAGATTGGTTCCTGGATTGGTTCCCTCCTTGGATCGCCCGTTAGCGGAATCAGCGGCCATGCAGGGCGTGTATTGCATCACTGACTCGCCATTTATAACGTGATATCCGGCTTGGTGACTCACAGCTCGGCACCAGAGCAGTGAAAGGCCTCTTGGACCTGCCCTGGCGCCATGCTGATCTGCAAAGTCTGGTCCTGGCACCAAGCGTGTTGACAAGGTAAGCACGGCGTCAGTGCATCTTGTGTGTAACACAATCATTTCATGCTCCTTTTTGACGTTTCCGGAAGTTATGCTGCGTGATCGACAAGTCAGACAGGAGACCGTCTGCCCAGCCTCTGATGCTTTAGCTTCACACAAAGCATGACGTGTGCAGGCAACGGCCCTTGATTTTGGCAACACAAAGGCGGCATGGCCTCCTTTAGATGCTTGCCAGATCCCTTACAGGAGAGGGTGTTTGCCGCAGTCTCGAACTCAGCACACCCAGAAGCGCTTCTACACCTTGCTTGCGTGAACAAAGCCTTTGCCGCTCAACTCACGCAGCCATCAGCTGATGTCTGGTGGGAAGCAGCTTGGGCCTCTGCAAAACGCAAGCGACCTGCAGCTGCAACTGAGGAACAGAAAGCAAACCCAGCACTGTCAATCAAGACTAGAGACAAGCTCCGGCTGGCAGGCTTCAATGGATGCATGCTCTGTGGAGCCAAGTCCATTCGCAAAGTGTACTGGGAGTTCAGCATCCGCTGCTGTAAGGACTGTCTGATTGCGCACTCCCTGGCAGAGAACACCCTCAAGCACACGTTTAAGCTGCAGCCCTCCACCTTTCAGCATCTTCCAAAACGTGAGGTCCAGATGTACAAGCCTCATGCTGGCAGCTTCACATTCAACACCTACTGGAAGCCTCATCTGCTGCCAATCCTGCAAGAAGAGCACGGTGTGCAAAGCTTTGAAGAGTACACTCGGCGTGAACAGCAACAGGAGCAGGACAAAGAGACTACGAGACAGGACCGCAAAGACCTGCTGCAGGAGTGGTGCAGACAAGATTCCCTTGACTTGTCTGAAGCAGACAGACACAGCAGCATCTACAGGAGAAACTGCCACTTGGCTGTGCCCCTCAAACGCAAAGCATATGAGCAGCTCCTGCCTCGTATCACAGAAGAAATCAACCAGAGCTGTGCACAAGCAGCAGCAAGCCTGAAGAGGCAGAAGCTGCCTGACAGGTTGTTCAATCTACTTGAGCCCTCAAGCTCAAACACAATACCAGAGCCATCAAGCAAACCACAGCAGCACTGGACTTCATCAGGCAAGCCAGGCAAAGCAGCCCACCGGAGTTTTGCCAAGAAGGATCTCACATGTCCCATATGTGGTGGCTCCCGGCTCTTTTCAACACAGGGATTGCAAGACCACACCAAAGCCAAGCACTCTTAAGACATCGGCAAAACAGTAAAGAGGGTGCATGCTGCAGTGAGTCACACAACACTCAACAGAAACATCTGTGTGCCATGCTTGATAGGATGCAACTAGATGTTGTTCGACTTGGCTGATAGTGTTCCAATTTGCAATGCACTGCGATCACATCGTCATGACATGTTGCAGGCCATGTCTGGATTGTAGCATTGATCGCACATGACAAGTTTCTGGATTGACATAGCTGTGTGTTCATGCGTGTTTAGCTGTACATGTATATGTGTTGCACACCATCGCAGAATTCGCTGCCATACATGGCATACCGGTATATGGTTGTGCACAGTACATGCATAAACCGCTTTTGACAAGCGGTTGCAGGCCAGTGCACCTGTATGCAAACCACGCAACCTCGAAGCATTGCGTAACGATGTACGTGAAAATTTGATTTGATTTGGTAACGCTCCCGGAAGCTACGCGAGCGTTACCAAGCTGTGGTATGCTGAGTGATCGACAGGTCAGATAGAAGCCTCTGACGCTTTTGCTTCAGACAAAGCGTGACGTCTGCAGGCAACGGCCCGGATTGTTTTGGCAACACAAAGCCGACATGACCTCCTTCAGATGCATGCCAGATCCCTTGCAGGATAGGGTGTGTGCCGCAGTCTCGAATTCAGCACACCCAGAAGCACTTTTACACCTTGCTTGCGTAAACAAAACGTTTGCAGCTCAACTGAAGCAGCCATCAGCTGACGTCTGGTGGGAAGCAGCTTCCCCAGCGCGAGGTCCAGATGTACGTGTCTAATTGTGGTAGCTTCACATTCGACACCTACTGGAAGCCTCACCTACTGCCAATCCTGCAAAAGGAGCACGGTGTGCAAAGCTTTGAAGAGTACACTCGGCGTGAACAACAACACGAGCAGGATGAAGAGACGAAGAGACGCGATCGTAAAGACCTGCTGCAGGAGTGGTGCAGGCAAGATTCCATTGACTTATCCCAAGCAGACAGATACAGCAGCATCTATAGGAGAAACTGCCACTTGGCTGTGCCTCTCAAGCGCAAAGCATACGAGCAGCTCCTGCCTCGTATCACAGAAGAAATCAACCAGAGCTGTGCACAAGCAGCAGCAAGCTTGAAGAGGCAGAAGCTGCCAGACAGGTTGTTTGGCAGCCCAGCCGACCCCTCATGCTCAAATACAATGCTAGAGCCATCAAACAAATCACAGCACATGACTTCAGCAGGCAAACCTGGCAATCAGATTTTTGCTGGGAAGCGTCTAACATGTCCCATATGTGGCGGCTCCCGGCTCTTCTCAGAAAAGGGTTTGGGAGAGCACACCAGAGCCAAGCACTCTTAGGACGTTGGCAAAACAGTCAAGAGCACGTATGCTGCGGTGCTTCACACAACGCTCAACAGAAACATCTCTGTGCCATGCTTGATAAGCCGCAGCCTAGATGCTGTTTGACTTGGCTGATAGTTTTCTATTTGCAATGCATTGTGACATGTTGCAGACCATGTCTGGATTATAGCAATGATTGCACATGACAAATCTTTCAATTGACACAGCTGTGTGTTCATTCATGTTTAGCTGTATATGTGTCGCAGACCATTGTAAAATTCACTGCCATAGTTGTATATAGTACATGCTTAAACCGCTTTTGACAAGCGGTTGCGGGCCAATGCACCTGTCTGCAAACCACGCAACCTCTACATATTGCGCAACAATGTATGTGAAATGCAATGTGGTTTAACAGCTTTATTTTTTGGGGTAACACTCATCAGCATGAGCCAGATACGTGCAGATTAGATCCAACAGCCTGAGCGCATGGACGCAGAGTCAATGCTGTGCACTGGACCACTTGACATGCATACTTCACATGTGTTGGGGTTTCACAAAGCACACAGTCTGTCCAAAGCATTTACATCCAAATGGTTTACTCTGTAGCTTTATAGTGCAATAGTCACAGCCATGAGCAACACAGACAGCAGCACATTGTTCCAGTGCTGCCTACAGCTTTTGTTTACCATGTTGTAACGAACAATCTGTTTAGGCAGCTTAAGGTGACATGTGTCATCATGCATGACGTGTGGCATTGTCAGCCCAGCAACATTGATGAGAGCAACATTTGGCTCAACCCTAAGAGTAGTCCTAAAACCTATGATCTATGCCACTCAAACCCTCACGCTGTAGTCTCCAGACTTGCAAACCTTCCTGACCCACTTGTCAACCTTGTAGTTGCTCTTCTCCCAGACCTTCAGATACTGCACCCTCAAGCCACTGGCGCTGAACATAGGTACCTACATTCACACAGGTTCCGTGAAATATCATGCAAATGTGCGTCAGCCTTACATGCATGTCCAGCTGTGTTCTGCAGCTGTGACTATCATTCATGCTGATGGCAATTTGATTCAAAAGCCCTTGCAAGCATCAGAAATTTGCTTTGATGCGTTGTAAGGATGCTTGCAAGGACGTGCAGATGGGCGGCTTGACAGTCAGGGTTCCTTGTGCAATGGAAGCATTGCAAATTGAGCTGCATTAATGTTCTCAGACAGGAAATGTGGTCAGGTTGGAATGGATGCCAATGGGTCGCCCAGCAGAGGCATGCTTTTTGCTTGCTGACAGCAATTGGCTGCTACAATGTTTTGATTGCACCCAGCAAAGGTGTCCAATGCACTTCCTGACATACAAAATTTGCTTCCAAGCTGAATGAAAGTGACTGAAACCTGGAGCCTTCTGGAGCCTCATGGCAGAGTGTGCTCAAGACAAAACATCATGTGAAGAGACTTGACAAGACTTGTCCTGCATGTATCTAGCTCAGCATGAGCCTACTAACATTACTAAATATTACCATCATTATCACCATCATTTCCATGATTATTTATGGTTACTAATTTTTTATGTTTATTACTATTACTGTTGTTGGTATCATCAGTATCTTTTTTGTTTACCTTCATTACTGTTGTTGTTATGTGTGATTGTTACCTGGAATGACATGCCGATGGGGGGTCTAGCCCAGGCCTTCTTCTCCCGAGTGGTGGCAATCAGCTCCACAGAAGCCACCAGTGCACTCTCAGTCTGTCCGGTGAAGCGCTTGATCTTCCACACCAAAGCATGCTTCTTGGCGTCATACTTCGCCTTGCCTGCATGCTGGGATTAGGTTTTAGAACTGCAAATCCAGCGAGATTGGCACAGAGCAGGTCTCATATTGTGTCTATGGTCAACAGAATGTTGGCAGTGTCGAATGTCTCTGCTGTGTTTTGCAAACTTTCATGGGCAGAAATCACAAAAGGAGCCTGAGCAGCAGTGATGCGGCATGCACTATGTTTGGGGTTTTTGGGTTCAGTCTGTCTGTCCATGCGTCCAGAAGAGCCCACAGCTAGATGGTAACATGTAAGCTTTTGACTGCATTTGTGCACCAGCTCAGTGATATGTCATCTACACTGTTGACACGCTGACAATGAGTACATTGATCAATGGCTCACAATCATGCATGTCAACAGTGAAGATGACATATCACTGAGCTGGTGCACAAGTGCAATCAACTTTCACAACCACCATGCTGTAGGTGTGGCTCATCTGATGCAGACATGCAGGCAAGCTACACTGAGAAATGCTTGGGGACTCTCAGGCATTTCTCCAATCAAGGGAGATATCTCTTGATTGGAGAAATGCCTGAGAGTCCCCAAGCATTTCTCAGTGTAGCATTATACTAGGAAATGACGCTCAGCAACATTTATGTATCCCAGAGAGCTGTTTTCAATCCCAAAACATCTATATTTATTCAGAGGCGTCATCCCTACACTGGAGATCTGAACTCAGAAACGTCTGGGGACAGTAAAAACACGTTTCTACATTGTGGAGATGTTTCAGAATTTGCTGAGCTTTGTGCCGCAGGCATGCAAGCTGGTGTGGTTGCAGCATACCTTGTGTGGTCTGGATGTCTGCCTTGGCTGTGTTGTCTGGCACTGGTATGCTGATCACCACATTCAGGGCAAACAGCTTGTTGTTGAAGGCGCTCTTCGCCTTCACATTTACCTGCAGCCAAACATTTGCTTTTAGAAAGAAAATAACAGTTGACACGTTTCATCAAACATAACGGGAGCCTCCAGAGGCGGCAGCCCAGGGACATGTGCTTTCACCTCTTGCGTTTCACCACACTTTCTTATTGCATGTTTAGTGTGGCAAGCACACAGTGTTGCAGACACAATCAGCCACTCATGCACCCCTTGGGTGCAATTTAGTGTCTCATGTCAGTGCATGTTGGCTCACAGGACCAGGCTTTAGGCACACCTAGTAGGTACCTGGCAAGAACAACTAGCTGGAGCGCCTGTAAATTATCATCATTATTATGCAGCCATTCCTGGCAGCCTGTTGTGACTGTGTGCAAGCCTCAATGCAAGACTTGTGTTGCCGGTATGCATGTGGCTCATCTCATTGTTGATGGGCAGGACCCTTGAGCGACAACAGTCAACTGATGGTTTATGTTTCCTCCAGTCGTGTGCGGCCCTTGCGTGGATGGTGAACAAAACCCAGAAGGAAAACAGTTAGTTGAAAAGCAAAAGTCAAGCGAAGGGCACGAGTCAATAGGAAGATCATGTTACCTCCAGTCGCGTGCGGCCCATCTCGTTAATGATGGGCAGGACTCTGAAGGGCAGGCTGATGCCCTCCTGGCAGCGGTACTTCATCAGCTCAAACTCACCGTCAGGGGGCACAAAGATGACCACCTTCTCGGTGTTGAAGCGCCCCAGGTTGACACACTGGTGGAAGGTCACATCCTGCAGGTCAGGCAAGCAGGGTGTGGAGATACTGATGTTATTCCAGGTTAATGTTTTTGGTATCATCATTATCATCGTCATCATTATTCATTATCCTTATTAGAGATTAACATTGTTATCAATACTATTATTGTCGTGAGATGCGAGAACCTTTTGACTTGTCTGTGGAGGGTTCAACAGGGCCCCTGAAAGCACGCGGGTAGGCCACACAAGGAACTTGCCCTGAGGCAGACATGTAAGGTTGTTGGCCTGTCAAAATGCATCAGAATAATGCAGTCAGGTTGAATGCTGGGAGGTCAGCCCACAAGCGGCCTCTGGCCACATCCGCAAGGGCACTTGCTTGCGCAGGTTCTGTGCAAGAATGGATGCGCATGTGGGTTCTGCACAGGCTGGGTGACTTGAATTTAGAGCTGCCCAAAGCAAACAACACATGGCAGCACATGCGCAGCATCCACTCAAGCAAGCAGAGTCACAGGGCAGAGGTCAGATTACATATCCTGGTTTGAGCTGTCAGTCTACTGGTCAAATGGTCATGGGTCATTTGGCCCCAGTGACCTTTGAACTGGAATGAATGAATGAGTGAATGACTGAATGATCGAATGAATGAATAAATGTATGAAGGAGTGAATGAATGAGTGCATGCATCCATGCATGCATGAATGGATGAATGGATGCATAGAATGACACACCTCCAGCTTGTCGTTCAGGCCCAGCTTTACATCTGGCATGCCACTCAGGAAAACCTTCATCACAATCTTGCCGTTCACGTCACACCGCAGCACAGTGCCCTTGTTGCTCATCAGCATGTTGACCTGCAGACACATCAAGAGCATTGACCAGCATGTCTTTGCACACAGGAAGCAGAAGTGCTGTGGCAATAATGTCATGTACACAGTCTGATTGGCATCTGTGCTGAGTGTGTGTGATGCATATATCTGACCATTGCTGCTGCTGCTGCTGCCGGTGGTGCTGAAACTTTGACCATCATTACTGCTGTCAATGCTGCTGTGGCAGCATCTGTTGATGTTGTTGCCGCTGTTGTCTGGCTCTTGTTGATCTTGTTGTGTACGGCCTTTACCTGCTGAATGCAAAAAGCAGTGAGGTGGCATGAACAGAAGTTCGATGTCAAGTTCTTTGTCACAGCTGGACAGCTTCCCAGCTGTTGTTTTCAGCTCACTGGGCAGTGCTCTCTTCTGCTGCACACAGTCCCTTGGCACAAAGTTATCTATGTGGCTGATAGCTGCAATTTCAAGCTTTTGACAGCAACAGCTGCAGCTGTGCAAGTCAAAGTGCAGCGCTGAGGCCACTATCAAAGTCTGTCTGAACTGATGGCCATTCTGCAATGATCTAAGAGCTTATCGGCTCCCATGTTGATCTTGATGATGGCTGCCAACAATAATACCAATGCTTTCTGGCTCATGAAGAGCTAGGTTTGTGCAGGGCAAGCCTTGTCTCTCGAGAGTCGGTTGTGTGCATCCCTATAAGGTCTGAACCGCTGCCTCATGTGACATCTGTGATGCCCTGTTGATGACTGAAGCAATATGTTGCACAGTGCGTCTGAGAGGCTGATGATGCAAGATGCGGTTTGAGTATCTGTGACAGCTTGCTGTCACGAGCAGAAGCAAGCGCAAAGCCATCTCAGGCTACGTTCAACACGATTGGCGCGTTCCTGCTGTGATGCCTCATGGATGGAATCCTTCTTTGATCGTCAAGCACAGAAGCAGCTGATCTACAGCATTGTGTTGTTGCCCTTGTGTTGTTGCCCTTGTGTTGCTATGTGTATGCGTGTTGCCAAACAACGACAAGGTGCTTCTGGGCGTGCCATGAACTCTGCTGCTTGCTGGACATACCTCCTGGGCAGCCCGGTATAATACTTGGCTTCTCATTAAATTGATGCTGAAAGGCGCAGTCTAGTGTTTTCTTTTCTTTTCTTGGGCATACCTGCTCAACGATGTCTAGGAAGACCTCGTTCTTCTTATACCTCAGATTGTCCTTTCTCCAGCCAACTGCTCCTGTCACCTACACATGCAGACATATGGTTTGCAGAGGTACAGAAGACACATACACATTGACAATGTTGTCGATGCTACATTGCACAACATGTGTATCTGCTATTTCTTCGGTTACAGTGCCACTACCACCTGAACAGACCATCGCATGTGCACTGACAGCAAGGTAACAGTAGATGGCCAGACTAGTGATGACGTTGGGGATGACACTGGGGATGACGCTGGGGATGACGCTGGAGATGACACTGGGGATGACGCTGTGGATGATATGCCAAGCAGGAATGAAATGCCAAGCAGAGCAGAAAGGATGAGATGCATTGCAGGCAGGTCAGTTGCGAGGTATGTGGATGTTGGCAGCTTGTTGTATGGTTGCGACAACCCAGACTGGCCAACCAGCAACAAAAACTGCATGATATTGTCCTGGTTCCTGGGGTTTTGCGTTTTTTGGCATGCGCATGACAAGCTTGACGTGTAATTTGTGAGTGATGCAGTACATGCTAGACATGTTTGGTGGACAGGGTCTGTTGAGGGTTTACTGTACCTGCAGCGTGGAGCTCGCAGCTTCCTGCTCCCTTTTGAGCTTGGCAGACTCTGTGATGAAACCCTTCTGGAAGATGTACTGTTTCAGAATGTTTGCATCCACAATCTGCAGGCAGATAAATGTCTACTGATTCTCAGACATGCTATAAATTCTGATCTCGTACATGCTATGAATGCTAATAAGTGCTGCATCTACGTTCTGCAGACAGATAGACACCTACTGCTTCTAATAAGCACTAGAAAATGCTAATTAGTGCTGCTTGTCAGCATTCATGACAGCTGCTGTATTACAGTCTGGCTTTCTTTGCAATGCTGCTGCTGTGCAGCAAGGTGTCACATTAACCGTCAATGCATGGGAAAGAGACAATCCAGAAAAGCTTCTCAAGCTACTGCTAAGCCAGATAAGCATCACACAGTAGACAGTGACTTAAGATATAGGAGAGCAGATTCTTGCAAGCATGAGGCAGACAGTAATGTGAGAGAGCAGATTCTTGCAAGCATGAGGCAGACAGTAACTTGAGTGAGATGTGAGAGAGTAGAATCTTGCAAGCATGAGGCCGCTGTACGGATCATGCATGCATGCATGCACACTGATGAAGAGGATTGCTTGACAGCAAAGCCTGGAAGGCAGACCTGAGGATATCCAAAATCCAAGATTTCATCTAGCAGTTCATAAATGAGCACAAAATTGCTCTTGATGCTCTGCTCGCTGAACTCTCCACCAAAGTAGTTCTTGAACAAGGCCACTATCTGTAGAAAGCAAGCGCTTATATGACTTTGTGTACTGTCACAGCTTTGTTCAGTTGAGCTCAGCTGTAGCACCTAAAATGTGTGGTGCGTATGAGCCTGGAGTCCGAGTACAGACTTTGGCAGATGCAGATAAGAAAGACCATGTTGAAAAGCGCACAGTTGATGCATTCCATTGCAACATGTGGCAAGTTGCCCAGAGCAGTGGCAGTAAACATAATGCTGGTTAGTGTAAGCACGGCACTGCATTTGTTGGATACAACAACGCAGTGTTGAACACAGTCCAGGTTACAATTGTAGCACTGTACCTGAGTCATAAATTGGAAAGAGAGCATGACATTTGCATTGCTCTTAGTGACAGCCAGGATGTAGACATCATTATGTCGCATGTACATGAAGCTGCAGGAGCCCAACACCCTGACCGGGCTTGAGGTGGAGACATGCTCTGTCTCCTTGGGAGAGTTGATGATGTGCGTGCGGAAAGCACTTGCCAAATTGCGCCTGCACAGCAGCTTGAGACTTACGAACAACCTAAACATCAGTGGAGGTGGGCAAGCACATCAACGTTTGTATGAAAGCACAACACAAATGTCGCTTGTCAGCAGTAAACTGAGCTGCCAGAACTGTCAGAAGTTTGCAAGTCTCAGATGAAAGGAACTCACTCAACATCGTCTCTGTATGTTCGTTGAATCAGGATGTCTCCCTTCAGATTGAGCATATATAGGGCAGCACAGGCGCACGCCATGATGATGCTGCCCTGACTGGCAAGCGCTTTAGCGCAGAAGTGTTCAAAAAGGTACCAACAAGACTTGCCAAAGGCCTAGCTGCTCCTGTTGACAACGGGGAGGTGCTTTGACTATGACGTGATGCACTCAGGTGTCCAGTGTTTGTGGACCGGCAAAATCCCTCGGAGACTGTACCGAGACGGAACAGTGTACAGGCACCAGGAGCTGAGCGGGATCACAGTATAGTATGATGCGTCACGGACGTTCTCTTCAACTCAAGACCACTTGACTCGCTCGTAAGTTTTGGCTTGATTGTATTATTTTCGGACAATTTAATGCGCCGTAAAACTGCAGTTACGATTGCACATACAGTTGAACCTCGTGAGTTCGTTGTGCGGATTGCCCAGCTCGATACTGCGTTCGAACGCAGACCACAGTTGAGATCTGCAATCGCGGTGTCATGCGAGCATGAGCTGCACCAGTTCATGTTGACGCTGTATCGCTCACAATCGTCTGCATCACTTCGGCGACTGACACTGGACTGTTAGCCATACGACTCTGCGGATCCTGATAGCGCAGAGAGTTTGCGCTCGTCATGGCAGCCAACATTGTCAAGAGCTTGGGCACTGCCATACGTACGGCAGGGCAGGCCATCGACAGCATGGGGGCAGCCATGCAAGGCAAATATGCTTATAGAGAGACATGTAAGGCTGTCACGCCGTTGCTCGAGTATATGACATCTAGTGCAGACGCTTGATCAACAGAAGCTTGCAGACATGCATACAACGTCGCAAGAGTCTGCTTTCTTTTGCAGTATCCAAGCATCAGACACTGCAAGCCTTCGCAAACAAACGCCCTCAACTAGCTGAGGACATTTTTGTAGCACCCAAATCTTCCATGATTGGTGACGTCTCCTTGGGCAAGAGCTCATCTGTGTGGTATGGGGCTGTACTGCGAGGTAACTGCTTGTTCTGTTATACTACGCGTGCATGCACAACAACCTTGAGGAGGCTGCTACAGTCAAATTGATGTTTGGTGAAGCCTGCCTTGGACACTCCCCGCTGCAATGACAAGCTTTGCCCTGAAAGTCGTTTCTGGCTCAATCAGTCGCACCAATCACTTCAGTCGGGCTTTTAAGTTCACAACATGCGGACTGTAATGCTGCAGGAGATGTTAACAGCATAAAGGTTGGGGAGAACAGCAACATCCAAGACAATGTTGTCGTGCATGTGGCAAAGCACAATGCTCAAGATAGAGCCCTGCCAACCATCATTGGCAACAATGTGACCATAGGTGCGCTCAACTCTTACGCAGGCCTTGTCCCATCAGAACCTGCACACCTGCATGTGTGTTTGCTGCAAGCCTGGCAGTGAGACCCTGTGTTTGTTAAGCACAGTCCTGATGCAGCGACTGCCGTGCCTAATCTTTGGCTCTCCCCGCTGTCCCTTGCATTGTTTTGCAGGTGGTCATGAAGGCTACAGCTCACAAGTTGATTGCAGTATCAGATCATACATGTATGCATGCCAACCATGCCTTCAGCATTGAAATATGAGAGCTGCCACTGTTCAAATTCATCAGCATGCATGCTGCTCATGGCAATATACATCATATCGTACCACCACTGCAACAGCACAATTGATGATCCAAGCACACATCCTCACAGCTCTTCTGTATGTGTCACTGTGTGCTGCTGCTGCTGCTGCTGCTGCTGCTGCTGCTACTTATGCAGTCTTAGTCAACCATTGCAACTGCCAACCTGGCTTAGTCAGCACAAAGCTGCAAGCCTCATGGATGCTGTTTCAGTACATGCAAACCTGACTGTACAGGCTGCGGCTCTCAGATGTTCTACCACTGCAGTACCTACATCTTGCGCCTGAGCTGCACACTTTGTGACAAGCTGATTATGTACTTACCATCAGGTCATAGTGGCTCATGACACAACAGATGTTCTCAATCAGGAGTGCGTTTTCAGAAAGCCAGTAGCAGAGCTGTAGCAGCATAAACCGCAGACTCGTAACAGCAGAAACCCAGTAGGGAAGATGCAGTAGCTGAAGCCTATCAATACTGTTACACAAAGCATGATTTAGGGTTTAGGGTGTGCATGCAGGCCACTCCTCAACCATACACGCTTGCACCATTGAGGACAGTGCGCTGGTGGGCATGAAGGCAACCCTCCTGGATGGCGTCACGGTATGACCCATATACTTGAAGCCCATTGCCTGCTGCTGTCCCACTGCTTCCACTGCTCTTGCCCCCCTCTCCCACTGCTCCCACTGCTCTGTCCCCGTCACTGCTCCCACTGCTCTGGTCCCCCTCTCCCAGTGCTCCCATTGCTCTGTCCCCCGTTCCCACTGCTCAGTCTCACTGCTCTGGCCCCCTCTCCCACTACTC
>JAABUK010009703.1_pt1 | contig 13074 bp, 23 predicted proteins | sample 5559141 | NCBI WGS metagenome assembly JAABUK01 (sample SAMN10711869, study PRJNA513367) | rock metagenome | isolation source: Antarctica rocks | place: Antarctica: Victoria Land, Pudding Butte nord | collected 2016-01-03
GTCTGACAAGTGGCACCCTTGATGTCAGCGCCCTGCCAGTTGAACTCGTCAGTGATGCAGCCAGCCTTGCCTCTCTTTCTGCAAACTGTGCACTGCAGCAGTACCTGAGTCTTGGGCAACAGTGGCTGAAGTACAGCTGGGGCAGCAATGTATCATACTGTTACTGGAGCGGCGTGACGTGCTGCCAAACGGTACAGCCATCAAGTTGCAACTCACCCTTTGTGCTTGACAGCAACAACTTGCCAGCCTGCATAAAGTTGCAATTGCCCGAGGTTGCAAACAGGTGCAAACTGACAGCAACCAGTTAACACCACAGCGTTGACTGCAGCACTGTAGTGATGGTGTCGACACATGCGTGAAACAATCATCTGACTTCTGCTCACTTTCACATGGCAGGACTTGTGCTGTGCTGCGCTGCGCTGTGCTGTGCTGTGCTGTGCTGTGCTGTGCTGTGCTGTGCTGTGCTGTGCTGTGCTGTGCTGTGCTGTGCTGTGCTGTGCTGTGCTGCACATGCTACGTCTTCCCTGACTGCTAGGCTTTGCTGCTTCAGTCCAATGGTCTGAACAAATTTTTGTCCAATTGATACTTTGCCCTGTGCTAGGGCAGCGAGCTGCAGCAGCAATGCGTTGCGGGTCCACAATCGATTGCACAGCTGACTTTGTCAGGTAGGCTGCCCTCTGTGCCGTTTCTTTGATTGTGATTGGCGCTCTTGTTTTTGGGCAAAATTGCAAACGCTGCTTTTTTGTAGCGCCTTCTCACCTGCCAATAGCTCATTCAATCCAGTGTCTCACACAGCTCTCTGTACTGCAGAGCCTTGCGCACAACCTGCTCTTGTTTTCATTCCAGGCACTCTGTGATAGTCATGCTGCTTGAACACAGCATGTCCATCAGAGAGTGTCTCCTGCAGCTTGTACACTACATCATGTCCACTACAGCATGTCTACTACATTAGTGGACATGCTGTAACAGCATGACACCTGAAGCAGTAGGCATGTTTGCAGCGTGCATGGCTTTGTCATGATGCGTTTGCATGTGAAGTGTTATTCAGCTGCGATTGCCTATGGTACAAGGCATACCCCAATGGTTGCCAGCACAAATGTACATTGCTGCCAAGGCCAAGGCCCTACCTCATGAGGGGGATTGGCTTTTGTATGAGTTGCATGTCTGCTGGCAAAGCTCAGCTAGTTGGTGATCTGCTGACCAGACAAATTGCACCTGCAGACGTGAATTTGACTGGGAGCATACCAGCAGCCTTTTTTGAGCCTTTGGACGATCTTCAGGTCTTCCTTGTCGATGGGAATACCGTAAGTTCCTCAAAGCTGTTTTGCAGGACTGCCACGGGAAATGTGTCATACATGTTTGTTAGGGTGCAAGGCCGATGTGAGTTTACGATCTAGGTGTTGGCTGTCAGTCCCAGACGCTGTTCTCACATGGTTTTCAAAGAGCATGTTGCTCTTCAGACAGCTGTTCTCCCAGCCTTGGTGTTGGCATTCTGCCCTTCACTTGCCGTTTACCTGCCCTTCACCGGCCCTTCACCTGCCCGTCACCTGCCCTTCACCTGCCCTTCACCTGCCCATCACCTGCCATTCACTTGCCCTTCACCTGCCCATAACCTGCCCTTCACCCGCCCCTCACACGCCATTCACCTGTCCATTACATGCCCTTCACCTGCCCTTCACCTGCCTGTCACATGCCCTTCACCTGCCCTTCACCTGCCTGTCACATCGTCTGCCCTTCACCTGCATGTGTCCAGGCTGTCCTTGCATGCCTTCAGTTGCTGGGGTGTCCTCTGAGGAGGCTCCTGCTATGACTGTGGATGCTGGTTTTCAGTTTCCACTTTCAATGCATGCCAACATTCACCTGTCTAATCTTTTGCCATAATGTCTTTGCTCCTCATCACATCAGCTGAGCTGATTCAGCTCGTGGTAAGATTGGACTTGTGAGCTTCAAGTGTATCGGCGACCGCAATGACAGCTTCACAGCTGTGACAAACGCCAGGGCTGTTTGGAAGCGCCCCTGCACAATCACACGAACAACTCAAAACATCCTTGTGTCTGGACACATATGGTCTCTCATATCATGTCCTCCCTTATGCCATAATTGTCATGTCGCGCTTCCCGTATGCATTTTGTGGACTTAGGGTGATATTTGATGCCGTTTTGTCAGGTTGAAGTCTTATGGTTTGACGGCAGGACAATGTTGCAAATCTTACAGATATAATATCAGCCCTGGTGACCTTACATCACCAGCGCTGACAAAGGACCACTTGGTTTCTGGAAAACAAACTCAGCTGTGACACAGAATGTAGCCTCAATGTTTGCATGCAGGGTCTTTTAGGCACTCTGCCAGACATGGGCAGTGCTGTTGCATCAAAGCTGAGGGCCCTGAATTTGGGCAACACAGGGCTGGAGCAGTGCCGGCCCAATCACCTGGCAGCTCTGGGTAGCGGCAACTACACTGGAAAGGTGCATCCTGACTGTTTCGGGACTATCCTGCTGTGCTGGCTGTTCCGGGAATGTTTTGGGTGACTGGACAAATTTTTTACTAAATGGATGGAATTCCGCTTCAATTAGCAAAAACAGGATTGCAGCTTGCTTATCAACAACTACCTCTCAAAACTGAATTTGTTTCTCTTTTAGGGTTTGACTTGGCTGCTTTGGGAATGTCTTGGCTTCTCAGAAATTGTCTTGGCTGTGTAGCGTCACCCTAAGCAGCAGCAGCAGCATCTATTTGGGCATGGCAAGCTGTGACTCGCCGTGCATGGGTGGGTCAATCAGTTGGTCCATTTGTCGACTTATCTGTGCATCCATACATCTGTCCGACCACCCATACGTCCGGCCATCCATCTATCCGTCCATCCCTTCATGCAATTTTTCAGTCAGTCAGTAAGTCAGTCAGTCAGTCAGTCAGCCAGCCAGTCAGTCAGTCAGTCAGTCAGTCAGTCAGTCAGTCAGTCAGTCAGTCAATGCAACTGCCTGTGCGCAGAGTTCACCAGGCAACACCCATCAGCTCTGCTGAACAGGCCGCATGCACATGGTCTCTCAGTGTCCCTGCATAAACCCTGCACCACAAGCTGCACCTCTGCTGACAGCCTTGTTGTCACAAACACTCAGATACTTCTTTTCTGCAGCTCCAGACAGACAAAAAGTGCCTTGGAAAAAAAGGGAAAAAACGTTGAAGAAAATGTTTCTGCAGGTTGTGAATGCGGGCCCCTCTTCCAAGCTGGGTGTGGACAACACAACAGGCTGTCTGCCAGATGTCTTGCAGTTCTGCTCCCCAGTCGCGGTTGGGCAGAACACCGACCTGACCTGCCCTTCGGTGGCCTTTCGCAGACCTGCTGCTGCTGCTGTCCCTAATGGCACTTCAAGGGTAGGCTCGCCTCTGGTCCATTTGCGCGTAAGGGGGTGTCCACTTGCATGTAGGGGGTGTCCACTTGTGTGTAAGGGGGTGTCCACTTGTATGTAGGGGGGGTCCACTTGTGTGTAGGGGGGTCCACTCATGTGTAGGGGCGGGGGGTCCACTTGTGTGTAGAGGGGGGGGTTCCCACTTGAGTGGACCCTCTACTGGTTTGCAGAATGGCATGCCTGATGCTTCTTTGCGTCGATTGTTGTTTCTGGGAATATGCAGCTGCCCTTGAGAACATCCAGCTGCCTTTGGGATCTGCAAAATGCCTTTGGGAACACCAAGTTGCCTTTTGAAAATCAAGCTGCCTTTGGGGAACATCAAGCTGACTTTGGGAACATCAAGCTGCATTTGGGAACATCAAGCTGCCTTTGGGAACATCAAATGTCTTGCCTTTTGAATCTGTGGCCATCGCTCTGTCATCAACAATGTTTAGGCAGTTGCAATCCTGCTGTGTTGAACTGTCTTCTGGAATTGCTGTGTTGAGTTGCTGTCTTGAGTTGCTGTCTTGAGTTGCTGTCGAAGTCTGTTGCAAGGACATGCACAGCAGTCCTTGTCTAGAATCACTTGACCCCCAAGTTCCAAAGCAATAACTGCACAGAAACAGATCTCAAGTTTATTGTGTTCCCCTATTTTGCCCATTTCATACACTCATTCACATACTTCTTGAACATGTTTTGAAGGTTGGGTTTAGGGTTTAGGGTTTAAACCCTAAACCCTAAACCCTAAGGTTGCATCTCTCACAAGCACTCGCACATAGAACATGAGGCTTTCATTGACTGTTGCAATGCCCACCTGCCCAAAATCATTGAGCATAGCATCTTTCGGAATAACTCATAATAATAATAATAAATCTTGTTTTTTTTTCCGACGATCGACAAAGCTTTTTGCACATATTTGACAATGTTTTTCTCTTTGCATCTCACACACAGCAAACTCACAGTGGTCATAGTGTAAGCTGTGGTGCCTGTTCTGCCTGGCAGGGGTAAATTGAGGCAGCTGCCACCAGAATTTAGACACATGCATTATATCAAAAGCCTTTTCATAATTGATAGCATCTAAGCTTGTGTGACTGTACATCTGCTGACCTGTGATCTTTGTGTTTCCCCTCTTTCCCCTTCTCCAGTCCCCCCCCCCTCCCCCCACCCCCGCTGTCTATTGTTTCAGCAGCAAAGGCAGCTTGCATGCAGCGTGTCCCCAGACTTCGCCTGTGTCACTCAGTAATATGTAGATATGCCAACAGTAATACTCAAAATCGTACAGTATGTATGGGATGACACTGCAATGAAGCCTGCTCAGGGTGAGAATAGCCTAAATGGCAGAAGGCATAGGAGGCTAGTACTATGGTCTGCCATCCAGCAGCTCCCCACGAGGTCTACCCGTTACCGAAACCCACTACAGAAAAGAAAGGAAGCCCAATATAAGCTCAGTTCTGAGTTGTGCTTGCTCCATACTGAAGGGCTTGGTGTTCTTTGCCTTTCACCGTAACCAGAGCAGGTTGAAGCTGTTCTGTCAGCTGATCCCTTTCTGAGCTGTCATTAGTGTTTCGTACCAATATCATATGCTCGTAATTCTTGGTCACCAACAGTTGCGGCCTGTCCAAGGCGTGTGTGGTTGACAGGATTGTGACCTGCAGATTGAGGCGTTTCTGTCTGTTTTGGACAGCACCAACAGCCTGATCACAGCATTTGCCAATGCAACAGCATACATCCCTGACCCCTCCTATGTGGACGGCTTCACCAGCACAACCCCCTGTCCCTCCACTGATCCTGCCACACAGATCCCCAATATAATCATTGATGGGGTCTTGATTGTTGGGGCTCTGGGCTACGATTTTGGGCTTTTCAGCTATGCCGGCTGCCGATGTAACGCTGGCTATGATAATATCTACACCGTCGATGACACAGGTGATACCACAGTGCAAAGTGGCCATGCATGCATGCATGCAGACATGCACCATTTCCATGGGCAAGCACACTGCCTGTTACAGCTTACAGTCACACATTCACGTCTGGGGTTGTGCGTCTTAAAAAACCAGTAGCTGAGTCCCCGAAGCTGGGTCCCCAAGGCTGGGTCCCCAAGGCTGGGTCCCAAAGGCTGGGTCCCCAAGGCTCCAGCTGGCTGGCTGGCTTTGTGCAAAACATGTTCTGTGATGTGTACACTTCATATATCACATGTCTAGCTCAGATATTTGTCCCATACACTGCACATTTCATGGCATCACTTGCATTGCATTTGCTTTACGCAGCTAATGCTCTCTGTTCCTCCTACCGCCCTGTCTCATGTGTCATACCCTGTGTTGCGCCCCATACCCTGTGTCGTGTCCCATACCTTGATCATTGTATCTGGCGCTATGCTAACCCCTTGGAGGTCTTGTCCAGGGCGAGTAACACAGCAGTGTCAGCCAACCGCCAGCATTTCCAGCATTGAGGCAATCAAGATCGCTGCTGTTGTATGTGGCATTCTGTTGTTCATAGCTTTCGGCGTCGCTGCTTGCCTTCGCTGGAGACAAGTGATCCATGATCTTTCAACAGCACGCATCAACCGCGTCAAACACAGGTAAGACCTTTTGCCCATTGTGCCAGCTATCCCCTTTGCCCACTGAGCCAGCTATGACCAGGTTTTTTGCCCACCATGCCAGCTAGGCCTTTTGCCAACTGTGCCAGCTAGGCTTCTTGCCCATTGTGCCAGCGCAGTATGCCAGCTAAGCCTTTTGCTCACTGAGCCAGCTTTGACTGGACCTTGTGCCCATTATGCTGACTAGGCCTTATGCTGACTAGGCCTCATGCTGACTAGGCCTCATGCTGACTAGGCCTTCTGCCCATTGTGCCAGCTATTATCAGGTCTTCCATCCATCATGCCAGCTGGGCCTTTGGCTATTCATGTCATTGTTAGTCATTATGACTGGATCTTGTGCCCATCATAATGACCAGGTCTTCTGCCCATTGTTTCTTGCCCATTGAGCTCTTGCCCATTGTGCCAGCTATCAGTATGTCTTCTGCCCATGCCAGTTGTCTCTTTTGCCTACTGTGCCAGTTGCGACCAGAAATTGTGCCCATTGTGCAGGAACCCTCCTGGCAGGTTGCCAGCATCGGTGGTGCAGGATCTGGGCTTAAGCAAGGATGAAATCACGCTGGTCATGACTGATGTGCAAGCCTCCTCCAGGCTGTGGGAGTGGTATGCCTTCATCTGTTCATCTTCTTCCTTCCCTTCCTCCCTCCCTCCCTCCCTTGCTCCCTCCCTCCTTCCTTCCACCTTCGCTCCTTCCCTCGCATTTTCCCTCCCTCCGTCTTCCCTCCTTCCCTCTCTTCCTTCCTTCCCTCTCTTCCTTCCTTTCCTCTCTTCCTTCCTTCCTTCCTTCCCTCCCTCCTTCCCTCATTTTTGATACTTCATTCGCTCAACTCCTTTGCCTTTGCCTTTGTGTGCCTGTGTCTGTGCTCCTTCTTTTCTTGTATATCATCTTAGCAGCAGCATCAGTTGAACTGGGAGAACACTGCATTAGCAGCCCCGCAACATTGAAACAATCTACCTCAGCTTGTGCATACGTGTGTCTGTCCTTTCTTCTCACGACACGTTAGACAGATACAAGGTGTGACACGAAGTTTTTCAAGCCAGCTCTGATGGCCGTCTGACAAGAAGAAGATGAATAAGAAGAAGAAGAAGAAGACAACGAAGAAGAATAAAATAATAAGCCTGAGTGATCTTGCAGGAGTCCCAAGATCATGGACGAGGCGCTGGCAATGCATGATGCGTGTCTACGTGCAGCTCTTCATCAACACTGCGGCTATGAGGTAGGGGCCTCTCGCACAAACTTACAGACATACTGGTTTGATTTCAGGGTGTGCATGTGATGAGTCATGACAAGCACACTTCATGCCAGATGCCAGAATCATCTCCAAGCTTCTGCCAAGGCCTGTCACTGTTTTGTTGTTACTGATACGACATGGCTCATGCAGTCCAGAACCTACGTGTTTGTGCAGATATCTGCTGTGCGTTTGTGCATGTCTTGACAGCGGGTCATGCCTTCAGAAACAGCTTTTCAGGACCCCGTACACGTAATAGCTTGGGGCCTGGACTTACAGTACAGAATTTGCATATTCACGCAGACATCTGTTGTGGGCCCTGGACGTGCAACACACAACCTATAAATTCATGCAGATGCCTGATGTGCAGGTCCTGACAGAGGGCGATGCCTTCACAATGGCCTTCCACGACCCCATAGCTGCAACAGCCTGGGTGCTGGACACACATCACATCACCTACATGTTCATGCAATGACGTCTGCTGTGCGTGTGCAGGTCCTGACTGAGGGCGATGCCTTCACCATGGCCTTCCATGACCCCATACATGCAACAGCCTGGGCCCTGAACACACAGCACATTACCTACATGTTCATGCAATGACTTCTGCTGTGCGTGTGTGCAGGTCCTGACAGAGGGCGATGCCTTCACGATGGCCTTCCACGACCCCATAGATGCGATAGCTTGGGCCCTGGACGTGCAGCACAGGCTGCTGCTGCTGCCCTGGCCAGCTGAGCTGCTGACACAGGCAGATGCAAAGGAGATATATTCCCCTCCCTTCATGCCCATCCGCAGGCTCATGTTCAAGGGGCTTCGAGTGCGCATGGCTATGCATACTGGCAAGCCTGAGGCTATACAGGTACAATAAATAACAATAGGAAATGTGATAATGATAATAATAAATAATAATAATACTAATAATAATAACAACAACAACAATAACACTAGTAAAGACAATAACAATAAAAATAAAAATAATAATGATAATGAAAATAACAACTTGCAGGCGTATACAGGTATGCCATGGTGGCTTCAGCATGCCTGATGCAGTGAAATGAGATCAGGAACTCACAGCGGCCATGCAAGGGATGCTACCAAAACAGGACCTCCCACACTCAGAAGTGCATGAACTTGGCTGATGGGGATGATATGATGAGTGAGTACCAATATGATGAGTGAGTGCCAATAAGTGGTAATGGGCGGGAAGGTGGGCATGCTAGCATCGTCACATTGCTGACTGTGTGTGTGTATAGGTGCATCATGTGACCAGGCAAGTAGAGTACAGGGGCCATGTGGTTGCTCTCACCGAAGCCCTGGTGGGATTCCCATCTGGAGGGCAAGTGCTCATGAGTGGCTCCACCTACCAGCGTGTGTACGGCAACTTGCACACAGTGCAGCTGGACGACCATCTGCTGACCAAGCTGAACAAGGTGTCCTCCAAGAAGGCAGCTGCAGGTACTACAGAATAGAGGTTACAGGTTGATGGTTACGGGTTAGAGGTTACAGGTCAGAGGTCACAGATTGGAGAGGAGAGGTTACAGGTTGGGCTTTTGACATAGACAGTGTTTGCTTGGCAAGCCAATACTTGAAGGTGGTCAGGTTACAGGCTCTAGGTTGAGGTTACAGCTTAGAGATTTGAGTGATGACGTAGACAGTGGCCTGCTTAGCAAGTCAATGCTGAAGGCGGTCTGTTGGATGTTCATCAGTCTGTGCAGCGCCCTCACATGTACGTGCCTGATTCTTTGCTTGCCAGCTTGCTTTGAGACCACAGCTCACTGGCGGTGTCTGCATGAGCCGTACAACAGAAGCAGTGTGGAATGCCCAAGCAATGGAACCCAAAAAACCAACCCATGCACTGTTGCTGCAGGCACGCCAGCGTCCAGGAATGGCAAGAGCTTTGAGGTCAGATTCCGGGCAGACTTAGGCAGCACTGAGCCCTCAGTCCCGAAGGCAGAGTCTGAAATGGATGAGCTCTTGAGCCCCCGCTCCAAAAGGCAGCGCCCCAAAGATGAGCCCTACACTGCCCCCAGAACCTTCTTGCCTCAGCGCCTAGCAGGCTTGCAATCCACATACCATGATGCAGCTTCAGATGACAGCCGTGACGCCGGTGAAGTAGAGAAAGGGAATGCACGTGCAGAGGAGTTGCTGGAAATGAACCAGAATTTCGCCCAGAGCCTGCCAGAACCCTCAAGGCTGGGTCAAATTCGCGCGACCCCAGCAGGAGCCTGGACCAGGCTGCGGAAGCTGCTGTGGCGGCTGCTGTCGTGCTGCATGAAGAAGAAGGTTGCGCCCAGTGAAGCCTCTTTCTTCAGTAAGTGCCTCTTTGTCTGCTTCACAAGAGAAGTTGCAGTGAATCTGAATTTTTTGTATGGTACTGGCATATTGTTTACATGCATGCGCCAATTTCAGAGGTGTTGCACATTGCTTTTTGGCCATTTGAGCTGCCCTCAATTCTGTCCCAAAGCATGCTGCATGATGCTATTATGCAATAGCAAAATAGAATACATAAAAAGACACAGCCACAAAGCTGATGATCATGTTGATGATGATGACAATCACAATAATGTCATGGTGCAGCTCATCCTTCCCACCATGTCATGTATCACAAAGCTGGTACCAGTCAGCAGTCAAAAGTTTCCCATCACAAAAGCTCACTCACAGGGTGTAGCCAGCCACAACTCTGCATTGCAAAGCTCTCACATGTGCGTCCAACTTCAACACAACAGTGTCAAACTTGGTGCTGCTAGTGTTTACCAAGGTGTCTGTATTTCTACTCAGTATCTATGGAGTGCCTATGAAGTGCCCTCACCGCTCTCCTGAAGTGTCTACTTAAGAGTGTACTAAATTGTCTGAGGTGTCTACTCAAGTGTCTACTCTGTCTCTGGAGTGTCTACTCTTTCTCTGGAGTGTCTACTCAAGTGTCTACTCACGTGTCTACTCAAGTGTCTGCTCAAGTGTCTACTCAAGTGTCTACTCAAGCGTCTACTCAAGCGTCTACCAAAGGGTCTACTGAACTGTCTACTAAAGTGTTTACTGAAGTGTCTACTCTGTCTCTGGAATGTCTACTTAAGTGTCTACTGAAGTGTCTACTAAGATGTGACCCATGCCTTGTAGGGAAGTGGCACTCCTCCGAGTCAGATGTGAACAGCATGGTGATGTCAACTTCAGAGCAAAGCAGCGGCAAGGCCCTAATGGTCGATATGGGAGCATTCCATTTGGCTGAATTCGCCCAAACCCTATGCTTACCCTTTGTTGGGTCAGCAGTGCATGGGGGGGTGCATGTGGTGCAAGTCGTGTCTCAGCCTCTGGCTATGCGTATGCTCATGATTCCTGCCTTGGACGACACTTTCAAGGTATGCCACCACCGCTGAGACAACTGATGTGGTCTCATTTGGGGAGCAGTAAGCAATGCATGCTGTTTAGACACAAACATGTATGGCTACCTGGTAGTCAGTCACCATGGCAAAATGGTGGGAGCATGATTCCCCCTGTGCCTGTAGTACAATCTAAACAGACTGTTATGGAGAGCTTCACACCAAATGAGGCTGAATCAGGCAAATGTCACTGTATAATAAGATGCAATCATGTCGCTATTTTACTGCATGGCATTCACAATTTTGTGTGTTGTACGTGACATCTGCACAAATCACCAATTGACTAATTTAGGGTTTTCATGATCAACATTGCATGCCTTGTCTCGTATGTACTTAGCTCGTCATGAGCTGAAAAGCATGCAATCTATCATTGCTATTACTCATCAATACTGCATGCCTCACTGCTGTACCTGATCATGGTTTGACTCCTCATTGTGCCACAAATGCTGCTCATTTTGCGGCTCCTGCCTTCATCCTGGCACAAGGCTTAATCTGTGGCATGACAGTATGTGCCTGGGCCGCCCGGTATGGTACTTCCCTTCTCATCAAATGGACACCAAACGGTGTAGTCTTTCTTATTTTCTTTTCGCCCTGTCCTGTCCTGTCCTGTCCTGTTCTGTTCTGTTCTGTTCTTTTCATTTCTTTTCTGACAGTTTGTGCCACGCAGGTGGCTCCTACCTTTGGTGATGCACCGGGCGTTCTGCGCGACAGCAGAGCAAAGGCCATGCCACCATCTGGTTTGCACACCAGTGGGCCCCCCAGCTCTCTTAATGGGGCAACTGTCACCATGGTGTTCTGTGCGCCAGCTCAGTACAAGGTACTTTTGCATGCACAATTTGTACTACACCTTTCGCCCTGCTTTTCCTGTCCTTTTCTCCCTCCTGTTCCGGGCCCCTTTTACCCAACTCCACTTTTCCCTTCTTCCCAACTCCACCTTTCCCTTCTTCCCCTCTGGTATAATGTATGCAGAGTTTGTGATGCCTTACTGTCAGTCAACTCTTACTCAGTAGTGTTATGTTGATCCATTGATTCACCCACAAAATATGTGGTTTTCTCTAGAGTTAGGTTAGCACGGTCCTGAGTAGCTCCCTGCAGGAGGTCCTGTTTTGGCAAGCAGCATGCCATGTTATGTTCATGACCATAACACAAGCAACCCCTTGGCAGCTCGGTATAATACCGGATTCTCATTAAATTGGCATCGAAAGGCGTAGTCTTCTCTTTTCTTTTCTATTTCTAACACAAGCATGGTAGACAATTCAAACGCCATCCTGACTCGACAGCTGCAGCAAATTGGGCCAGCAGCTGTACTCAAATGAACTTGACGCGCTACATTTCTGCAAATGTCCCGACAGCTACCAGGACATTGCTGACTGTGAGTGAAGAATCGTGAATGCAGCCCTTGATGATTGATGTGCAATCTTGCAGGAGTTGTTGCATCTAGATGCAGTATTGGCAGAGAGTGCATTGCGGCACTTCCAGTCCTGCGTCCGTACAACCTTGCTGTTGTGCAATGGATATGAGTGCCAAGAGAAGGTATCACTCAGTCTGTCTTCATGTGCATGCAGACAGACTGTGAAGGTTCAAAGCATGGAAGCATCAATGTCCAACTTGCTTGTGCATCTGCCTGAGCTCATTTGCTGTTGCATTGAACAGGCAACAGAAGGTCAACAGCATAAGGTTTTGTGTCAGACTTTCCTTGTGCTCGACAAGCGCTGTGTATTGCACAAACAAATGACTACACGCGTGCAACAACTTCAGATCAAACATGGTGTTACAGGATGGACTTTTCATGATAGCCTTTGGTGAGGCACGAGGTGCGGTTGAGTGGAGTGTTCTGTTGCAACTTGCTTTGCTCAGGTGAGTAAACTCTTTCTTTTCTGACTTTTGATGCTGCAGTTGGCCATTCAAAGCATAAGCAAGCTGACAGTATCTACAATGAGTTCTTTTGTTTCGACTTTCAGCACCATTGCGTGGCTGTTACATGCCTGTGATCTTGAATGCTGCAACTGGTATGAAAAGACTGCAACATGTTCATTTCCAAGTAGCCATGAGCGGTGTTGGGTTAACTCGCTGCTGATGTCGCTACCGCTCAAGCTTGGTGTCAGAGGGAGCATGCTTTGCTGCAGGGTGGAGTGGGAACAAGCTCTAGACCATCATGACATCACAGCTGAAGTGAGGTCCACAAGTTCTGGTCAGCTGCTCATGAAAGGACTGATGGCCAAGGTAATGACTTGCAGTGTACAGCTACATGTCGGTGCAATGCGTAGTGCAGCTTTGCTTAAGTTGCAATGTGTGCTGCTGTGCTCTTTGTTGGGTATGTATGACCGTTGAGTCATTCATGGCATTAGTGACTTGCTCTTTCACTTGTAGGTTGGCATAGTTCCAGGCATGATGGCCAAGATCTGCCCCCACGGCACCACTGGAAGGGCGGACTACTTTGGCACAGCAGTGAATCGTGCAGCTCGACTGTTGTGTGCCGCTCAGGCCGGCCAGGTGCT
>JAABUK010009704.1_pt1 | contig 13074 bp, 7 predicted proteins | sample 5559141 | NCBI WGS metagenome assembly JAABUK01 (sample SAMN10711869, study PRJNA513367) | rock metagenome | isolation source: Antarctica rocks | place: Antarctica: Victoria Land, Pudding Butte nord | collected 2016-01-03
AGCGAGTCGATGATCAAGGTTTGCTCGATTCATCGCATGCTCAAATTGTTAAGTCCGGATGCATCAAAAAAGGTGGTTCCGTTCAAATACCGCAAATTACAGGCAATCAATACCGGATAGCCACTGAATGGGCGTACCCGTCGGCACCCCTCGAAAAAGCGGCCGACCCGCTCGGCCCCGACCCCCCATGCCTTCACCCGAGGAATGGGTCGAAAACGACCTCAATTCGCCCCGAAATCCGGCGGCCAACGCCCCCAATCAGCCCGTTTGGGGACGAGAATCGATGCTTTGCGGCCCCAGGCCACCTGCCGCTCCCTGACAATTCGGCCTCCCCGAACGGACCCATCCGAGCCTGCGGAGCGAACCCATTGGCCCCGACCCGGTGACGTGCGCGGGTGCCCTGGGCGGCATGGGACTTGCGACGATGTCGTGGCCGCCCGGCCGATCGACGACGACCCACGGGCACGCCCTGGCTCCGACGTGGCCGACGGCCGGATGACTGACCGACGACCGACTCGCGAGGGTTTGATGAAGACGAAGCCGGGACATCCTTATCCGTTGGGCGCCACATGGGACGGCAAGGGGGTGAACTTCGCCCTTTTTTCCGAGAACGCTTCCAAGGTCGAACTCTGCCTGTTCGACTCGCCCGAGGCGACCCACGAGTCGGTCAAGATCCGCATGCCCGAGCAGACCGACCTCGTCTGGCATGCCTACCTGCCCGATATTCGCCCTGGCCAGCTTTACGGCTACCGGGTCGACGGGCCTTACGACCCGGCCAACGGCCATCGGTTCAACGTGAACAAGGTCCTGCTCGACCCGTACGCCAAGTCGATCGGTCGGGACGTGGAGTGGGACGACTCGATGTTCGCCTACAAGGTCGGCGGCGAGGAGGAGGACCTCGCCTTCGACGACCGCGACAACGCCGCGTTCGCCCCCCTGGCCCGGGTGATCGACCCCGCCTTCAACTGGGGGAATGACGAGCGGCCGAACACGGCCTGGCACAAGACAATCATCTACGAGGCCCACGTCAAGGGGTTCACCAAGCATATGCCGGGCGTCCCGGAGAATCTCCGTGGGACCTATGCCGGGATGGGGTCCGACGCCGCCATCGAGCACATGAACAAGCTGGGGATCACCGCCGTCGAATTGCTCCCGGTCCATTATCACATCGACGATAGTTATCTCCAGGAACGCAAGCTCGTCAATTACTGGGGCTACAACAGCCTCGGTTTCCTCGCGCCCGATTACCGGTATGCCGGCACCGACCCGGTCGGCGAGTTCAAGGCGATGGTCAAGGCCCTGCATTCGGCGGGGATCGAGGTCATCCTCGACGTCGTCTACAACCACACCGCCGAGGGGAACCACCTCGGGCCGCACCTGGCGATGAAGGGGATCGACAACTCCTCCTATTACATGCTCTCGCCGGAGGACCGGCGGTTCTACATGGACTTCACCGGCTGCGGCAACGTGCCGAACATGTCACACCCGAGGGTCCTCCAGCTCATCATGGACAGCCTCCGCTACTGGGTCGCGGAGATGCACGTCGATGGGTTCCGGTTCGACCTGGCCAGCACCCTGGCCCGAGAGCTTTACGAGATCAACCGCCTCGGGACCTTCTTCGACATTATCCACCAGGACCCGACGATCTCGCAGGTCAAGCTGATCGCCGAGCCCTGGGACGTCGGCCCCGGCGGCTATCAGGTCGGCAACTTCCCGGTCCTCTGGACCGAGTGGAACGGCAAGTACCGCGACACCGTCCGCGACTTCTGGCGCGGCGAGGGCGGGATCATCAACGAGTTCGCCACCCGCTTCAGCGGCTCCAGCGACCTCTTCCAGGACGACGGCCGGAAGCCTTACGCCAGCATCAACTTCGTCACCTGCCACGACGGATTCACCCTCCAGGACTTCGTCAGCTACAACCAGAAGCATAACGAGGCCAACGGCGAGGAGAACCGCGACGGCGCCGACGACAATCGGAGCTGGAACTGCGGAGTCGAGGGGCCGACCGACGACCCGGAGATCATCGCGCTCCGCGACCGCCAGAAGCGGAACCTGATGGCCACCCTCCTGCTCTCCCAGGGCGTCCCGATGATCTGCGCGGGGGACGAGCTGGGCCACTCCCAGGGCGGGAGCAACAACGCCTACTGCCAGGACAACGAGATCACCTGGTTCTCCTGGGACCTCGACGACTCGCGGAAGGAGTTCCTCGACTTCGTCGGCATGCTGATCCAGATCCGCAAGACGCAGCCGGTCTTCCAGCGTCGCCGGTTCTTCAAAGGGCGGCCGATCCGGGGGGTCAAGGACATCTCGTGGCTCGGCCCCAACGGCGAGGAGATGGACGAGGCCGCCTGGAGCGCCGGCTTCGTCAAGTGCGTGGGGGTCCGCCTCGCGGGCGACCTGATCGACGACCTCGACGACGACGGCAACAAGATCACCGGCGAGACCGTCATGACGATCCTCAACGCCCACCACGAGCCGGTCCCCTTCACCATGCCGCCCCACCAGGCCAACCGCCACTGGGAGCGGCTCTTCGACACCGCCGACCCGGAAGTGACCGCCGCGTTCTACGAGGCCGCGCAGGTCTACGACGTCCAGGGCCGGTCGGTCGTCACCTTCCGGCTCCGCGACCGCAACGAGAAGCCCGGCAAGGCCCTCTCCTCCGAGCAGGCCGAGAAGCTCCTGGACAAGGGGATGCTCGCCGGGAGATGACCGACAGGCTGAGGGCGGGTCGACGTCGACCCGCCCCGGACCGACCGATTGACCGATGATGGTCCGACCGGATATGTTGAACATCAGTCGTACGAGCCTCGCGGTCGCCCGCCATCCGACCGCGACCGCAAAGCCTGCCCCGATTCCAACCGCGCCGCCCTGCCTCGTCCCGTTTCCAGGGGCGTTCCCGGCCGCGCCTTGGCTCGCCCGTCCGCTTGTCGATGCCGCCGTGGAGGGATTGCCCTTGATGAGCCTTCAAGATCGGACCGGGTACCGCCGTCGCCCTTCCCCGATGGTCGGAGGGCTATTCGCGGCCCTGGCCCTACTTGGCCACGGAGCTTTTGCCGGGGAAGTCGAGTTCAATCGCGACATCCGGCCGATCCTCCGCGAGACCTGCTTCCGCTGCCACGGCCCCGACAGCGGCTCGCGCAAGGCTGACCTCCGGCTCGACAGGCGGGACGACGCGATCAAGGCCGGTGCCCTCGTCCCCGGCAAGCTCGACGAGTCCGAACTCATCAACCGGATCCTCTCCGAGGACCCCGAGGAGGTCATGCCGCCGCCGGAGGCCAAGAAGCCGCTGGACGCCGCCCAGAAGGACCTCCTCAAGAAGTGGGTCGCCTCGGGGGCCGAGTATCAGCCCCACTGGGCCTTCCTGCCGCCGGCCAAGGTCGAGCCGCCCCACGCCGCCGACCAAGCCTGGGACAAGGACCCGATCGACCGCTTCCTCCATGCGAAGATGATGGAGAAGGGGTTCAAGCCCTCGCCCGAGGCCGACCGCCGGACCCTCGCCCGTCGGGCCTCGCTCGACCTCACCGGCCTGCCGCCGACCCCCGCGATGGTCGAGGCGTTCGTCGCCGACGCCTCGCCCGACGCCTATGAAAAGTACGTCGACCGGCTCCTGGCGCTGCCCGCCTACGGCGAGCATCGGGCCCGCTACTGGCTCGACGCCGCCCGGTACGGCGACACCCACGGCATTCACATCGACAACTATCGGGAAATCTGGGCCTATCGCGATTGGGTCATCAAGGCCCTCAACGCCAATCAGCCCTTCGACCAGTTCGCCATCGAGCAGCTCGCCGGCGACCTCCTGCCGAACAAGACCCTCGACCAGCAGGTTGCCTCGGGCTTCAATCGCTGCAACATCACGACCAGCGAGGGCGGCGCGATCAACGAGGAATACCTCGTCCTTTATGCGAGGGACCGGACCGAGACGGTCTCGCAGGTGTTCCTCGGACTGACCACCGGCTGCGCGGTCTGCCACGACCACAAGTTCGACCCGGTCAGCCAGAAGGAGTTCTACGAGCTTTCCGCCTTCTTCAACAACACGACCCAGGCGGCGATGGACGGCAACGTCAAGGACACCCCGCCAACCCTCTTCGTCCCGGCCGATGGCGACCGCGGCCGTTGGGACGGCCTGCTCGCCGACCTCGCCGCGGCGAAGGGGAAGTTCGAGGAGCGGAAGAAGTCCGCCCGGCCCGACTTCGACAAGTACCTGGCCGCCTCGGCGCCCGAGGTTTTCAAGGCGATGATCCCGGCCGAAGGGGTCAAGCTGAGGGCCTCGCTGGCCTCGCGAGATTCGGCGGCGAAGTCGTCCAAGGCCGGCGAGATCGAGCTGGCCGACCTCGGCGACTACGAGAAGGACCAGCCCTTCTCCTACGGCCTCTGGGTCAAGCCCGCCAAGGGCGACCTCAACGGGGCCCTGCTGGCGAGGATGGACGAGGGGGCCGCTTTCCGGGGCTGGGACCTCTGGGTCGAGGGCGGCAAGCCCGCCGTCCACATCATCAACACCTGGCCCGACAATGCCCTGAAGGTGGTCGCCGACGCCGGCCTGAAGGCCGACGCCTGGAACCATGTCCTCGTCACCTATGACGGGTCGGGCAAGGCCGCTGGGATCAAGATCTACCTGGACGGCAAGGCCAGGACCAACCGGGTCGACGCCGACAAGCTGACCGGGACCATCCGGGCGAACACCCCGTTCAAGGTCGGCCAGCGGAGCGTCGGGAGCAAGGTCGAGGACGCGCTCTACCGGGACGTGAGGGTCTACGCCCGGGCCCTCCCCGCCGCCGAGGCCACTCGGCTGGTCGACGCGACCCGGCTTCATGATCTCGCCGGGCTCGCCCCCGAGAAGCGGCCCGCGCCGGATGTCGAGGCGGCCTTCGGCTGGTTCCTGGCGAACCAGGACCCGGCCTCGAAGGACCTTGCGGAGGGCCTCGCGAAACTGGAGAAAGAGCAGTCCGAGGTCAAGGCTCGGGGCACGATCGCCCACGTCATGACCGAGCGGGCCGAGCAGGCGATGGCCTACATCCTGTTCCGGGGCGACTACGACAAGCGTCGCGACGCCGTGAAGGCCGACACCCCGGACGTCCTCCCGCCGATGCCCTCCGACCTCCCGAAGAACCGGCTCGGCTTCGCCCAGTGGCTGGTCAGGCCCGAACACCCCCTGACCGCCCGGGTGACGGTCAACCGATTCTGGCAGGAGGTCTTCGGCAACGGGATCGTCAAGACGGCGGGCGACTTCGGCCTCAGCGGCGAGCCCCCCTCGCACCCCGAGCTGCTCGACCGGATGGCGATCGACTTCCGCGACGGTGGCTGGGACGTGAAGGCCTTCTTCAAGAGGCTGGTGACGACCGCCGCCTACAAGCAGTCGGCCGCCGCCACGCCCGAGGCGATCGAGAAGGACCCGCAGGACCGTTACCTCGCCCGGGGGCCTCGCTACCGGATGGACGCGGAGATGGTCCGAGACTACGCCCTGGCCACCAGCGGGCTGCTCGTCCCGAAGATCGGCGGGCCGAGCGTCCGGCCTTACCAGCCCGACGGGGTCTGGGAGGCAGTCGCGATGCCGGGCAGCGACACCCGCGACTATCGCCGCGACTCGGGCGAGAAGCTCTATCGCCGGAGCATGTACACCTTCTGGAAGCGGTCGGCCCCTCCCGCCTCGATGGACATCTTCAACGCCCCGAGCCGCGAGGTCTGCACGACCCGCCGCGAGCGGACCAATACCCCGCTCCAGGCCCTCGCCACCATGAACGACATCCAGTTCGTCGAGGCCGCCCGCCGCCTCGCCGAGGTCGTGATGAAGGAGGGCGGAGGCTCCGACGATTCGCGGGTCGACCTGATCGCCCGGAAGCTCGTGGCCAGGTCGTTCCGCCCCGAGGAGGCGAAGGTGGTGGCCGACTCGCTCGGCGGACTGGTCACCTACTACAAGGCCCACCCCGAGGACGCGGCGAAGGTCGTTGCCGTCGGCGAATCCAAGGCCGACCCGGCGCTCGACGCGCCGACGCTGGCCGCCTGGACGATGCTGGCCAACGAGCTGTTGAACCTGGACGAGGTCCTGAACAAATAAGCGGGAGGGGCGACCGACGATGAATCCGTTCCAGGAATACGTCCGGGGCGAGTCGAGAAGGCAGTTCCTCGGCCGCGGGGTCAACGCCGTCGGCTGGGCGGCGCTCGCGTCGCTGATGGGCGAGGGGCGTGGGGCCTCGGCCTCGCCGCCCCCGTTAACTCTCGAAGGGGCCTTGCCGGGCCTGGCCCATTTCGCCCCCAAGGCGAAACACGTCATCTACCTGCACATGGTCGGCGGCCCCTCTCAGCTCGACCTGTATGACTACAAGCCGAAGATGCAGGAGATGTACGACAAGGATCTCCCGGAGTCGATCCGCAACGGCCAGCGGCTGACGACGATGACCAGCGGGCAGAAGCGGTTCCCGATCGCCCCGTCCAAATTCCAGTTCGCCCAGCACGGCCAGAGCGGGATGTGGGTCAGCGATCTGCTGCCTTATACGTCCAAGATGGTCGACGACATGTGCTTCGTCCGGAGCATGAACACCGAGGCGATCAACCACGAGCCGGCCATCACCCTGATGCAGACCGGCAACATGGTCACCGGCCGCCCCTGCCTCGGCTCGTGGGCGTCGTATGGTCTGGGCTCGGGCAACCACAACCTGCCGACGTTCGTGGTCCTGGTCGCCAAGCCGTCCAACACCGAGCAGATCCAGGCGATCTCGGCGCGGCTCTGGTCGTCGGGCTATCTCCCCGGCGAGCACGCGGGCGTCTCGTTCCGCAGCGGCGGCGACCCGATCCTTTACATCAACAATCCTCCGGGCGTGCCGCCCGAGGTCCGCCGCAGGACGCTCGACGGCCTCCGGGCCCTGAACGAGGCGAACTTCCAGGTCGTCGGCGACCCCGAGACTCACACCCGGATCGAGCAGTACGAACTGGCCTATCGGATGCAGTCGAGCGTGCCCGACCTGACCGACCTCGCCGGCGAGCCCCCCTCCACCTACGACCTTTACGGCGAGGACGTGAGGAAGGGCGGCAGCTTCGCCCACTCGGCCCTGCTGGCCCGCCGGATGGTCGAGCGCGGGGTCCGCTTCGTGCAGATCTACCACAACAACTGGGACACCCACGGCAACGTCAAGGTCCGCTTGCCGAGCCAGTGCAAGGACGTCGATCAGCCTTGCTGGGGCCTGATCCAGGACCTCAAGTCGCGCGGGCTGTTCGACGAGACCCTCGTCATCTGGGGTGGCGAGTTCGGCCGGACGATCTACTCGCAAGGCGGCCTGTCGAAGGACAACTACGGGAGGGATCACCACCCGCGCTGTTATACAATGTGGATGGCCGGCGGCGGGATCAAGCCGGGGACGATCCACGGCGAGACCGACGATTTCTCCTATAACATCATCAAGGACCCGGTGCATATCCGCGACTTCCACGCGACCGTGCTGCACCTGATGGGGTTCGACCACGAGCGGTTCACCTATCGCTATCAGGGGCTCGACCAGAAGCTGACGGGCGTCGAGCCGGCCCACGTCGTCAAGGCCCTGCTGGCTTGATCGGCCGGCTGACCTGGGGGTTCGTCGGCCTCGGCCTCGCCCTGCGAGTCGGGGCCTATTTGCTCGACTTCCCGCTCTGGTGGGACGAGGCGTTCGTGGCGGTTAACCTGCTCCGTCGCGACGCCCTCGGCCTACTCGGGCCACTGGATTATGGGCAGGTCGCCCCCTTGCTCTTCCTCTGGGGCGAGCTGGCCTCGGTCCGGGTCCTGGGCTTCTCGGAATGGTCGTTGCGGCTGGTCCCCTGCCTGGCCGCGTTGGCGAGCGTGCCGTTGTTCCGGTTGGTCGCGGTCAAGCTCCTGGAACCGAGGGCGGCGCTCGCGGCCCTGGCGATCTTCGCGGTCTCGATCCACCCGATCCGCCATGCGGCCGACCTCAAGCCATACTCGCTCGACCTCCTCGCGGCCCTGGCCTTGCAAGGCCTGGCCTTGTGGTGGTGGCAAGAGCCGCAGACGGCCGGTCGGCTGCTGACCCTGGCGGGGGTCGTGCCGCTGGCCCTGGCCTGCTCGCACCCCTCGGCCTTCGTGGCCGGCGGGGTCGGTATGGCCATCGCATGGCCCGCCTGGAAGACGGGTCTATGGAGCGTCCGACTGGCGGCGCTGGCGTATGCCCTGGCGGCCTCGATCGCCTGGGTCGGGCTCTACTTGCTTTTCGCCCGCTCCCAATCGGCCGCGGCCTCGGAGGCGATGCGGGTGATGTGGACCCGGTCTTTCCCCCCGGCGGATTCGTTCCCGGCGCTGCTCGGCTGGCTGGCGGTGGTGCATACAGGCGACCTGATGGCTTATCCGTGCGGGGGTGAGAGCGGGGGGAGCATCCTGAGTCTGTTCGCGACCATGGTCGGAGTCGTCGCCCTGGTCCGGTCGGGCCGGGGGTTGGTCGCTTCGATCTTGCTGGCCCCCTTCGGGCTGGCGATGGTGGCGGCGGCCTTGCGGCTCTATCCTTACGGTGGGCCTGCGCCGCACGGTTCGGCGGCGAGGGTCATGCAGTACGCCGCGCCGGCCCTCTGCCTGCTGATCGGGCTGGGGGCTTCGCGATTGCTCCGGGGCGATCGGCCGTTCCGGCTCGGGCTGGTTGGTCTCGTCGTCGTCGGCCTGGTCCCGCTGGTCGAAGGGCTCCGGCAGCCTTACCGGGCCTATCAGGCGGAGGCATCCCGCCGCTTCGCCCGGGGGTTCTGGCCGGAGGTCGAGGCGGGGGCCGAGGTCGCCAGCCTCCGCTGGGACTTCGAGGGGGTGGCCGACTGGGACTCGATCCACCTCGGCGTGGCCGTGGCTCTCTGCGACGAGGCGATCAACTCCCCCTCCCGCAAGCGGGGCGGCCCTCGCTGGGGTGCGGTCTCGGCCGATCGTCCGCTCCGGTGCGTCCTGGAGGTCGCGAGCCCGAGCGATCGACCGCGGGTGGAGGCCTGGCTCGAACGGATGAAGGCGGACTTCCTCCTGACCCGACGCCGATCGACCCCGGTCAACACGGCCGAGCCGGGCCGGGCCCCTCGGCTCGAAGTCTACGAAGTCTACGAGTTCCTCCCCAAGGTGCGGCGGACCGTCGTCCCGCCGGACGCTCAGGCGGTCAAGGGCTCGTACAGCTCGGGGCTCCGGCTCTCGGCGGCCGGGATCAGGCCGTTGACGACGTGCTCGACGAAGTAAGGGGCCGCGCGATGGGCCTCCAGCGCGACCTGGTCGTCGTACTGTTCGTAGAGGAAGAACTTCCTCGGGTCCGACGTCGAGCGATGGGTCAGGTAGAACCGGCAGCCGGGCTCGGCGCGGGTGGCCTCGGTCAGCTCGCGGAGCCGCCCGGCCACCTCAGCTTCGAGGCCGGGCTTGATGACATAAGTGACGGCAAGGCAGATCATCGAATTTCCTCGCGCCCAGGGCACCGTGCCGGTCGGTCCGACGCTGATATCGTATAGCCCCAGGGCGTGCGCTCGCAACCTCGGCCAGGATTGACCCGTGGCTGAACGCCCCATACCCTTCGGCAAGGCCTTCGTCCTGGTCGTATCCGTCGAGGTTCGCATGATTGCTGCCGTCTCCCCTTCGCCCGAGGTCGCCCCCGTCGAGGCGATTCGCGCCCATTTCCCGGCCCTGAAGCGGCTCCACGACGGCCGCCCGGTCGCGTACTTCGACGGGCCGGGCGGGACGCAGGTCCCCCGGGTCGTGGTCGAGGCGATGGTCGACTACCTCTATCACCACAATGCGAACACGCATTGGGCATTTGCCTCGAGCGTCGAGACCGACGCGCTGATCGCCGAGTCGCGTCGGGTCGCCGCCGACTTCCTCAACGCCGGGGCCGAAGAGGTCGCCTTCGGCAACAACATGACGAGCCTGACCTTCCACCTGGCCAGGGCCCTCGGTCGGGGGATGGGGCCCGGCGACGAGGTGGTCGTCACCGAGCTGGATCACCACGCGAACGTCGACCCCTGGCGGGCGATGGCCTCGGAGCGGGGCGTGGAGGTCCGGGTCGCCCGGATGATCCCCGAGACTGGCCAGCTCGATTGGGACGACCTGGAACGGCAGGTGGGCCCCAGGACGCGGGTCCTGGCGATCGGGGCGGCTTCGAACGCGCTGGGGACGATCAACGACGTCGCCAGGGCCGCGAAGCTCGCCCGCTCGGTCGGGGCCTACAGCTACGTCGACGCCGTCCATTACGCCCCTCACCGCCTGGTCGACGTGCGGGCGATCGGTTGCGACTTCCTCGCCTGCTCGGCCTACAAGTTCCACGGCCCGCACGCGGGGCTCCTGTTCGGGCGGGGCGAGTTGCTGAGGTCGCTCGACGTGCCGAAGCTCCGGCCGAGTCCCGATTCGGCCCCCGACCGGCTGGAGACGGGGACGCAGAATCACGAGGGGATTGTCGGGACGGCCGCCGCGATCGACTTCCTGGCCTCGCTGGCCAGGGGGGCCGACCGCCGTGCCCGGCTGGTCGCGACCTTCGAGGCCCTCCATTGGCGCGAGTCGGCCCTCCTCGGGCGACTCTGGCGGGGCCTGGAGGCCATCGATGGCATGACCCTCTTCGGTCCGGGTCCGTCCGAGCCGAGGACGCCGACCCTCTCGTTCTCGCTCGAAGGCGTGGCCCCCCTGGAAGTCTGCCGCCACCTGGCCACGGAGGGGATCTTCGCCTCGCACGGCGACTTCTACGCGACGACCGCCGTCGAGCGGCTCGGCCACTCCGCCGACGGCCTCGTCCGCCTCGGTTGCGCCTGCTATACGACCGAGGAGGAAGTCGACCGCGTCCTGGCGGCCTTGCCGAGCGCCCGGCCTTGAGGTTCGGCGAGAATCCCCGGCGCGCCGGCCCGTGGTCAACGCTTTGCGAAGATGAGACTTGCGGCCGAACAGCTCGCCGTGCTCGTTGACGGAATCGGAGGATCAACCTACGATTTCGAATCCCACGGTCGGGCCGACCGGGCAAGACAGCGCGGTGGGGCCGTCGACGCCGAATCGTTGCGGGCCGGAATATCTCGGGAGATCGGCATGCGTGGAAGAGACCTCTCTCTGATTGCCCTGGTCGGGCTGGCCATGCTGCCCGGATGCACGAAAATGAAGGCGAGCCCGCCACCCCCCGGGGCCCCCGAGGTCCTCTACACATTACCGACGACCGACGAGATCACCGACTACGAAGAGTTCATCGGCCACACCGACGCCGTGCAGACCGTCGAGGTCCGGGCCAGGGTGACCGGCTACCTCGACAAGGTCAACTTCAACGATGGCGACGAAGTCGAGAAGGGGGCCCTCCTCTTCGACATCGACGCACGCCCCTACAAGGCCGAATACGACCGGACCGAGGCGACCCTGGAGCAAGGCCAGGCCCGCCTCGTCAGGCTCCAGAAAGACCACGACCGGGCCATCAACCTGATGAACCGGAACGCCATAGGACGCGAGGAGTTCGACCGGATCAACGGCGATTTCGAGGAGGGCAAGGCCCTGGTCAAGGTCTACTCCGCGGCCCTGGAGCGGGCCAAGCTCGACCTGGACTTCACCAAGGTCACAGCGCCGCTGAGCGGACGCTTGAGCCGGAGGATGGTCGACCCCGGCAACCTCGTCCAGGCCGACGTCACCGCGCTGACCTCGATCGTCTCGCTCGACCCGATGTACGTCTACTTCGACCTCGACGAGCGGACCCTCCTGAAGATCCGCCGGCTGATCGCGGATCGCAAGATGAAGTCGAGGCAGGAGGCCGAGTTGCCGGTGCTGGTCGGGCTCTCCGACGAGTCGGACTTCCCGCATCGGGGGACCATCAACTTCAGCGACAACAAGGTCGACTCCAGCACCGGGACCCTCCGGGTCCGTGGCGTGATGAGCAACCCCAAGCCCCGCCTGTTCTCGCCCGGCCTCTTCGTGAGGATCCGCCTGCCGATCGGCAGCCCGAAGAAATCGATCCTCATCAATGAGGAGGCGATCGCGACCGAGCAGAGCAACAAGTTCGTCTACGTCGTCCGCAAGTCGAAGGAGAAGGTGAAGGACCCGAAGACGAAGCAGGAGACGGAGGTGGACATCGAGCGGGCCTTCGCCAGGCCGATCAAGGTCGGCCCGCAGAGCAAGGGACTTCGCGCGATCACCGAGGGTCTCGAGGTGACCGACCGCGTGATCATCAGCGGGCTCCAGCGGGTCAAGCCGGGCGAGCCGGTCATCCCCGTCCTGGCCAAAAAGGAGGCGACGGCACCGATGCCGACGGCACCACCGCCGACGACGGTCCCCGCCACGGCCAGCGTCGCGACGCCGCCTTCGGCTTCGCCGACTCGATGAACCCGGAGGGGCGGCCGGGCGGCCGTCCCCTGGGAGCTTGCCTTCCCTTCGACCCTCGGGAGTCCCGGCCTTGATCTCGCGCTTCTTCATCGATCGGCCGATCTTCGCGGCGGTCCTGTCGATCGTGATCACTCTGGCCGGGTCGATCGCGCTGGCGACCCTGCCAATCGCGATGTATCCGGCGATCTCGCCGCCGACGGTCCAGGTCGACTGCACCTACCCCGGGGCGAGCGCCCAGGTCGTCGCCCAGACGGTCGCCACGCCGATCGAGCAGCAGGTCAACGGCGTCGAGAACATGCTCTACATGTCCTCGCAATGCACCAACGACGGCGCCTACAACCTGACCGTCACCTTCAAGCACGGCGTCGACCTGAACATGGCCCAGGTCCTGGTGCAGAACAGGGTGAGCCTGGCCGTCCCGCTCCTGCCCGACGTTATCAAGCAGACCGGCGTGACCACGCGGAAGAAGTCGCCCGACATTCTGATGGCCCTGGCCCTGACCTCGCCCGACCGGACTCGCGACCAGCTCTTCCTCAGCAATTACGCCCTGATGCACCTGAAGGACGAGATCGCCCGCCTGCCCGGCGTGAGCGACATCGGCGTCCTCGGCCAGCGCGATTACAGCATGCGGATCTGGGTCGACCCGGAGAAGCTCGCCTCCCGGGACATGACCGCCACCGACGTCGCCAGTGCCATCCGGGCCCAGAATCGCCAGGTCGCCACCGGGCAGATCGGCCAGCCGCCGATCCCGAGCGGCCAGGAGATCCAGGTCCCCTTGAGCGTCATCGGTCGGCTGACCGAGCCCG
>JAABUK010009706.1_pt1 | contig 13071 bp, 12 predicted proteins | sample 5559141 | NCBI WGS metagenome assembly JAABUK01 (sample SAMN10711869, study PRJNA513367) | rock metagenome | isolation source: Antarctica rocks | place: Antarctica: Victoria Land, Pudding Butte nord | collected 2016-01-03
GAAGCATCGCACGACATGGAGCAGGTCAAACAAGAACGTACAGCACTTGCGGGCCGTACAGCGCTTGCGCCCTTCGTGCTAGGAGTACGATGGAGGCCGATTTTGTTATAAGTTTGAGCGGAGTCAATTTGCGACATAGGCATCTGTCCATGCAGAAGTTAGGCGTACCTTGACGGGAGGACTCGCGGCGACTTCCTTCACCGTTTCCAGCCAACAGCATGTTTGAGCAATACATCAGCGACTGGCTGACCAGCTACTTGGGACATTTCCTGGATATCAAACGAGAAAACTTGAGAGCTAACATTCTCAGCGGTAAGATCAGTCGGACCTCTGAAGTCGTGGGACTTGCAAGATAATGGTGACGTCAATGTGCATGATGCTGCAGCTTTCTCTGAGCCGGCGGGGCTGACCTTGAAAAATGTCAAGCTCAAGACAGAAGCCTTGGATTTTTTCCAGCTGCCTGTTGCAGTTGAGGAAGCTGTTGTTGGCTCCTTGCATGTCAGAGTGAGTATGCACTATGCAAGTGCTGAATTCCAGTGAAAGACGTCACGTCATGCTAGGCATGTCCAAAAGCAAACTCGAACACAAGCTGCTCTCTAGTAACCTGTGAAACACACCCTGAGCAAAAGCTGAAATGCATGTCACTGTGCAGTGTCCCTGGGGTTTCAGAGGACGTAATGTCATTGAGCTGTCGGATGTCTTCATCTGTGTCTCTCCTAGGCCAGAGGCCGACTGGGAGGAGGGCCCTGCCAAGCGCAGGGCTTATGCTACCAAAAGGGCACAGCTCAGTGCTGCTGAGGCGTCTCGGCAGCTGACAGGAGCAAGCTCTGGCCAGAAGAGCGGCTATGGCTGGTCATTCTTGACCTGGAGCGGCAGCATCCTGCTGAACAAGCTGCAGTTCAGGATGAAACGCACTCACATCTGCTTCAAGGTCAGCCTACTTGCAGTAGCTGCATGCGGCTTTTGATCGGCACATTGCATGTCCGTGCTTGACAGCAGGCCCGTGATTTTTACCTGCTGAGTTGAGTTTTCTCCCAGGTCCAGGAATCAAGCGGTCAAGGCAAGGGCACTGAGTTCGGCATGCACTTGGGACTGGTGGAGACTGGCTATGATGATCAGAAGATAAAGATCAAAATGAAGGAGTCAGGGACGGTCAAGCAGGCAAGCCACAAAAGCATGCTTGAGAGTCTTTTTGCTGCTGATACAGCACATGACACCACAGCCACTAGCGCCACCTTGAACTGGTGGCATGCAGTCTGTCACTCATGACATGCCTGTGACTGCAAGCCATTCAGAACAGCATTCTAGTGTGCACATATTAATCATGCCGTCTGTCTGCTGCTGGCAATTCAAGACAAGGGTTGCCTGGTCTGCAGGCTGCCAAGGTCTTGAAGGACATCTCAGTGCAGCAGCTGTCCGTGTACTGGCAAGCCAGCAACCCAGAGCAACCACCCAGCACGTTTAGCATGGAACTTGACGGCTGGCAGCATATTGAACACCCAGCAGGTGGCTCAGCCAAGCCAATGCCTGACAGTGCAACACTGCAGCATGCCGACGCTGACTTGGGGTCCACCAGCTCAGTTTCTGTAGACACAGACAATCTGAACCTGATTCTGCCTCCAACAAACTGTGACCTGCGTGTCAGCATGAAGACTGACAAGCACACAGGGGTTACCCGCCTGGGTGCTGTGGCGCTGGTTGAAAGAGTACAGCTGCATCTGCACAAGGACCAAGTATCTGATATAGCACGCATGCAAGATCAGTATGCGGTCTGGAATTTGCACAATCAGTATGCTGTGCTTAGGCCCACAGGCTGGCGCTCTGATGCTGCTGCTGCTGTGACTCCAAGGTACGTCAAATCCATGTCAATAGCATGTTGCTCGGCACAGCATGGCTTCACACTGTGCTGTGCTCGTAGTGAGCCTGGTCAGCAAGCCTGATCTGTCACATCAAGTTATTGAGACATTCCCTCAAAAGTTTGCTGTCACAGCCTGTGCTCTAATTCCAACCTACTTTGAATACACGGTGCTGCTGTCCAGCCTATGGTCATAATGTTCTTGCAAGTCTAGAGGAGGCTATCAGGCCTCAGCTGCAATAGGCAGCTGCAGTGTATCACGTATGGTTGCAGGCTGCTTTGGCAATATGCAATCCAAGCTGTGTTGCAAGACCTTGGTCAGCACCATCCCCGTAAATTAACTGGAGCAACTTTGCTTGAGTGGAGGGACCAAAGGCAGCGCTACGTTGAGCTATGGACGCATCACCTCCAGAGTGTGAAAGGCTCATCAGATCAGGTACTCACAACGTGAACTTGAAGCATTGTCATCAACACAAAACACATGAACCTGCATCACATATGGTCAAGCTCCACGCGCCGGAGGCTTGACTATGTGATTTGCATTCTACAATCACGCTGTTGGCATTGGTTTCTCATATTGCGTCCTATACACAGAAAACTTCCTAGCTTCCCTCTTGGTCCCTGCTGCCGTATCAACAAGCAACTGAGCTCCTTTGCTGCCAGGCAAAGCAGGAGCAAGAGCAGGCGCAGATAGAGGCACTGGAGATGAAGCTGCTGGTCCCCGACATCCTTCTTTTCCGTCTCCTAGCTTCCAGAGCGCTGAAAAGGCGCCCCAGCCAGCAGGGGTCTCACATACCCCTCCTCTCAGAGAGCAGCAGCGCGGCAGCAAGCAAGGACAGCAGTGTGCAAGTGCTACTGGAGGCCGTTAAGGATTTGGGGTCCCCAAAGGAGGCAGGGTCTCCCAAAGAGGATCAATCCAAGGAGGCTGACTCACCACCTGAGTCAAGTTCAAGGTAGGTGATGGCAGCCCGAGTCTACAGGCAGTGCTCTGCAATGCAGGCTATGCAGCTCTGAAGCTCTGGCTATGTGACATATGCTGCCAAGCTGAGCCATAGCATCTGCACGTGACACAGTTGACCATTTGGCTTGCAGCAGCCTGCCTGTGCTTCAACAGCTGCATGATTTGCATGCAGCAGCTGCAAAATGCAAATGCTGCCTCTCAGACTTTTCCAGATGCTCTAGGCTGTGTTCCAATCTGCTGAGTTTTCCTGGTCACACTTGTCATCAGTGAAGCCTCTAGCTTGTGCCATTTGCAGTACGGCAAGAGCAGTGTCTGATCACAGGCAGGGATGGTGGACGTGGGGCTTGTCTGGGGTATCCTCCATCCTGGGATATGTGCCCTCAAAGGAACACCCCCAGACCCTGCCGTTGCGCCCATCTCAGGCAGAGATGCAGGAGCTGTTTGCCACCCTCAGCTTGGACCCCAACAACCTGCCTGATGGCAGAGATCCGTCCAGAAAGCTTGAAGTCATTGCTGATGTCAAGGTTGGTCTGCTGCTGGCATGCATGTGTGACAAACATGAGGGTGTCAAGTGTCGTCATTTTCATTGTGTTGGCATTGCATACGAGATTGTTTTTGCAATCAATGCAGCACATATGCATGCCAGACATTATGCATGCATGCACGCAGGGTTGAGTGTTGGCTACTGGGCGTGATGTTCTGTAAAAGTACACAGTGCCGCAATACAACAGATCGTGCTACAACTGTGAGCCCAGACTCCTTCACGCTGTCATTGGTCATTAACCTCACACAAGTCTAAACTTCTGGTTCTCATGCCTTGACCGCAGATTGCATCTGGAAGTGTCAATCTCTCAGATGCCGTAAGGGGCGCACAGGCCAAGCAGTTGGCTTCCATTGACTTGGAACAGCTGAAAGTGTATGTTCAGCTAAGGTCAGAGGCTACGCATGCTAAGATGACAGTCCAGGAGATAACAGTGCAGGACTTGGGCACAGGGGCTGCAAACGGTGCTGACGTGGTGTTAGCCAGATGGCAGCAGCCAGGTACATCAGCTGCCGCTTCACGCTCTGGTGGAAGACATTACGCTCACTCTTGCCTACTGGGCAGTGCATAGCAGCAATTCATGACCATGTTCAGCATGAAGGTTTAAGCGCCAAGGCTGGCAAACATGCAGGGTGTGTTTGGAGTTTAACTCCGTTGATTTGGAAGCATGCAGTTGCTTTCACCTGACTCCTTGGGATTCAACGTCTTGACCCTTCCCATGCAGCATGAAGGGCATTGGCCTGGCTGCATGCAGGCAGTGGGAGCAGCATTGAGTCAGTTGAGCATGCTACAGCCAGGTCCTCAGGCAGCATCAGCCCGAGCAGCAGCTTTGTAGTTGTTCCTGAGCTGCTGAGTGAGCCCCCAGTGCTAAAGATGCAGTTCGACCACAAGGCAGGTGAGCAGCAGCGTTTGCAGCATGCTTTTGCTGGTGATTCAGCACCAGCTTGCTGGCTTGCCACATCAATTTGATCAAGCCTGTGCCATCCCTGTGACTTGATCAACTGTCTCAGGTGAGTGCTCCTCAGTTTCTCTTGCCCTGGCAAGGCCACCATTCATATGCTCAGCATATTACTTGCACAGCCCTCAAAGCATGCAATTGCATGGTGATCCCAAAGATGCAGCAGGGACTTTCTGAACAGAGTCAGTCATTCCCACGCCAGTTGGTGCAATGCAGATGACAGCCCAAAGCTGGAGGTTTGGGTACAAGCCCTGCATGTCAGTCACCGGCCCACCTGCTGGGCTGCCCTCTCAGCTCTCACAGCAGCAGGTCCCAAGGACACTCAGTCAAGCCGTGTGGCCGACACTGCTAACCTACTGAATGACAGCAAGGCTCAAACTCTAGCTCAGGCCCAGAGAGCCATCAAGGCCTTCATGCTTCCAACAGTTGCTGTCAAGGTCAGACACTGCGTTCATGCTGTGATTTGCACCTATCATATTCTCTTGATCATGTATTTGTCTGTAAGGACACAGCCTGCCAGGCTCCAGACTCATTGGTCAATGAAAATCAGCAGCTATGACTGTCTTTTGTTGGTGCTTGAGCCTCATGTGATGCCTTCAGGTAGAGGATGTGGTGGTTTTGATGAGTCAGCATGGTCAGCCAGCCTCTGAAGGCTGCAGCATTGTGCACACAGGAGCCATCCAGATCACTCATGAGCCAGAAGCTGGTCAACTGGTGCAGCAACAACACCTGGTTCAACAGCTGCAGCAGCATTGCATACGGCAGAAGAGCTTGTCCAAGGAAGCCTTGCAGGAGCTGCTCACACAGGTCTGCTCCAGCCTGATGTCTTGACCTACACTATTTCTAGGTCGCTATGCAAAGCTTCTGCTGCGCCTGTCACAAGCCGGTGTGCTGTGCTGCTCTGTGCCATGCCCAGCTGTATAGCACATACTTTGCTGCTAGTCCATCTCTGCATACATTTGATTTGGCAGCACATGCTACATCATTCTAAAACATAATGTGATACGTCAACCTTGACTCCTTGCATGATGTACAGGTGCAAACCAAGGTCCTGTACCAGCGCCTATGCGTTACTCTGGATGCAGTTCAGCTGAGCACCGGCAATAGGTTGAGCAACCTGTCCCCCGCTGGCACAACAGTGCTGAGCCCCTGCCGCTGCACAGCCTACCTAGACTTGCACCGCGCCTCAGGAGATGCACTGCTGCCCCAGCTCAAGGCTCTGGTGGAGCTTGATCGTGTGCAAGTGCACCTCACTCCAGCATCCATGGCAACTCTGCAGTCTTCGTTGCTGCAGAGCAGTGGTCCAGCCGATGCTGAGCAGTTGCACTCTGAGGCTGAGCAAACAGTAAGGAGACTCTCTTAACATCTTAGGGCTGAGTTTGACCCTCCTGTGGAGACCTGGTCTTGACCCTCCTGTGAAGATGTTGTCTGTTCAAAAAAGGCCATACCACACTCTGTGCAGCACCAACACATCATTGTGGGTGACATTTCTTGACATGCTGTGGGATTGTGAAGCATGTGCTGATTGGATGCAGCATGAAAGCCCGGTACTCTCATGAAATGCTGTTTTGTGCTGCATTGCAGGGTCAGCCATTAGCAGAGGTGAATGTGACTGCTGGCATAGTGTCAATGGCGTTCGATGATCGTCAGAGCCAGGATGCTGATGCCAGGAATACACACTTGAAGCTGAGAGGCCAGAAGCTGAATTTGCTGCTGGAGGTGATGCAGGATGCAATTGCCACAAAGGTCAGCTACTTCAATGTCAAGTCTCTGTCACACACCAGCGTAGGACTGATGGATTCTACATTGAGAGACTTGTCTGTAATACACTGCATGAATTTAGATGTGACTGCACTTTGGGACTATGGATCACCTGGGCTGACAGACAGCTGATATGAGCTACCATAAGGTGTTTTTGAGACTCGAGGGTCTGTTAACACTGAAGGGCCTGTGACACTTACTTACTGCCTGTGATACACATTTTGCAAGCTACAACTACTGGGCACCGCCAATACATACAGAAATGCATCTGCTGCTTGTCACGAATGGGTTTACAGGATTTTGTCTGCGTTTTGTAAAGCACGCACACTATCATTGAACTGGCTGTCAAAGTGCAATTGGTTGATGTGCAGGCAACCCTGCTGCAGCTGCATGCCAGTGACAGGAGCCAGTACATCAGCAAGAACCCCAAGATCTATGGAACGTATTCTGTGCCCCGCTTGGCTCAAGTGATGAGCATTGACAGCTTGACGGTGCGAGTGGATCACAGTCAGGCAGACGGCCTGTTAGTGTCTGGCCGTCTGATGGGGGCCACTGCAAAGGGTTGGCCTGGGGAAAGTGGTAGTATGATTAGCAGGTGCCTTTTACCAAAGCATACATCTCATGGGACTGTTCACGCATGCCTGAAATTGATACACGGCCTTGTGATGCAGCACATCATGCTCCCATATAAAACATGTCAGTTGTCAGGCACTCTGCCTCAGGTACACCTCATGTCCTGTACAGAGCACCATTTTGAAGTTGCGCTGGTGAAACTGCCAATCTGTGTCTTCATTGAACGTAGCGTGTAATAAAGATGTGCGACGTTTAGATGTCACACCAACCCACGTGAGAAGATCACACACATCTGTCCGTTGCATCTCAACACAGTTTTCATAATGTGGCGCAGGCTGACAAGCAAGACCCCAGCACAGGCAGAGTTCACAGTGTACAACACTGTGGACCGCCTGCAGACCTCTATCACCCTCCAGGATGGTTGCTTCGGCACCGCCACCCTGATGCGCATTGCTGCCCTCTTCATGCCGTCCCCCACGCCTGCATCCCTCACCACCTCGCAAGCCTCCGCCAACACTGTTGCAGCCACTGTGGCAGACTCAGACCGCCTCACCTTTGAGCAGCACGCCGAAGGCAACCTCACATCCTTTGGCACTGATGGTCTCCAAGTGCAGGCTGGCAACGAGAGTGCCTTTGGTCTAAGTTCTGTGCCAGAGTCATCCCCGCAAGGAGTCAGCTTGGAGCCTGAACAAGCAGGGCTGCTGCCAAACTCTCAGACAAAGGGAGAGCCCCGTTCACCATTACCTGATGCACCAGAGTCAAGCCAAAAGCAAACAGACTTGGGGCCTGAACTGCTTGATGGCGTGCAGCATCAAGCTGAGCAAGAGCTCGCTGAGCCTGCAGCAAACAGTCTCCTGGCTGATGCTGCCAATGCTGAGGACATGGCCGACATTGACAGCCAGTCATCCCTGTCGGAGGCACACAGATCCAGTGCAGATGATCCTGAAGCACATGCACCTGTACAGGGTGCGCTAGGTTGGACAGACCTGCCTTCACCCTCACCCCCCATGATTCCTTCAGCTGATCAAGGCTTGCTGTCTGCCATTGAGACACCACTGAGTGGCGCCAGTCACGGTGCCCAAGCAGAGAAGCAAGCAGCTGCCACAGCTGTGTCTGCAATGGCACTGGAGAGAGTGACCACCACAAGCACCTTGCCTGAAGAAGAGCAAGCAGAAGGCATGCCAGCTGGCAGCGCAGAGGCTGACAGGTTGATCCCTATGCCTAGAGACCCTGAAGAGGAGGTAGAGCCCAAGTCAGAGCGCAAGGAGCAGTTCTCGTTAGAGATTGTGCGGTGCAAAATAGTTTGCCCTGCAAAGGTGAACACCAATGCCTTCTCAGATGCAGACCCTAGTCCTCTGGATCACACCCTTTACATGGAGATCCCTCACTTCATCCTGCAGCTTCCTGTCAGTCAGCCAGCTCAGCACCCGCGCCCCCACCCAGTTGACCTGAATGTCAGGCATGTCCTAAACAGGCACCAGCCAGCAGTACCCGCCCCAGATGCAGTAGCCTCTTCTCCCTTTGCTAGCAACGACCAACAGGGCACAATCTTCTCCGTGACCAACCTTACCCTGTATGTCGCCTTGCAAGAGGAGTTTGACCTACCTGAGTCAGTCACCAGTAGCTCAGAAGCTCAGACTCAGCTGCCGCCCTTCCTCAGCATACCCACAGCAAGCTTGATTGCTGTGCCCCCACGTCCACCCCCCCAGCATGCATTCCTGCGCTGTCAGCTTCCCCACCAGGATGTGCCCACCTTTGAGCTGGAGATGAAGACAGCAGAGGTGACTGCCAAGCCAAAGCAGCTGCAGACCATATCTGCTTCAACCATCCGCTACAGCACAGAGATGGACAACATCTTGGGCAAATCCCCCTCTGACCAACCTGCCCCTGTCCCAGCAACTGCTGCTGACCCACCCCTGCAGACCAATCCACCCACAGCGTCAAGCAACAGGGATCACCCCAGAGACCAGCAGCAAGCATCCCAGGCTGAAACATATCCTGGCTTTGCTGTAGAGGCCTCTGTTGGTCTTGTCAGCCTGCAGCTGCACAGCAGCAGTGCAAAGCTTCCTGCATTGGTGCTGCAATGGCAGCGCCTGTCAGGTCATTACGCTCAGGCTGCAGGACAACAGCAGGCGACAGCCTGCGGCCTCACATGGCACTACCTTGCGCTGCACCTGACTGAAAACCCAGCAGAGCCTTGTCAGCAGCTCTCCCTTGAACATGTCGGTATGCTCAGGTCAGGGTCTCTGCTTCTGCCTGGCAGAATCTCCAGGGTTCACAGTGAGCCACTTGGCAGTCACGGTGCCCCTTCATCTTCACGCTCTTCCCATCATGGAGGGTCAGGCCGCCTGACCCGTGGGCTAAGTACCCGGCATCACATGACTGCTGCCAGAACCATTTCTGCAGAAGAGGAGCTCCTCAGCCATCAGCATAGCCTGTCCAGGCTGCATGTTGCCCCTTTAGGCAACGGCAGGTCAGGCTTGGGTGGTCTCACTGGCTTGGCAGAGATCGCTGCTGATGATGATGGGTCAACCCCCAGCTCGCCCCAGTACATCTTCAACAACCGTGCCAGGCTTGCATCAGACAGCTTCAATGAGATGCTGGAAGGTATTCTGCCATCACTATCTGCGTTGTCACTGCAAAAAGCTACAAATCAGCAGCACGACAACTCAGACAATGGCAGCTCGAGCGTCAGTGGCTCGCACTCACACAGGCGGCATAGGCTAGACCGGCTGAAGTCTCTGGGCAGAGCAACATCAGTGGCCAGCAGTACTATCAGTGTCGAAGAACTGCAGCGGCACGTCCCAGTCATCCGCCACCGGTCAGTCTTCATGAGTCCCACCCCACCTACCCCCTATGCGGACGCCCCTGACTTGTCAACCTTCACCAGCGCAGCCAGCAGCTTTGACTTGTCTTTTGCTCCCTCCATCCCATCACGGCAGGCCTTGCCTGTCTACCATGATGCACCAGATAGGCTGGGCAGCACTCTACCCGATGAGGACATGCCAACATCCCCACGGGGCACCCCCCTACCGGAAGGCTGGTCCCCCGACATGCTGCCAGCTGGCGACAGGCTGCTTCTGCTGCTGGGTTCTAAAGAGTGCTTTGCAGCTAGTGATGGCATTGCTAGCTCTTCTACAGATGCCAGCATTGGGTGTAGCTTGCTACCTGCAGCCAACGATGCTGACGTACCTCTACAATCTGCTCTGGAGATCTGCGCCAGTGACATGATGTTGCGTGTGTATCTTGAGGTGGGTCCTTGACCTCAGCCATAAGTGTCAGACCTCTTCTGGTAGTGTATCACAACACATGACTTGTATTGTGTTGAGCATGCTTACCGCTGTGATCCTGATCACAAGCAGATGCTTGACCTCTTGACAGCCCTATCTGGCTTGCATGGCAAGCTTGTCAGCTTTGAGACTAAAGTTCTGAAGACAGAACAAGCTCTGCTGTTTTGTACCTGCAGGGGTGGCAGCTGTTGATCCACACTTCTTATGAGAGTATTGAAGCTGTTATGAAGGGACAACAACAGCCACACCAGCAGGCAAGCAGCACGCAGCCTAGTCAGCATGACCCAAGTCAGCTAGCTATGTCACGCAGCATGGGCTCACTGGCAGCAGCAGCTCAAGGCCTGTCTATCCAGCTGCATGCCACCGAGGTTGTAGCAGAGCTGGTGGGCAACATTTTTCCAGGTGAGAACGCAGTCAGATGAAAGTCAAAGACATCAAGATCATAGGATGACAAGATGATGAGAGTTGTAAGATCTTGAGACTAAAATGAGATGTGTTCTCACCTGGAAGCCTTCTCATTTTTGCATCAAGAATTTACAACTCTCATCATCTTGTCATCCTATGATGTTGGTGTCTTTGATTCTCATCTTACGCATTTCCTTGGGAGCAGCTGGGTTATTGCCAATCGTTCCATGGTCATGCATCTGTTTTTGCAAGCCTGCTGGCAGAGCATGTGCAAGGCTTCTGACAGGCTTGTGTTGATAACTGCTACACGCCGCAGCTGCTGTTGTCGTAGCCACCCACCCTGCAACAAAGGCCAAGAAAGCCAGTAAGTTACGCCATGAGCTTGCATATGCTGGGGCAGCAAAACTGGTCTTGGACAAGTCATCAACCTGGATATGGGGCTTCCACATCAACTATGCTGCAGTGTCATTATCCATGTGGTGAAAGTACATATGCACAATGGCAAGATGCGCCTACTATGCCAGTGTGACTGTACTGTGCATGCAGGCGAAAATGCCTTGTCTCCTTGCATCTCGGTCAGGACAGCCATCACCATTGACAGCCACACCACTGCTGGGGGTCAACTGCAGCACTGCTTAGCTGTACCTCGCCTGGCGGTGGCCACTGCCCTCATGGAGCTGCCACCAGACATTCGCTCCATGGTGAGCAGGTTTGAGGGTGGGGTCCTCATGGGCGCCCTTGACTTCCAGGCTACCCTCACCCTGCCTATTGTGGCGTCAGGTATGCTGACTGCTGCTAGCAGGAGTGAGGTGTTGCTGAACATACAATGAAAGAGAACTGCAGTTGCTGCTTTGGCTTGTCATCACACTAGCGTTCCTTGCATGATATCCTCGTTCACCTGCACAAGCAACTGCGCCAGGTCTGTCACATGGCATGTTGATTGCAGCTGTGGCGCACAAACTCTGTGCTTGCTGTAGCAGCAGCTGAGCATCTCACATGATCAGACTCTGGTTGCTTTTGCTACCTCATCGTTTCTCTGCCAGCCTTCATGCTGCTATCAATCTGCAGGTGGCATCCCTCCAGCTGAAAATGGGCTGTCTCTCCAGTTGGAGGAGCACACAACTCACCCACAGCAGCAGCTCGAAGCGCCAGTCTTGGCTGTAGACCTGCAGCTGGATCAGTTGTGCATCTATGCATCACAGCGGCGTCTGTGCATTACAGCTGCTCTTGTCAAGGCATTCCATGAAGTACAGGAAGGGCTGCTGCTGGCTGCTAGACCCAGGACCACCACCCTCCCTGTTGAGGTTGCACCCACACCCAAGGTGCAGCCTTTGCCATTCACACTGCATAGTCTCCAAAACTATGACCTGCTGTAATGATAACAGAAACACATTTTGTTGATGATGTTGCAATGACTGCCTGATTATGGCATTGCGCTGTATAATCTGTGTTGCCTTTGCAACCCGCAGTATGCTGCACAAGCATTGACACTCCTATCTGCCTACTGCGTTCTGCCCCACAAATGTTGTTTTGTTGGGACTTCTATAATGTGTTGTGTTAACTACTTGTCCCTGTCACAGTTGTTGCATCTGCTCCTGGCATGTGTTATCCTGAGTCACAGTCACAATGCATTGTGTTCTGTTCTGATGTTTGCACATGACAATGCAGATTGTGTTTCGCTGTGTATGGAAGACAATCATAAAAAACCATGTTGGGAGCGAACAGATGCCATGCACTCTTGCAGGTTGCAGCAATGTGGTCCTCACATAAGTACTGTATCCTGCAGGCCCAGAGCATGCTTAGCTTTGAGACCCTTCTGAAGACTCGCTGTAGCTTGAGAGCCAACAAGATGGCTGTGCTTCTCAGCAATGACAAGCACGATGATGACACACCTATCATTGAGGCAGTGGCATCAGACTTCATGCTGAGCTTGTCAGGGCAGGCAGCACATCAGCAGCTGTCAAGCCAATGTGGTGCAAAACTGGGCTTAGATGTGTACAACAATGGGTTGATGGGGTGGGAGCCCCTGCTGGAGCCCTGGACGAGCTCGCTGACCGTTTCCATGCCTCTCACAAGGCGAGTCATTCTGATTTGGGAGTGACTTGCTACACATCCTGCAAACCAATGTGGCTCCAGCAACTTGCTCCAGAAGTGAAGTCTTCATCAAACCGGTTGGTCAAACTGAGGCAGTGCTGCTGCTGGCATTAACCTACTTTTCCCACAGCAGTAACACACATTGGCAAGCATTCAACGCCCTCAAGGCTAGTCATGATGACAGATCTGAAGGAGACCATGGGGTCTGCACCCAAATGATGTGCAAACACGACAGCGTGTCTGCATGGCAGACCGTCCCCTGCTGCTACTCAGGCAATCAATGTTTGCTCGCCTGCAGGCAAGGTGGCAGGGAAGACACACAGCTGGAGGCTCAGCAGCTCAGCGTGACACTCAAAACTCAAGACACTCTTGAGCTGACCTTCACACAGGCAGTGGTGAGCTGCTATCAAGCTGCTCAGGGCGTTCTCAATGATGTTGCCCTTGTGGCGGCTGAACCCACCACCCTTGAAGATGTCATCCTGTCAGACGATGGGAACCTGAGCCCGGGGGGAGAGGCTTTGTACTGGCTGCAGAATCTAACCGATATGCCCCTCCAGTTCTGGTCAAGTGGACCTGGTCAGAGCAAAAGGACAGTGCCCTTTGCTTTTGAGCCTTCTGATTTGGGTGAGTTGC
>JAABUK010009707.1_pt1 | contig 13071 bp, 17 predicted proteins | sample 5559141 | NCBI WGS metagenome assembly JAABUK01 (sample SAMN10711869, study PRJNA513367) | rock metagenome | isolation source: Antarctica rocks | place: Antarctica: Victoria Land, Pudding Butte nord | collected 2016-01-03
TTGGCGAACGTTCACTTGGTGAAGGTCAAGTGGGCATGATGCCGTTGACCTCTTCAGCAGCTGCTGCATGCTAAAGCATCAGCAGCCTCCCCAGCAAGCCTTGCAGCCGACCTGCTGGCTGGTGAATTGGCAGCATTGTTGTACCTGGGGGACATACTGTGTCTTTTCACCAAGTGGTGACAGCAGCTGATTCACCCTGTGAGTGCCGCTGTTGACAGCAGCGAACCGCCCCTCAACATGACCTTGTCTGCATGCCACCTCAGGGCTACCTAGAGGAGAAAGAGACAAGAGGGCAGACCAGGGTCCCAGGAGAAATTCACACCCGGCCAACTACAGCAACTGGCACAACAAAGAACCCAACCTGGCAGCATGCAGTGGTTTCTGACCTCCTACCATCTGCAAAGGACCATGCGCAGCACTTCACTCTCCTCAGCAGAACTGTCAAGAAATGTGGCAAGATTGTCGGACGGCCAGAAGATTTTCAACTGTAATTCATTGACATCAAGGGACATGTGCTGACAGCCAACGAGATTGACATCAACAATGAGAACAGCATTATGTTCACACCAGCTGGAGAGTTGTACCTTGGCATCACCAGCGGCAATAAGCAACAGAAACTGTCCTCAAAGGCAGGGCGTTGCATAGCGGTCAAGCCAGCAGAGTTATTGACAGCTGGCTTGGTAGCTTTTGTCAGCGTCGTCAAAGAGATGATGGACATAATGGGTGGTGTTACGCTGCTGTACACAACCGATGGCAGCTTTCAATGGGGCAGAGCTGGGCAGATCTGCTTTCACATAAGAGTCAGTTCTGGTAGATCACAAACTGTCGCAGGAGCAGAAAGCATTTCGACGAGCTGCAAATGCATAGATAAGTGCACATATGAAGCACAAGGCGCTGATGGCAAACAGCAGCATCGAAGGAGCGCTGTTCTTAACAACGCAAGACATGCCTATACACCCGCTCACATGAGTCTGCGTTGCGGTCCTCTTCCGCGCTACCAACAGCGGCCATGTTGTAGACGAGAAAGAGACAAAAAGACCGGCGCAAGAAGCATGAAAAAGGAGCAGTAACGTGGAAGCGACAATTTTTGAGGAAGAGAAATAGAGCCCGCTTCGCACGTCGACGAAGAAACCGGGAAGACCTGCTTCCAGCCCAAGCAAAGGGCGGCGCACCAACTTTGCTCAAACAGCGGCACAACACACGCGCGACAGGACATGGCGTTGACCGGTAGCGTTGACCATGACCTCATAGTCAGCACAATTGGCCGATCTGCATGCAGATCTGCATGCGTAACGGCACTGGATGTTTAGATTTTGAAGTCAAACACCTGGAGAAATGTGCGCGTGAATTTGATTCCGTGCAAGTCACTGCAGTGCACCCGAACAAAGCTAACAAGATCTTACACTACATCGTGTTGCAAGTTAGAAAAGATCCCGACCAGACAGCCGACAGGGTCAGAGATCAAGCTGCGCAGGAGGGTTTGCACACAGCACAACACCTGTTCTCCGTGAAACAAAGTGTGAAGAAACAGATAGAAACTGATGGCCAAGAGACTGCCACGCCAAAACATTGCTGTTCCTCAGACTTGTGCTGGTGAAGGCTCTGTTTTCACAGTGTCTAGACAGATCTGTCACGCTGTATGATGCACCCGCAGGTTGCATCTTCACACATGTTTTTGCATGCACGAAAGAAGTTGATGAAGAACTGACTGCCTTGGATGAATGGGGAGCAGAATGTGATGTTTATGAAGCCTGTGCGTTGTACATTCATATGTACAGCATGACAAGCTTTCCCATGTTTTGCTTTCAGGTTGGCAAGATATCATCGATGGTGATTAAAGAAGCAGTCCATTCAAATCACAGTCAGGTGGACTGGGACGAGAAATATGAGGCTGTATCGAAGTATGATGTTTCTTGTAGGGTAAGGACTTATAAGTATTTGAACAGTGGTGATGTCTTGTTTCATGGTAGAGTCATCGAGGATGACAGTTACAATAGGCTTGACATCTACAAAGATTCCCCAAAGACAAGACATTGGACGGATGAGGAAATTAAAGACTTAGAGAGGGAGGTCATGGATGGTCTGAATGCACTTTGTGATGTGCATTACAAGAAATGGATCACAAGAAATAACCATGGGTAGGGTGTGTCCACATGGTCCATATGGTCCATGCATGGGTGCAGCCCCTACCTTCGAATTCACATGGCCCCCATCAGGGCAAGGCCTCAGACCCTTTGAGATTCTTCTCAAAATCCCCTATACACTGTTGTATGCTTTTTTAACACTTTTCGAAGTAGTGGTAAATTAGTAAAACGGAGTCAACTACAGCGAAATTACTAAATTAGGCAGTTAGAGGCCTAAATAGCAAGATGTATTAAGTTTACTTTGTTGACAGATGGCAACCCTATTTTTCAAACTGTGAAACATTGCTTACTAAACCAAGGCTATGACTTCACACTCCAACTCTACCTATGCATGCATGTTCTGTGATGATGACAAAACACAGGAAACCCAAGGAATATGGGTGTGGTCAGGAGTCAGTCCGGCAAATATATGTATGCAAAATGCTCATCTTGATGACTATTGGCGCATTGGCTTTTGAGAAGCCATTGTACAACTTTTGACGCATTGTCAAAGGCAGCAAAAGTAATGCAAGCTCATCTGACTTTCTGTATAGCTCGCGCTGGTGACAAAGAGGTGACAAATAATCTTCTGTTTCGAGCCTTGACTGTACTGCAGCATCTGAATAGTCTGCCAAGCAACTGACATCAACTTTATTCATCAGCCATCCAGTCATGGAAATCTAGCTGCTCTCCCAAGTCAGCTGCATAGGAACACAGATGTACATGTATACACACGCCAATATTGAATGCATGCGGACAGAGTTGAATAGGGCAACAGTACAAGTGAGGAGCATACCCTGAAGCCAGGAGAGAGTGAGAGGCTGCACTGAAACAGAAGCTTTGTGGACATGCAGGCGGCTGAGCTTCTGGGTTTGCTGACATCATGAGTTGCACGCATGCACATGTCTTCCACAATTGCACAGAATGCTCAGGAAATGCAAGTTGCAGGCGTGTCTCTGACCCAGGTCTGGGCAATGTGCACCCAATACTTAAGCTTGTTGAGACAACTGGATCGTTGAGACAGATTGATTGCAAGGCAGGTGGAAACACAGAGATTGCACTAACCTTTTGAGCAGCGTTCAGATATATGGGGCTCCTTTGGGTGGGCATACTCTTTTGCCTCTGGGACTCCTCAATGGTTCTCTGCGTAAGTTGATCATGCCACCTAGCTTTGAGCGCTTCTGAGTGTACCAGCTGTTTGACCCCTAGTGGCTGCTGCTGTCCCTGCTGCTATTGCCAAATCTATGTGGTCAGCAGACGAAGTCAGCAATAGCGATGCTGCTGCTGCTGCTGCTGTTGCTGCTGCCAGATGACAGAAGTCCACCTTCTCAACTCGACAACCAGGTGCTGCTGCTGCTGCTTGTGTGAAGTTTGCAGGCAATAGGTCCACTCTGGGATGGCGTTTTGCAGCCTGCGCCAGTCCTGCTCGTGCTTGCAAGCACACCAGACCGGGAGGCAGCTTTGCGCACCAGGCTTCCAGTTGGCTGCAGGAGCCAGCAGCGAGATGGCTTTGCTGAAGGGAAAGCTGAGGTCTGCCAGACAGCCAAGCCCACACTGCCAAAAGGCAGACTGCGGGTGCCGAAAGGCAGACTGCGGGTGCCCAAAGGCAGACTGCAGGTGCCAAAAGGCAGACTCCCCGGTGCCAAAATCCAGACTCCCGCTGACAAAAGGCAGACTGATGCTGTTATAAGGATGACTGGGGCTGTCAGAAGGAGGGCTGGTGCAGCTGAAGGGCAGACTAGGCGGCTAATGGGTAGACTGGCTGTCAAGACTGGGACTGCTGATTGAGGAAGAAGGATGGGGCTGAGTGACCATGGTTGGGGTAGTATGGCTGGAACAGCGCACTCTGCTGATAGTCCGCAGGAGCAGGCTGTGCTGGCAAGATGGCTTGCTGGTAGGGGAGCCTTGACTGCTCGAAAGGCAGATTTGGTTGCTGAAAAGGCAAATGAGGTTGCTGTGAAGGCAGATTTGGGTCCTGAAAGGCAACTGGATGTGGCTGTTGTGGATAGCTTGGGTAGCCCTGCTGAGCCTGACTGCCCTGCTGTGCATGCTGGGGATGCAATGATTCCTGCCTGTTTTCAAAAGCACCAGTGGAAGTATTTTGATAAAGCCCGTTCTGCTGATCCAGAGCACCATTGGGATAGCTCTGTTGCTGAATGTGCTCATGATAGGGCCGTTGGGGATATGCCCCAGCATGTGATCCATGTGAGAAGGGCTGCTCGGCATAGCCCTGTTGGGAGTAGCCCTCACCATGTGAGTATACACCACCCTGACCATTCTGGTTTCCTGCCACATGCCGAGCATGATTTGCACTTGTGACTGGTCCCACGGTTGTATTCCCGCCAAAACTGAGGCAGGTGTGCTTGATGATGGTTAGTAACCCAGGCCAGCTCAGAATAATGACAGCGAGGATCTCGGGCAGGGCTGAGAGGGGGTAGAAGAGGGAGGGATTGACCCAGGCAGCTGTGTAGGTCTGACATGCCAGCTGGAAACACACCTGAAGTCACACACAAATCACACTTTACATGCAACATGGGAAAAAACAAAACAACATTTTTGCACCTTTCTGCATCCTGGAGATGGCCTCCTAAGGCAGCAAGCTGGAAACGTCATTACAGACTTGTTGTGAGGTCATTGCACACATGCAACCTTGTGCACCACCATGCTGTCACATGCCTGGTCAACGGTGGCAAATGATGGTACGTATGTTCTGACTCATGCACTCAGCGTGACATGCTGTCTGAACGGCACAAAGAATGCAAAGGTGGCTTGCAACAAAGCAGCATGCATATAGAACAGCTGCAGAGGCCAGTACTGCACTCCATAAGGACACCTCAATTTGACACAAAGAGACAATCATGCCTGACAGACAAAAGGCAGCATAGAAGGCAAACAGAAGGCAGCGCAGAAGGCAACAACTCACCTTCAGTAGGAGCAGAAAGGCAACCAAGGCCAGAGGGGTCAGCTCCTGCAATAAAGATTGTACACTTAGTGTGACATGATTGGGCAGATCTAAATGTAAGGGTTTCATACCATGGTTTTAGGGTTTAGGGTTTTGAGCAGATCTAAATGTAAGTCTGCACTTTGATCTTGTGTGCATGCGTGCGTGTATGCGCGCCAGCATACTCGTGAGTGTGTGTGTGTGCATGCGCGTGTGCATGCATGTGTGTGTCTGTGTGCCTTCGTGCGTGCATCTGTGCATTAGTGGATGTAGAGCTAATGGACATCACTGAGCAATTGGCAGAATTGTCTCAAAAGGAATACATGAAGGTCCTGTGACCAACTGAAGTGCAACTGCCCGTGTTGATGTCAAGTGGCTAGATGCATCAGACCAACGTGGGCAGCACATGTACATTGAGATGCACACAAGACTAGGCCTAATGGATCTTGCCACCACAGCTCTATTAGGCCAAGTCTTGTGTGCATCTCAATGTGCCACCCACAATAGCCTGATGCATCTAGCCACTTGACATCAACAGCAAGATCCCAGCGAGATCTGTATTTTTTCCAGCACAAAGCGTTGCAGGCAGCTGGTGAAACAGGCTCAACATGCAATGTCCCATGGCCAAGACCAGTGCTGTTTTGACATACCGCTAGACATGACTCAAGCTGCCAAAAACAGTGAAACCACTGAGCCACAGGACTCACAAGGTGATGTTGCAGTCATGTCATGAGTGGATTACCTGAATGCAGTAAGATGTAACTCACAAGATTTGTCGTAGTTACATGTCATGAGTGGATTACCTGAATGCAGTAAGATGTGACTCACAAGATTTGCCGTAGTCATATGTGATGAGTGGATTACCTGAATGCAGTAGGAGGTGACGGCCATCTTGCTTCTGGCCACATTGAGTATGACCACCGCTATGGCTCCAATGTAGATGGCCAACACCCCCAGAAAGCCCTGCAGTGACAATAGCGTCAAAATCCATCATATGCTAGAAGCTTGTACCACCTTTTCGACGTCCTTTTTGTTTGTGTTTCTGTTTGATACCTTTCCACTGTTGCCGTAAAGCATGGTACACTTTGAAGGCATGGTGATTGATAGTGCCAGATGTAACTGCTCCTCGGTCATGTTGTTGTTATGCTGACCCATACATGAGTGTGCTTCTGCCCCTTGCACACAGCCCAATGCAGTACAGAAGCTATTTTCAGCGTTTCTTGTGCTCAGTGATAGGAACACCTCTTACCATTCACGCACAGCATCACAGACCCTTACTTGGTAGTGGTGATGTATGCACAACATTCAGGCTTTACCATAACCACTTTGAGTTTTGTACTATATGGCCGTGATCCTCCTCTGTAGCCTTCACATGTGATGTTAGTGCATGCCCAAACATAACTTTCTGTCCGGAGCACATACTGCCGCCCCATTGTTGCTATTGCAATGTACAGACAGAGTCTCACAGCCACCTTTGAACTTGAACAAATGCCCATGCACAGACACAACCCAGCTAGAATGCCTTGGATGACTAGGCATGAATGATGACGCACCGCTCCAGATGTGGCATGCAGAGCATCACTTGCCCCACCATCGCTGTCATTGCTGTGCCCACTGAGGCTTGCAGCTGCTGCTCCAATACCCAGAGCTGAGAAGATGGGCATGAGCCAACATAGGATGGTGTACCCCAGTTGAATTCTGCCCTTTGCTGTGTCACTGAGGTCTGTAAATGGGAGGTAAGTGTGATTGTGTGCCTCCTCAAGCCTGCAGGCCAAGCCAAAGTTTCCCAGTGTTGCACAGACATCAGTCTGAGGCGAAATGACACCTGCAGTGTTGGACCACTGGTATGTGAGTTTGTATACTCGACCATGGCAAGAGGTACGACCTCAGCTTTGCATGCGTCACTCTTGAGCCCTGGAAGGCAACTCACCATTTCTTGAAAACACCATACAGAACCACCAAAACCAGGAAGAAAGCTCCGTCGTAGAAGCCTTCGAACAAGGCGTTGCGGAGTCTGTCAGGATGGTGTGCTGCTGCCGCCTCACACGCAAAAGCGATCACTCTCACTGCGCCGAACAGTCAGCAACTTAAGACGTAAAAGTGCATGCATGATAAGATGTCAACATCCAGATCTGTGGCGTGTAAAACCAACTCACACGTCATGCGGACTAATGCCGTCAGAAGGCCAAACATGGCTGCAACCAAGCTCACCCCAACAAAATGTCGAAAGCTCGGCATAGTCCCAGCCCGGGTGACGCTTTAGGCTTACGTTGTTGACCATGGCCAGTCCGGCCCAGCCAAATGCGAAGATGACAGCCGCTGATATCGGGCCGTGGCTCTGCATTTGAGCCTGCAAAAGAGAACAGTCGAAGTGTCTGCACAGACTCAGGCTCGCTGCGCATCAATTAGCAGTTGGGCGCTGCCTTTACAGGTCTGCATGTAGCATGCTCGCCATCTGACGGCGTAAGGATCTTACTAATGAAAGTGCTTTCAAACATATCCTTCGGCTGGACGAGCGCTGACGCTCCGAAAAGTGCCTCATTGTCCAGGCCTCGTGTGCATAGGGCTCAGCTCGTGCTTCTTTGTCGTGGTCACAATGCTGTTGAATCGGGGCCGCATGGTCGAGCACTCAAGGGCTCGCAAGGCCCTCGCAGAGGCCGATAGCAGTTTCACAGCTGACGCTCTCTTGTCCGACACTGCTTATTGGTCCTGTCGTTCTGGCAAGCGTCATGCTACAATTGTGGTAATGGACAAATGGCTGCAGCATCTTTTGCAAGGCAGAGACGCTGCACAAGAGAGCAACGTCATCTCAGTCAACCGCCTGCCTTCCAAGGATTGTCCTAAGACTGGCAAATTTGAGATCGCAAGCTTTGCTATGCAAACTGTGACATGCGATTTTCAAATAGAACATATCAGCAGGGGAGCAGGGGGTAGAATCACCACCGACGACAAAGAGTGGCCTGCAGTCCACAAGCTTGGTCCTGATTCCTGGCAAGTCAAGGCTCAAGTATGTTGAAAAATCTCTGGCGCTGTGCATTGCATGCTTGTGAAATGCACAAGCAGCTTCTTTGCTGATTATGGCACAATGCCGTCGGTCCCATGGAACAGCTGAAACAGCTCAAGATTGTGAGCTTGTGTTTTGCAGGTGTCAACACCTCTAGCTGGCATTTTTGCTTTCCAGCTTGACATGAAGTGGGACATATTTTGGAGGCAAACAGATACAATCAAATGCTACAACCGTTTCAGAATAGAAGTTTGTGATGATTTTGATGGGCTCAAGGATTGGTGTCAACAAGCAGGGAGTGCAGCTAGACCAGTTGAAAACTCAATTGGATCGATCCAGCCAGTCCATCACCAGCACTTTGTGCCAGAGGCAACTTTATATCCTGTGTCATCACCTGTGCCATTGTCAGCTGCAGCAACAGCACCGATTTCAGCTTCTGCATGCAAGCGCAGCAGGACTCTCGATGGGCATGTGGACAAGCAATCAACCATGGTAAGGCAACTTTTGAACAGCGGCTCACTGACTGACTCACCAACCCATAACCTCATTGTGTTGTGCAGGGCTGCTCATGTACAGTGTCAGTTGAAGAGCTGAATAGAAAAATGGACAGCCTACAGCTAGGGCACACAAACATGGAATCTAAAGTGCTCAAGATCAGCAGCCAGGCATCTCCCAATACTCTTTTTGCAAGGCTGTGTTGATTGTGACTCCACTCGTTAGTACCGTCCACCAAAGCAAAAAGGCCACAGTTGTGTCCCAGCTGTTTGTGTGGTTAGGTCGTGGCAAGCTGTCTATTGGCAAGCCTAACCTCAGTAATGTTTGGTTACACAGGTCCAAGAACAAAACCACGCCTTGGTAGACATACACTGGGAAGTTGAAGAAGTCCGACAGTCATTTGCAGTGCCAAGTGGCAGGGCTCCGGGGCCCCTGTCAAATGCAACATTAAGCACCTCTTCTTGGCTACATGATCTTGACTTTAACAGCAATTTTGATGGCAATTTTGCAGCAGGGTAAGCATTTAAATTCATGCATCTGCCACTACATGCACTGCACGCTTGATGAAGCTGCAGCATTTGAGCTGGCTTTACACGCTTTGACATGCAAAGCCATGTGAGGTTGAGTGTAGGTTCAGAACATGTTTGCCAGGCTATTTTGTATATGTGTGCACTGCATTGTCCAAGCTTTCACACATTAGTAGAGTAGAGCAACACTGCACAGCACGATGGAGTGGCTGAGTATGGCAAGTAATTTATTCAGTTGTTTGCAGGTTTGAGGATGTGTGCAATGATTTGCCAGACCTTGCGGCATCCACCAGCAAAATTTCAGGTGTTCCTCAGACGTGGAAAACATGAAAGATATTGGTACCAATCATCCATCCATCATGAATTTCAGACCTATTTGTTATTGCCCAATGTGGTTGTGTCCCCCTGAGCTTTGCATGATCTTTGTTGCTACAGTGTCTTTGCTCCCACATCAGTGTTGTAAAGCTCTTCACTCTAGTTTGAGCGACTGTGGCAAGCCTCCATCACATCAGCGCATTCTGTGCCGTAATTTACTGTTGCAACACTCACACCCACCTTGCTTGGAGTGCAGGAAGGGTGCTTGCTGAAGAGCCTGCACAACTTATGTCTGCCCAAAGTTCACTGTCAGCCTCACACAAGAGCAGCTGCAGCCCTTTGTGTTGGAAGCCTTAAAGCAGGTTGCTCCTTGTGGCAGGTCAGCAGTGGAGTTGGCAGTGATGCTGTGGCCTGGCAAGGCACAGCGTCATGCAAAAGCACTCATGGTGGGGTTCTGCTTGAGCTCTGCACAAATCTGTGAGCTTCATGTTGCTGCATGGCTTGAAGTAAGCTGCTGCTTGGTTAATTGAGCTGTCTTGTTTTAATCACGAATGTGCTAGCAATCAAGGTGTGTGTGTATATGATGCAAATGCAACATGCAATTCTGTCTTGGTTCATGCGTGGCAATCTTCCTGCTTGCAAGGTGAAGCTGCACTTGTCCAGCGTAGACCTTCTGAGTTTGGTGCACAGGTATCAGGCGTTCTCTTCAGTGATGCAGTGGCAGATCAAGTTGTGGCACATGCTGGTCTATCAAGACTTCACAGATCAACAGAGCAAATGCCCCATGTTCTGCTGTGCGTGTTTGTGTGGCCAGACTGTGATGTTTGATCAATTGGGAAGATGCAAATCACGAGATCAGTTTGTAGACTCATCATGACCAACGTATGATGTCTTCATCCCTTCATCTATAAACCAAGACGATCAAAAGGCATTCGCCTGCTGCAGCCTTAGTCAATTAACACCAAGTTCATCCACGAGGTATTGAGTCATGAGAGTCTAGCTGCCGTCGCAAGTCAGCTGCACAGAAATGTATATGTATAAGCATGCATGAACATTGAAGAATGGAGACACAAATGTACAAGTCAACAGTGCATACTAGCAACAGATTCTCAAGCCACAGGAGAGGCCGAGTGTCTCCATTGCCCTGACACAGAAGCTTATTGAATGTACATGTGCAAGCAGCTGGCCCAGGGGCTTCTGAGTTTGCCAGCATCCTGACTTGCGTGTACAGAAAGCTCAAAAGCTGCAAGTTGCTTCCTCCAACCTAAGTCTGGGCAGTGTGCACCATGCATTCAACCTTATTGAGGTAATCAGACCCTACAAAGGATACCTTTGAGACATTTTTTTTGCAAGGCAGCTGGGAACGCAAAGGAGGTTGCATCTGACGGCGTAAGAATGTTACTAATGAAACTGCTTTCAAACTTATCCTTGGGCTGGCCAAGGGCTCATTGCGCAATATGCTGAAGAAAGGTCCATTTTGTGACTGAGTCTCTTCCGTCGGCAGCTCAACAGTTGGCAAGATGTCAGCCGAGATGCTTTTAAGCCGTCCGAAGATGAAAGCATACACCACAGCCAGGCTTGCACTTGCCCAGGCAGATCAAAACCCTGGTGCAAAATTTGCAGTGTCAGACGAAGCTTTCGCAGAGTTTCTTCCCGGGGGCTATCATGCTGTAGCACTCGCTGCCTTCCGCTGGTTGTGCGCCGTACTCCTTGGCCACGACGGATCTTCAGACTTTTCAGTGGTGTCAGCAACGCAGCTGCCTCTGGGAAAACCTACGCCGCAGTCCTTTTCTATGGTTTTGGCCGATGGCTCATTTGTTGCATGTCGGTTGCATCCTCAGCGGGGTGGCAGAGCAGCTGGCGGCAGGACATGCCTCGACCAGGTTTCTCCAGCCATTCAGAAGAAAGGTCCCGACTCTTGGCAAGTCGAAGTGCAGGTGTTGAACGGGCTCGCATGTACATCGTGACCATGATAACCCGCTGCACAGCAGCCATCTCGTCATTGCTGGAACTTGCTGCAGATGTACACACCCTCTGCTGGGACACACCACTGCGTGCTAGGTGTGATGCTGGACATCTTTTGGCGAGTCAACGACCCAGTCAAACATCACAACCAGTTCAGAATAACACAGTGCAGTGATCTATCTGGACTCCAGCAATGGTGCAGATCAGCTGTTTGTGCAGCAGCTACGTTAGCCACAGCACCTGCAGCTGAAGCAGCAGACCCTGCTCTGACTGTTGCCACCGGCTGGGATGATCAATCAGGATCACTGGAGTGCACAAGCTCTGCAGTTCCAGATGCATGCATGCACACATCCAATGTAGACCCAGGCTTCAGCGGGAACCCTGCATCAGTGGATGTACCACAACATGAGGACGACTTAGCGGACCTTGCATCAGTGAACGCACCGCAACACATGGACGAGTTAGTGGAATTTGCAATTGAGCTGTTTGGTATCACGCCAGGAGATGAAGACCCCTCTGCGTCACTCAGTCTTGAAGGCACATCAGTCACTGTCCAGTCAGCACCATCACAGTCAGCACCATCACAGTCAGCACCATCACAGTCAACACCATCACAGTCAGCACCATCACAGTCAGCACCATCACAGTCAGCACCATCACAGTCAGCACCATCAGCCAAGCGCGTCAGAAGCGACTCCTTTGGTCAAGATTCCTCAAGCCAGCCAACAGTAAGCTTGACCTGTCGCAACAATTTGTGAACAATCTGCTGAGATGCTTTAAGCATATCATCATGCAGTCTTGAGACACGCAGGTACACTACTCCACCGTCAGCACTGAAGATGTGACGCAAAGGCTTCAAAGCTTGGAGGTAAAATTCACAGGCATGCATGTGAAGCTGCAAAGCCACGACGACAAGCTAGATAGGCTTCATGGCCAGGTATGCTTGCCAACTGCAAATGTAAAACAACTTGTGATGTACAGGGCACCAGGCTTCACCCTGCCTTGCAGCATTACGTAGGCTTTGCATTGCAGTCTACCTGAACCAGCAGTGCCGTATTTACAAAAAGATATCACAGCACCCTTTTTCATGCACAGGCAACACCTGATTGTCACTGAGTTGTTACTGCGACACTTCTGTCTGGGCTGATTGCAGCTGTGCACTTCAACTGCAGTGTTCTGCTTTGTTGGGTGCAGATGGGAGATCATACGGAGGATTTGGTACATGTGCAAGTGGAGCTTGCTACAAGGCAAGGCCTTCATAGTGCACTTGCGCTCTGGGCCTGATGCCTGCTATGTACACCTTTTGATTATTGTTGTTGTTGTTGTTGTTACTAATATTATTAATGTTATTATTATAATTATTATTATTATTATTATTATTATTATTATTATTACTACTATTACTATTGTTACTATTGTTATTGTTATTGTGCTCTGGGCCCTCAGGTCCCCGAGGGCAGTGTTTTACACACTTGTCCCCCATACACAACCCCACTGTATATGTTGCGTAGTGTTTAATGAAATTTGCTTTTCCTTTTTTCTAATGCACTTGCGCTCTGGGCTGCTGCCTCAAGACGCTTTCATCATAAGTCACGTGGAATCTTTTGCTGCAGTGCAACCCCATCATAGTCATCTGTAAAGTGCATGTTTGGCACGCCAGGCTTTTGGCAAATCTATCCTTACACAAGATCTGGATGTGGT
>JAABUK010009708.1_pt1 | contig 13070 bp, 15 predicted proteins | sample 5559141 | NCBI WGS metagenome assembly JAABUK01 (sample SAMN10711869, study PRJNA513367) | rock metagenome | isolation source: Antarctica rocks | place: Antarctica: Victoria Land, Pudding Butte nord | collected 2016-01-03
TGCGCAAAAGTCGAAAAAAGAGCTCGGCGAATCAAGCGAACAGACCAAAAACGGCCGAAGACGGGGCTAAGGCCTTCGCAAACCTTGATCTGACGACGGTTTCGTCGCGAAATTCCGCAACCTGTTAGGTGATGGCTCACTCTGATCCAAAGGGCTCTTCCCTAGTCAGAAATTGATGATCCGCCGTCGGACGAGATTGCTTTGGGATCGGTCCTTCCTAGACGCCGTGTTCCGCTTGCAGCATGCTGGCAGCTCGTTCGCCAATGATGACACAAGGTGCCATCGTGTTACCGGTGGTGACGCGCGGCAGAATGGAGGCGTCCGCTATCCTAAGACCTTCTATGCCATAAACCTTGAGCTTACTGTCGACAACTGACATGGCATCGCTTCCCATCTTCGCCGTGCAGGACTGATGCCAGAACGTCGTAAGACCGTTGCGAATATATTGCTCGAGCGCTGCGCCGGTCAAGTTCCCCGCAGCAAGTTCGCCTTTCGTGTAAGGACGAAGGGCAGCCGCATTTCCGATTTCACTAGCTCGCTCCACACCGAGAACGAGATCTTTCATATCGTTGGGTTCCGAGAGGTAATTCCCCTGAATCCGTAGCGGGTCGGAGGCGCTCGCGCCGGTCAGATGGATGGATCCTCGGCTCGAGGGCCGCATGCCCATGAAAAGCGACCAGGCGGATCCGCTAGGTGGAAAGTTAACGGCGTTTTCCGGTGTGAGGAACGGAACGCCGATAGCGTAGGTGTAAAAATTTGGCGCGTCGAGTGAAGGGTCTGTCTTCCAAAATGCCACGCACGAGCTTCTGACAATCGCCGGCAGGGGTGCATCCGTTCCCTCCCAGACCAGGCTAAGTGCAACATGGTCATGCAGATTACGTCCCACGCCGGGTAGTTGCTGGCGTACCGAAATACCAAACTTTACAAGTTCTTCCTCGTCGCCGATACCGGATTGCATCAGGAGCTTCGGTGTTTGAATCGCTCCCTGACAGAGTACGACTTCTAATGCGGCCTTGACTTGGCAGAGTTGGCCTTCGTACTCGAACTCCGTGCCGGTAGCACGATTGCCGTCAAACAGGATGCGCGTTGTTAGTGCGCCCGTAAGCACAGTCAGGTTGGGCTGCTGCAAACGCGGATAAACATAGGATCGATATACGGATTGCCGCTTCCCATTGTGGATAATGTTGTCGACGACGGCGCCGCCCCCGGCCTCCTTCATCATCTGGCCACCGGAGTTTTGGAAACGCTTAAGTCCAGTAGCGGCTGCACCATCGAGCACCGCCACAGAAAAAGGGTCAAGCTCAGCCGCGGGTTGAACGTACATTGCTCCGCCGGTACCGTAAAAATCCGGGTCCGAGATCCCTGCCCAATCTTCCACTCGATTTCGGTACAGGTCGAGGATGGAATCATACGCCCAAGCCGCATCACCGGACTCGGCGGCGTACATGTCCCAATCGGCCTTGTGTCCTCTGGACCATGTTCCAACGTTAATGCTGGAGCCGCCGCCGAGAACTTTTCCCATCGAGTAAAGGATTGCGCGCCCATTGAGGCTCGGGTTCGGCTCCGTAACGAACCCCCAATCGAGGTCATTGCCGAGATTCATTGGCCAGCGGTCCGTATCAAGGACCATATCCGTTTCGTCGCTTCCGCCAGCTTCAAGCAGCAGCACGCTGACATTTGGATTTGCGGCCAGCCTCCCAGCAACGACCGAGCCTGACGACCCCGCGCCACAAATGATGAAGTCGTACTGTAGTTTGAGTTCCGCGTGAACCTTTAGCACATCTTTTCGCGACATGCGCGTCGCTTCTGTGCAAGACTCGGTGGGCCCTGTCACTAGGGACCGTCTTCGAGACACATTAGGCGACCAGCATTCGACTTTGTGTCGCTGCTTCGAATGGCGGCTGATCACGCGATACCCTAGCCGCATTTTGGCCGACCGCAGGGGTTCAATTATTCGGCGCCGCTACGGGTTCAAATTCCGGCCGCCGTTTCCACCTGCATCAGATTTCTTCGTCGTCGACGTTGCCGTCGGCATCGGTTACGTGAAACACGCGGTCGTCTTTCGCGCGATCGCCCCAAGACACCGAAACTTCGCGACCGACGAGCTCGGCGAACGCATCAATCCACGGCACGCAAACAACGCCTCCGAGCGAGAGTCCAAGTCGCGCGTACCGCTTGCCGTTCATATCGGCCGCCCCGATCAACAACGAACGCGAATAGTCCGTGTCGACCGAGCCCATTTCGTGCGTAACGCCATAGTGTTTGTCGAGTGCGGTCAGCGCCGTCGATGCGATCGAGGAGACGCTTGCGCCGGTGGCCGCCAGATGATCGATTTTCGCTTCGAACGCGCGGCCGATGCCGCGTCCGCGATCCGGCTCGTCGAAGCGACGGGCGGCGCGAAATATCTCGGCGGCGGCACGAACGTCGTCGATCTGATGCGCGAGCGTATCGAGGCTCCGGCGGCACTCGTCGACGTTACACGGCTCTTGCGCGACATCGAGGACCGGCCCGACGGCTCGATTCTCATCGGCGCCGCCGCGACGAACACGGCCGTCGCGGCGAATCTTGCGGTGCGCACGCGCTTCCCGGTGCTCGCCCGCGCCATTCTCGCTGGCGCGAGCGGCCAGATCCGGAACATGGCGACGGTCGGCGGAAACGTGCTGCAGCGGACCCGCTGCCTTTTACTTCTACGACGATGCGGCGCGCTGCAACAAGCGCTCCCCGGGCGCCGGTTGCGACGCGATCGAGGGCTTCAACCGGATCAACGCGATCCTCGGCGCCTCGCCCGAATGCGTCGCGACGCATCCCTCCGACATGTGCGTCGCACTCGCCGCGCTCGGCGCGATTGCGCATCTCGATGGTCCGAGCGGGAAGCGAACGATCGACTTCATCGAGCTGCATCGGCTGCCGGGCGACCGGCCCGACGTCGAGACGAATCTCCGATCGGGCGAGCTCATCGTCGCGATCGAGCTGCCGCCCCTCGCCTTCGCGCAGCATTCGACGTACCGCAAGGTGCGCGACCGCGCGAGTTACGCCTTCGCACTCGTGTCGGTCGCCGCTGCGCTTGATCTCGCGCGCGACGGCACCGTTCGCGACGTTCGAATCGCTCTCGGCGGCGTCGCGGCAAAGCCGTGGCGCGCCACGGCTGCCGAAGCCGAGCTTCGCGGCGGACCCGCGACGGAAGCCCGCTTCCGAGCCGCTGCCGCCGCGGAGATACGCCCGGCCTTCGGTCTGCGAGACAATGCATTCAAGATCGAGCTCGCGCAGCGGACGATGGTCGCCGTCCTAACCGAGCTTGCAACGGGAGATGCCACATGAGCACCACGCTCGAACCGCCTCGAATGACCAGCTCTCGTGAAAGCCGAAACCGATCATCATGACCACACTTGAGAAGCGGCCGAATACCGCACTCATCGTTATCGACATGCAGAACGGCGTTATCAAAGAGGCTCACAATCGCGACGCGGTAGTCGCGAACATTGGCAGGCTTGTCGAGAAAGCGCGGCGGGAACGGGTCCCCGTTATCTGGGTCCAGCACTCCGACGAGCAGCTTGCGAAGGGCAACAACGAATGGCGGATCGTCCCCGAGCTGACTCTGGGCGACGCAGAGCCGCTCATCGAGAAGAATTACGGGGATTCGTTCGAGGATACCGTCCTCGAGACCGTGCTGTCACGCCTCGGGGTTGGGCGACTCGTCGTCGTCGGCGCACAGACCGACGCGTGTATCCGCTCGACGCTCCACGGCGCGTTCGTCCGAGGGTACGACGTCACACTTGTCAGCGACGCCCATACAACGGAGGACCAGACGGCATGGGGCGCGCCGCCAGCGGATCAGGTCATCGCGCACACAAATATGTACTGGACCTACCAGACCGCGCCGGGGCGGACGGCGGGGGTTGTCGAGACCAAGGATGTCGACCTCGGCGGTACCGCCGCATCGAATGAGCCAGCTCATGATGAAAGCATTGGCGTCCCATAACCGACCGTTTTCGGGACGATATCGCACTTCAGTCGCCTCGCAGTTTACGGCGCCCCGAAAGTCTATCCCAACTCCCGCTCCGGCCAGCGAGCTATCACCCGGGAAACCTGAGTCGGTGTCCAAGATCGGCCGCGGCGCGTCGTGTGACCTTCAGCATCAAGCCTTGCTGCGATCGCGCGGAGGCTGAGGCCGTTGGCGCGCATGTCGCGTAACGCCGGAATAAGATCAATGTACGCGTCTCGGGCGAGCTTGCGCATTGACTGAGCGCCGATCGCGGAGCCCTTGCGGCCTGCCTCGCGAGTGATTTGAGGAGCGCCAGGACGGGCCGCGCCGAGAAGCCCACCACGGGCTTTCTTCGCAGCGAGGGCAGCCTTTGTGCGCTCGGAAATCGCCTTTACTTCGTTCTCTGCGACGACCGCGAGGATCTGGATCGTCATTCGATTGACGTTCGGGTTATCGACGGCCACGAAGTCCGCACCGGATCGGTGCAATTCGGCGGTGACATAGACGCTCCGGGTAAGTCGGTCCATCTTGGCAACGAGCAGCGTCGCTTTCGAGCGCTTCGCGTGCGCGATCGCCTTGCTCAACTCGGGCCGGTTCTGAAGCGTGTCGCGCTTGCCGGTCTCGACCTCGGTATATTCGGCGATCAGATGGAGCCCGAATGCGGCGACGTGGCGGGCGACGTCGGCCTTCTGTGCGTCGATGCCGAGCCCAAGCCGGCCCTGCCGCTCAGTTGAGACTCGGTAGTACGCCACCGCCTTTTGCGTCACGAACGCAATGTATCATACCCTGTAACGCACATCGCAGGATCTGATACGGCCCGTGGCAGCATTGTCATCGTTTTAAAGAGCGCTTTACGACAGCAAGGAGCAGGTTGCAGTTTGATTTCACTAGAACGTATCATGAAATCGGATGAATCCGGGGGAGTCTAATGAGCAACGTTATTCAACTTCATCCTGACCGCGAGCCGGTGGGGCAATTTATCCGAATTGGTCGCGGCTACAGCCAACTTGATGCTCTTCTCGGGTCCGGACGACTTCGGCTTGACCGGGCTGTGTTCAATGCTGGCGCTGTCGAACGCCAGCGCGATCTACTAAACGCGCTCCAAGCCAAGCATTATGAAGTCGTTCTTGATACCACCGTCGCCGAATTGTCTGTGGTAGGACGCTTTGGAGGTGCTTGCAGCCGCGCTCCGTGGGCGGTAAGCGGACGACCACTCGTCCCGAGCGATATTGAACAATCGTCGTTTGTGGAGAACATCGCACGCTTTGCCGTAAAGGATCATTTTAGCGCCGTACTGAGCCCTACGCACTTCATCTCAGCGGCGAATGACCCATTACTTTTGACTGATCGCAAAGCATGCATTAATTTGCACGCAGCCCTCGATAAAGAAGGCGGCCGTAATATCGGACTTGACTACGTGCTGGCGCTTCCGAATCGAGTTTTAAAGGACCCAGCGCAGCGCGCCGTCATTTTGCAAAAACTCAGTGGACTGCCGTTTGAGAACCTTTGGCTTCGCGTCTCACAATTCGGAGCAGACGCAACGGGGCTCGGAGTTCGCCGCTACATCGAAGCCACGCAAAAAATCACCCCGTTCGGTCACCCTATCATCATTGACGGCGTCGCCGGCCTCGCGGCTTTAGCGGTGATCGCGTTTGGTGCCGCTGGCGGTGTAGCGCACGGTGTTGGCGACATGGAGCGCTTTGACGCATCGGACTGGAACACTCCGCCAAAAGAAAAAGATAGCTTCGGATTGCCAACGCGTGTCCTTGTGCCCGCTCTAGATCGCCAGCTGACGCGCAAGCAGTTCGACGCAATCATGGCCGCGCCAGGCGGACGAAAAGCCATATTATGCAGCGACGTTGATTGTTGCCCGCGGGGGCTTACCGATATGTGGCAAGATCCGAAAGCACACTACCTCTACCAACGACGTAGGCCGCTCGAGAACCTCTCCAGTATACCAAACCTTCGACGCGCGCAGCATTTTATTGAATTTGAACTGGCCGCGGTTGAACGCAAGGCTAGATCTTTTGCACGCCTCAAAATTTCCGATTCTGAAACGGCAAAAGTGGTGTCTAAAGAAAGCACGCGACTCGAGCGACTCTCTCCCATTCTTGAGCATTTGCACGACATGGGTATGCCTGGTCAGCGCTCGATCGCCCCACGATTCCGCGCGTCGAACGCATCCCCAGATCAGCGGGCACAACTATAGTGGGCGCCGCGGTCGCCAAGCTAATTGAGCATTTGAAAACGCGGGGACTACAAGGAAAAGACATCGCGAATATCGTTCGCGTGTCGCCTGCGACTGTATCGCGATGGGCGAATGGCACCTCGTCACCTACAATCGACACACAAACTGTGATGTCTGATCTGCGGTACGTCGCAGACAAGCTTGCGGACTTTTACACCTCAGATGAGACCCGATTGTGGCTTAATGCCCGTCATCCGTTGCTCAACAATGAACGCGCGATCGATCTCATCCATGCCGACCGAACGAAAGAAGTCTTGGCGGCGATCGAGCGCCTTGAAGCCGATGTGTACGTATAACTGGTGGCAAGCACTCCTAGACGGGCTCGTGATCCGGAACTGCTCGATGCGCTCGATGAACGAGCGCGCACGACATTCGAAGGCACAATCTGGCGCGTCGTTCGTGAAGGCCGCGACCCGCTTGAGGCGTCGAGGGCTGGCGGCCGGTGGGATCTTGGTGTAAGCGACGTGCTCTACACATCGATGGAGCCTGACTGTGCTACGGCAGAAGTCGAATACCATCTGAGCCAGCAGCCGGTGTTCCCGTCCCGGATCCGTTCAGTGTCCTATAAGGTGCACGTCCGAGCGTCGTCGGTTATCAGGCTCGAAACAATTGCGGAGCTCGTCAAGCTAGGCGTCGACGCGGCGCGCTATAGGGACCCGCTTTACGAGCGAACACGCGAGATCGGTGATACGGCAGCTTTTCTCGGTTGTGACGCCTTAATTGTCCCGAGCGCGCGTCGGGATTGTTTGAACGTCGTGCTCTTTCTTGAGGCGATTGAACCGGGGAACATCGAGACTTTAGGCGGCCCTACATCGATCGATTGGAAGACGTGGCGCGCAAAAAATACGCCAAGGCAACGATGACGAATTTGGCACCGAGCAACTAAGGCGAGTCAGTCGCAGGCCGGAATGTCGGAGCTCATCGGCCTCTTCCTCGTTCCTGGCCGCGCTCGATCTTCTGCTTGGATTCCGAGGTAAGCGCGAAAGCTCGCAACCGCGTTTTTTCCTCTTCGCGCTCGGCCCGAAGGTTGACGTCGCGCACGACGTCGAGCACGAGCACTTTTCCATTGTCGCGCTGCGCGCGAACTAAAAGGTCGCCAAAATCTTGAACCTCATCCTTACCGTAGGCGATCGTGACGTCTTCGCGCGCGCGCGTCACGTCGACGTAAAGGCCACGGCGCGCTTCAGCTGACGATGCGAGCGCGAAGACAGCATCGACGGTCCGGCCTTGCGAGCGATACGACGTCGTTGCGTATCCGTGGTCGATCGCGCGATGCTCGTGCAGATCCCAGAGCACACGCTCGCCGTCGCGCCGGCGTACGAGCTCGAGCCGTCCATCGTCGCGATGCGCCGCGAGCGTATAGATATCGCCGTTGACCCCGCCATGCGCGCGTTCCCGGCCGACGAGGACGTCGCCAACCCCGAAGGTTCGCTCGCCGAAATCAGTCGCGTAGACGCGTTCCTCCCCGATGGCGCTCGGCCCCGAATCGCGAATGGCCTCGCGCGCGAGCTCGTTCATGGCGCGCACGTCGTCGTTGCGCGATGCGACGAGCAAGGCGCTTTTCCCGGCACGGGTTGCCTCGGCCCAGGAGCGCACGAGCGCGCCGCGCGCGTTGTCGTGGGTCGCATGCTCGCGCACGGCGCCGTTTTCGCGGAGCACGTCAAGCGCGCGCGAAACGACCCCCGCCCGGAGATCTCGCGCGACCCCGCGCAGCCATTCTTCGCTCGCCCGCCGCGTGTCGCGCATATCAAACGCCCCATGCGTCTCGGCAAGTCCCCGTAGGACGCTCCCGCGGCCGACGCTCTCGTGCTGCGAGACGTCCCCGAGTAACAGGACGCGCGCCCCGGCGTCCCGGGCCTGCTCGAGCAGCTCGCGGGACTGCGCGGCGCCGAGCGTCCCGGCTTCGTCGATCATCAGCACGGTACGACCGTCGAGCCGATCGCGGCCCTTGTCGAGATCGATCAAGAGCCGCGCGACGGTGCGTGCGTCGATGGCCGCTTCTTCTCCGAGGGTGCGGGCCGCATCGCCCGCGACGGCAGCGCCGATCACGCGGAACCCGGCCTCGCTGTACGCCGCCGCGACGTCGCGCTGCAAACGCGACTTGCCGGCGCCGGCGATGCCCGTCACGATCGCAAGCTCGCGATCGGCGCCGAGATGCGCGTAGGCCGCCCGTTGCTGCCCGTCGAGCCCCGCGTCCGGCGCTCGCAACGCGACGACCCGTTCCCGCTTTGCCAGCGTCGCCGCCGCGTCAAAGACGGCTCGCTCTTCCGTGACGACGCGCTCGAGGGTGAACGCATCCTGGTCAATCGCGAGCGAGGCGTCGACCACGGCCCGCGTCGCCACCTCGACTTGCGCATCGTGCCCCGTTCGCACGCCGAGCGCCGAACGAACTTCACGCTCGACGTCGGCCGCGCTCCACACCGATCGTGTCTCGGCGAGCCGATCGAGCACGAGCTCCGGTTGCTCGCGTAAGCGCTCGACCCGTTCCGAGATCCCCGCTGCCCGCCGGTCGAGCTCCCGAGCGTCTCGCGCCGCGACCGCCGGCGCAAGTTCGTAGGTGCCGAGGCGCTCTTCGAGGCGACCCATGCTCGTCGCGACCCGCCCGAGCGGCACGTGACGGGCCGTTTCAAGATCGAGTACGCGGCCGCCAAGCCCGGCTTTTTCAACCGCGAAGCCGATCGTCTCGAGCTCGCGATGCAGTCCCGCCCACGACGTCGCGCAACGGATCGAGGCCTGAGCAAAACTGACGCGCCGCTCCAAAGATCGCTCCTCGTGCAGCTGCGCCGTGAATGGGCCAAGCCGAGGCTCGAGAGCCCGGAGGTCGAGCCCGAGATCTGACGCCTTCACTCGCTGCCCGTGCTCCGGACCGACTACTCGCGCGCCACTGCCGGCCGCCTCGAGCCGCACACCGTACCCCCGTAAGACGGCATGCAGATCGTCCCAGCTCGCGCCCTCGCGTGCGACCGCGAAGGTTGCTGCCGGAACCGCCTCGCGCTGTAAAAGCTCGACCCACGAATAGTGCGTGCGGCGCACCGCGTCGCGCCGGTCGATCGTCGCGCCCTCTTGCCGGTCGATACCCTGCGCCACGCCGTCGGTAGGTCCGAGACGTAGCCCGGCATCCGGCACGATGCCGAGCTCCCGTTCGCCAAGCTTTTCACGCCACGCGACGTGCCGGTCGACCTGCAGCCCCATCTCCCGCTCGCTCCACTCCGCTGCTCTCGCAAGCTTCGCGTAGTCTTGCCAGCGATCAAGCATCCGCCCCCGCAGCGACACCTTGTTGATTGCGACGTGGACGTGAGAGCGATCCGTGTCGGCATCGTGATGGATCGCTGCGAAATACTGGTGCTCGTCGGCACCCAAGGACCGACGCACGGCATCGACCGCGAGCTTCATCTGCTCGACGTCGATCGTCTCGCCGGGACGTGCCGAGACGATCACGTGGTAGACGGGATCCGCGAGCTCTCGACGCTTCCCCTCAGCGCGCGCTTGCTGCGCGACCGCCTCCATCTCGAGCGCCGCCGTCTCGTGCGAAGCCACGCCGCCGCTCCACGAGGCGACGAGATCGTCGCGTTCGTGGTCGTCGGCATCGACCTCAAGGTAGCGCTTCAACGCGCCGAACGAACCGCGTCCCGCGCGTCGCTTCGGGGCCAGCTTTGCAATCATCGTCGCGTAGTCGTCACGGCGCTGCCATCACGGCTGCCGTTGCGGTGCCGTCATGGCCGCGCAAGGCGCCGGGCTGTGACGGCGAGGTCTTCGCGGATCGTGGCAAGCTCGTCCATGAGCCGGTCGACGGCCGCGTCGACGTTCTCGATCGCAGCCCGCGCATCGCGCGTGGCATTGGCGAGCGCGAACGCATGCCGCTCCGCGTTGCTCGCCGTCAACGGCATTTCGAAAAGATGCTTCAAAAGCCCAAACGCGCGGCCGAGTTCACCGCGCGATCGGCGCATTTCTTCTGGCAACAGACCGAGGATTCCGGCGAGCCGCGAGATATCCGCGAGCGGAAACTCCGACGTCGGTATGCGAGCGGCGGCAGCGCGCTCGGGATCGTTGAGGAGCAGCGCGACGTACGTGCTCAGATCGACGTGAGCGTCACGCGCCGAGACACGGAGGCGCAGCGCGTCCTCCGGACGCAGACGGAGCTTCACTTGCTCCGTCGAGCGCCCGGCCTCTGTTCCCGACCGCGCCGCAGGCGCTTCGATGCGGGTACCCGCATCTATATCCTGTCCAATACTCATCCGTCCGGAGTATGTTCAGTTCGTAACCATCGCCACCCTCCCGGGAGAGGGTCTCAAGGCTAGTATCGGTAACGGACGACTATGGACGTATCAGGGACAGTTAAGGCGGCGCTCGAAGATGCCGTGCGAACCGGACCTACGCGAGCCACAACGCGATCTTCTGTCGTGAAGAACGCGCTCGATGAACATCGTGCGCTCATCCTGAAGGCCATCGCTCAAGGCTACAGTCCGACGGCGCTTGCGAAGAAACTCAAAGCTTCCGGCATCTCGGCAAGCGTCGAGAGTCTGCGTCAATCGGTGCAAGAGATCGCGCAAACAACATCGAGCAGCTCGAAAGCAAAGCCGGCAAAGGCGCGACAGACAAAGGCAACGACGAGCCACAGGCCTTCGCGTAGCTCACGCGACAACGAAAGCAAAGTCTTTGAAGCCGAGGATCGTACGGCGTGAGGCGTTGGATCCTCGTGACGAGCGGCAAGGGTGGCGTCGGGAAGAGTCTTGTGGCGCGCTTGCTCGCTGAGATGAAGCGCGAAGTGGAACCTGCGACCTGGCTCCTCGACGGCGACGGTGAAGTCGGACAGCTCGCGCAATATCTTGGCACTCGCGATGAACTCGATAGGGTCGTGCGTGGTCAGCCTGGAGATTCTGGCGTCGACACCTTCGTGCTGCACGGCTGGCACGACGACAGCGGGATGCGCGACGTCATCGAGGGGCTTATCGGACCGCTACGTACGGCAAAGGCCGACGTACTCGTCGATCTGCCGGCGGCGTCGCTCTCAGTCTTGGCTGCCCTCGAACGCGAGACCGGACTCGCTGCCCAGGCGGCACGTTTGGGATTCCGGCCTACCCTCGTTGTCCCGATCTCGCCGCTGGTCGCGTCGCGTCTGTCAATCGCCGACGCTCTCGAGCTCGGGTCCGGATACGACATTGTCGCCGTACGTTCGGAGTTCTGGGGCAACGACGGCGACTATCGGCGCTGGCTTCGCTCGAAGCTCCGCGCTCAACTTTTTGAGCGCGGAGGCCGCGAAGTCGTCATCCCGAGGCTGCGCGGCTGGATCATCGTCGATCTCGATGAGGATCATCTTCCGTTCGCCGCCGCGATCCGGCCAGGCGTCCTCGACTATCCCGACGACGAGATGCTCTCACGCTGGCTTACCACGGCCCGGGCGGCTCTGAATACCGCGGGTGATCTCCTCGGGCTTCCGACGCCGATCCGATCGTGAACACTCGCGAGTCTGGGCGCGATACTCCACTCGATCGCGTTGCCGGCGCTCTCTCGAGCCGGGATCGCTCAGATCGTACCATTGCTGGAGCAAGTGAATTCGGATCATGAGATCCAGTCGAATCGGGTGCCGGCCTACTTCACCTTTGGGATAGTGCGGCTCAATGATTGCCTTCAATCCCTCCCAAGGGACGATGCGTTCCATCTCGCTAAGGAACGCCGCACGCCGCGTTATTTTCGCATGACGCTTGAAGTCAGCGGAACCGAAGGAGATGTACTTGTCTCTCATGATTTACAAGTGTATCATAAATATAAGAGTAAATCAGAGATGCCCTTGGTTTTGATGCAGGCAAAATTGAAGAGGAGGGCACGCCAGATCCCTGGTGGAGCGCTCCACCAGGGATCTGCTTTATCTTTGAGGCTCATAGTAATAGTAGTTCCGGCAAAATTGGGTCTGGTAAATCACGTCAGGCGGCGTTACAGGGACAATACATTCGCGAGAAGTTGGCGCTTGACGACCAAACTCGGATAGTTTCAGTGCTCATATCAGATTCTCTGCCTGCCGGCGAGGCCTCGTCAATTTATCTCAAAGGCGTGTCACTTTGGACTCTTTCTGATTTTCGGAGGTGGGCGGAGCGCGCAGTCACAAGTATAATCGATATTCGTAACGCCTACTCAATATCTAATGACTTCAGTTGGAGGCTTAACGTGGCCGAAACATATCGCGCGAACGGCTTGGATCCGCTCAGCCTCGAGATTGCTTTAGGCAAACTTAAATGGTCTATTCCTCAACGTTAACTCGCGACACACGTAACGAACCCCATCTCTATCGACACGACTTTCTGCAAACGTCACCCGGTCCTAATTTCGACCATCACCGATGAGGACGATAAGCGACGTGACTTCAAATCTTCACTTGCGAAACGCGAACTTTGTTGGAACTGGTTAAGCCGGTTCAGTTTGCACGAAACCTGCAAAGAGGCGTGTGGGTGCGCTCCAACAAAGCATACTGCCAGGTAGACCTCTTAGCCCAGGGATACTGGGTTCCAAAGTAGCCGCCGTTGTCGCAAAGGGTCAGCACGAGCTCGCAATCTTCAACGAAAGTGAGGTCCGAATGACCAAAGAAACGACCAAGATCACAGAATCGAACAAGAACGCCATCCTGGAGAAACTCCTCGCACTGGTCCATTGTCTCGCATTCGTGCTGACCGTCGTTGACTTCGGGGGCTCCTTGGGCTAAGCGGTCAATCTCAATTTCGCTTAACAGGTTGCGGAAAAAGCAATGCCGCTGGTGTCGATCTGGCGGGCTTTTTTCGCTATAATTGGAGCAGGTTTCCTCGATATCTTGAGGTAGCGGCTGATGCGGTCCGAAGATGTACAAAACAC
>JAABUK010009709.1_pt1 | contig 13069 bp, 12 predicted proteins | sample 5559141 | NCBI WGS metagenome assembly JAABUK01 (sample SAMN10711869, study PRJNA513367) | rock metagenome | isolation source: Antarctica rocks | place: Antarctica: Victoria Land, Pudding Butte nord | collected 2016-01-03
GAGAGACTTAAGATGAATTCACGAAAGATGCAAGCAGTCGTTGATTGATCTACACTCAATAATCTCACTCAGATGCAGTTCTTCATTGACTTCTGCAATTTCTATTGATGCTTCATCAAGAACTTTTCGAAGATTGTTCGTTCAATGATTCAACTTACTCAAAAGAAGATCATATTTGAATGAAATGAAGTCTGTCAAACTGCATTCAACCACATAAAGAGACGTATGACTGAGACTTTTATACTTTATCACTTTGATCAGACTTGCGATTTCATTCTTGAAATTGACTTATTCAACTACGTCAACGATGAAGTTCTGTCTCAATATGATGATGAAGATGTTCTACATTCAATTGTCTTCTATAGCAAGAACATGTCTTTTGCTGAATGCAACTACAAGATATACAATAAGAAACTGCTGATCATAATTTGAGCTTTTGAACACTGACAACTTGAACTGAAGCTGATCAACATTTCTATCAAGATGTTCATTGATCATCAAGCACTCATCTCATTGATGAAAGACAAGAAGCTGAGTTGATGACAGATGCGCTGAGTTCAGAAGTTAGCTGATTTCAACTTCAAGATAATATATCAATCTGACAAATAGAACATTAAGATCAATGCATTAACTCATTGAGCTGACTTCGTGTCTAGAAGTTTCAACGATGAATGCATTTAATATTAAAGAACTACTATTCTGACATTAAATTGAATGAAGATTGCTGATCTAAAGAAGAATAATGATCAATCAATCTATAAACAAGTTCTTGACGCAAATAAAATCGACGAGAATTGTATGCTACTTCGCGAAGCAATAGCAAGAGACGAAGCACAATATGAAGATATCAAATTGAAGAATTGTTGAACTCAGAATAAAATCTTGTTTCATGATAGTCAGCTATGAGTTTCGTTCAATGAACTTCTACAAATGAATCTGATTCGTGAGATACATGATTAATCATCGATTGATCATTCTGAAATTCTTAGAACAGTGAAGATCATAAAGCGAAATTACTATTGATCTTCTATGCGAAAAACAATGAATCAATATATTTGAAACTGCTACGTATTTCAACGTTCAAAGACATCAAGAAATAAATCAAACAACTTGCTTCAATCTTTATCTATATCTGAACAGCGATGACAAAACATAGTCATGAACTTCATTATCAATCTATTTGATTTGTATGATTATAACGTTATTCTGACTGTCATCTGCAGATTGTTAAAAGAAAGACATTATATTTCTTGCATTACTGATGATGAAGATATCACAGTTGAAAAGACAGCTGAAATGTTGCTTCAATGAATATATTAAACTCATGATTTATCAAGCTTCATTGTATTTGATCAAGATTCTCAGTTCATCTTCATTCTTTGAAAGTTTCTTTGCAAACGACTGAGCATTTCTCTTCGATTATTCATCGTTTATCACTCTCAGATTGATGATCAAAGCAAATGAGTCAATCAGAATGTTAAGCAATATCTTTGTTTCTTCTGTTCATACATGCAGAACGACTGATTCAAGTGACTACTTATGATTGAGTTTGTTAATAATAACATCTTGTCTTCAGTTATCTTTTTGACTCTCTTCTTCATGAACAAGAACTTTCACTCTTGTATGAGCTTTGACCTCAACATCATCAAGTATGAAAGCACTTGCAAACGTCTGCAGATCACTTGAGTCGAAGATATATTCAATCATGTTGAAAAGTGCAATGACAGACTCATTTCTAGCAGCTTTTCGTAAACTAGCGTCAGGAAAAAGATTGCACGTCATGATTCAGTCACGTTAGCAATATATAGATAGAGCAGTCTACAACTTCTCTCTACAATCTGCATAGATTTCATCATATGTAATACTGTTCATTCTATTCTTTCAATAAATTATGAGTCTTGATTAGCAAGAAGCTTTCAATGTAATTAGATCAAAACATTCTAAGCATTTGATGCTTGACAACTCGATACAAGACTTATTCAAATGAGCAATCAATGATCACTTATTATGCATCTCACAAGAAGACAAATAAGTACATTGACTTAAAGAAGTTCAGTGAAATTCGACAGCTTACTACGCATCTCACAAGAAGATAAATAAGCATTCACATCAAATCAACAGTCTACTACAAGTTTTTAAGAAAGTGAACAAATAAACATACTTGAATGTGTTGAAGAACGCATAAAATTTTCATCATCACTGACGAGATTACATTCTCTTCACTTCACTCATCAATTTATTTAATATTCTTATTTTATTCTTTAATTCTAACAACAAGCTGAGTGTTGAAATCGTGCCTAGAATCTAATCACACTGCAGCGAGATAGTGCGTAGCTGAATAGAATGTTTGATCAATAGAGATAACTATAACTAGAATATTAAGAATACAGAAGAAATCAAAGAGAGTTTCAAGCTGTATTTATAGTAGAGCAAAACAAAGAGAGCGAAGCAGGTTTGCTCAAGTATTGAAAGCGCTAGAATAGAGTATCGAAGCTGAGGTTTAACATGAGTCAAAATCTCTAGAACTTATTGACTAGAAAACTCTATTCAATTTCGACACACTCGTAACATTACCTTCTTCTCTTTAAAAGTCATGTCTCTATGACTTGTAGTGTAGTTCATAGCATTGACGTAGAATCTTGATGCCTGTCTTTCTATCAATCTTTCTATTGATTCAAACCAACTCGTCAAATGTCTATTGTAGCAGACTCACTATGTGAGATAGAATGATCATTGAAGCAGACTCACTAGTCGACTTGCTCATCGAAGAGATCGACTATCGACTTGCTCTTGAAGCAGACTCACTAGTTGCATGTGAACGTGAGATAGATCGATTCACTGATAGATAGAGTGATGTGAGTAGATAGATCATCGCATTGACAGCGTCTTTGTAGCAGACTCACTAGATTGATCTTGATTTGAATCGAGTTGAATTGAATTTGATGACACAGATTGTTTTGACTCGACTGATTCACAAGCTTGAAAGAAAAGAGATTGAACAGATTGTTTTCACTCGTCTGCTTCACAAGAATGAGTTGATTCTCAAGCAATTCACGAAGATTCTTTATCATTGATTCTATTAATTGAGTGAACTGTGTCTACTTAATGAGCGATAGATTCTCTAGCAATTCAAACAGTCTTGTCGTTGATTTTATTGACTCTCTGATGTTGTTCTGTCTTTCGATTGCGTCGATCATCAGGTAAACGAATTTCTTTAGACTCGTTCTGTTTAAACGAGTATCTTGAATGAGTAATGAAATCAATATCGTGTGATAAACGAATTCTTAATATAATGTTGAAATCATGTCTAGAATCTAATCACACTGCAGCGAGATAGTGCGTAGCTGAATAGAATGTTTGATCAATAGAGATAGCTATAACTAGAATATTAAGAATACAGAAGAAATCAAAGAGAGTTTTGAGCTGTATCTATAGTAAAGCAAAACAAAGAGAGCAAAGCAGGTTTGCTTGAGTATCGAAAGCGCTAGAATAGAGTATCAAGACTGAGATTTAACATGAGTCAAAATTTCTAGAACTTATTGACTAGAAAACTCTATTCAATTTCGACACACTCGTAACATTGAGTCTACATCAACGTCATGAACTTCAATGACTTCTTTGTCAAATGATGATCTGTTTTCATTCTCACTTGCAAGAACTGCGATCAATGATTTTCTCTTATGAAAAAATGATTCATTGAGAAAGACTTGTAATTCATCATTAAAGACAAGTCTGATTCAGACACACTTGACAGCATCATCAACATCATCAGCAAAATTCAATCTCTCGATTTCAAAAGTCAAAAGATCAACGCAAAAGCTCACTACTGACTGATCATTTGCATCATCATCAATGATCAAGAACACACTGCAGACAAAATGTCAGTAAAAAAGATTTGAGATACTCTGAACTATAAATACAAAGAAAAGCTACAAATCACTGAGAGACAATATCTGATGAACTTTATTGATTATAAAATGTCGATGAATATCTCTATTGAAAAGACATGAACACATCTCGTTAAGCTGACTTGAAAGATCGTTGCAACACAAAATGACATGAGCAATTTATTCAAGTCAGAACGTCGCTTTCAAGTCTTACTTCAATCACTGTCAAATGAATACATGATCATTCAAGACATCATTGATGTGCAGAACAAGTCAGACGTTGAAAGAGAACTTCAAAAGCTACAAGAGAAGAAAGTACAATTGAAAACAACAAAGACTGCATTATGAATCAAGTGAAGAAACAAACGCAAGCGTACTGATCAAGAGCAGAACAAACGCAAAATTAATCATCATTGCAAACACTTTTCAAACTTTGACAGCGATCAATCACATCATCGATTTCTAAGATGTTTTCTTTGTGAAGACAAACATCATTTAGTCGATTGCTTTCATCTGTCTGCAGCTCAAGAGCTTGTGAAGAAATGCAAAGACAAAGACAAAACAAGACACAAGAATGCTGATGATTTTCAAACTCTTGCTGAGTTTTTGAAGAGCAAATACAAGAAGCACAGAGTCTACAACGTGAAAAGTGACTCTGAAATCTTTGATGATGATGAAAACAATGAGAATGAAGAGAGCGAGAATATTGCAACTCTGTCAAAGAACATTGTTAGTAAGATTTCTGAATTCAACTGAATTGCAGACTCTGATGTTTTCTTGCACATGACTGATCAACTTCAACTTTTTAGTGAATCTTTAATTTGCATTAAGAAATGTATCATCAAAGTTGAAGAGAAAAAATTGTATGTCAATCATTGTGACACAACAGTCATGCAAGATCATCATGAAAACTCAGTTAAGCTGTTCTCTGTTTTTCATGTTTCTAAGCTCAAAATGAATCTTCTTTCTGAAAGAAGAATGTGTGAGAAAGATCTGCAAGAGAGCTTTGATGATAAAGATCTGTACATGCATGATAAGCAAAAGAAGCAAATGATTGAGACTTTAGAATGCAAAGATGTTTACATAGTAGAAAGAATTGCAAACGATCTTGATGAATTTGCATTACTATCAACTATGCAGCGTGACATCTTATCAGCATTTTCAGTGATGCACAGTTCAATGAATCTTGATGATTCAATGAATCTAAATCATTTTGCGTCTCACACTAATGTGATTCATCATGAGAATGAGATCGAAGTTGATCATGATCAACTTAACTTCGCAAATGACAAAAGCTTCAAGTTGTACAAGCTGTGACATCATCGTTTTGCTCATCTTGAATCAGCAAAGCTTCGTCAGCTTCATAAGATCATCACTTTGAAAAAATTTATTTTCATTAATGACAGTCACAAGAATGTGTGTGAAATATGTGCGCTCAACAAGTTCATTAACAAATGAGAACACAACATCAGCGATTGAAAGACAAGTATCTTGACTCTGATTTTCATAGACATCTGTGAATCACTATCGTTGTTTCTTGATAGCGAGTTGTACTTTCTAAAGATAGTGAACAATTACTTCAGAAAGACTTGATGCATTTCTTTGAAGCAACGATTCAATGCATCAGATGCTTTGTGAAAATGAAAACTCAATGTAAAGCTTTACAGCAATGTCAGACTTCTCTCAATATGCAGCAACAACATCATGAAACTTAAAATCATCTTGAATAGTTGATGCTCATCAATTGACATTGCTTCTTAATACATTGTCTTACACATGTTAATTCAAAATGAAGTAGTCAAAAGAATCATACACATCACAGAAAACTCAATGCAAGTCATGATCAAGAATGTTGAACTTCTCATTAAGTTCTGAGCAGAAGCTGCAAAAACAGATGTCTATTTGCAAAATCAAATCATCATGAAACTTTTGATCAATGAAGCTTTCATGATTTCAAAGAAGACATTCATCAAAATCAAGCTCTCAATTGATCATGTACAAGTATGAGAATGCAAATGCTACTTGCACATTGATTTCAAGTCGTTATCAATTGAAAACAGATGAGATAAATTCATGAACAAAAATAGACTTGATGCATTCATGAAATATGTGAAAAACATCGATAAGCAATATCATCTTTGAGTCTCAGATCTTGATTGAGTCATCAAGAGTCATGCTGTCAAGTTCGCTGAAGATGAAAAGAATGAAAACATGAACTTGCAACTTTGCAAACAGACATTCAATGTTCTTTCAGAGCGAAAATCTGTGAGAAGATCATTAAAGAATAATGTGTCAACTGACATTTCAAAATCTGATGCTTTCATGATTAACGTTTCATCTGAATCAACTAATGCACTGAAGACTATCATGATTAACTTGAATGCACTATTCAAGATCACATCACAAGCATCAAATGATTGCAAAATTCACTTGAATGTTCAAATCATTCAGAAAGTCTTTGCATCAAGCATGTTGAAGTCAGCAGTTCAAACATTTCTGCATGTAGTCATTTCAAAGAGAAAAAGAGACAGCGAAGATCAACAACTGAAAGATCGCGCATTCAAGATCTTGCAAGCTATGATAATCTGATTTGTCACAAAGAAAGTTGATGATGATGAGAGTGATTCTGACACAAGCATGTCATAAGCATTATTTGACGTCGATGAATCTGACTCTTTTAAAGCAATAAGAATTCTCATGTTAAACATTTACAAAGATGCAGTGCAAAACTCAGTTTGAAGAAAACTTTGAAAAGAAGTAATCAACGCAGAACTTGTGACACTAGTCATTAATGAAATCTGACAAGAAGAAGTGTTGCTCAAAAAGATCAACATTGTAACAAGCAAATGAGTCTTCAAGTCAAAAATGCACGTTAATGATTTTCTTGACAAACTGAAGACAAGACTAGTGATCAGAGATTTCTCTTAAATTCATGAAGTTGACTACAAGAATACTTTCGCGTCAATTGTCAAGTTTAACACTCTGCAAGTCTTTTTAGCTATTGCAACAATGAAAGATCTTAAACTTCATCAAGTTGATGTAAACAATGCGTTTACTGAGTCGTTTCTCAAAGAAATCATTTACATGTTCTTTTCATTTGAGATGAAAGTCAAACCTGACTGTGTTTTAAAAGTTCTTCAAAGTCTTTATAATCTCAAGCAAGCTGCATGAGACTGACATGATCGCTGTGTAACAGCATTGTCTGAACTCGACTTTGCACAATGCGTTGCAAATTCATGTCTTCTGATTCATAAATCAAAAGAAATCATGTTGCTACTATACATTGACAACATAGTCATCATCTGCAAATCATTGAGCAACATTAAATGATTTAAGCATGAGTTTTGATATGTTTTCAAAGTCAAGAATCTGAGAAAAATGAAGAAAATTCTTGATATTCAAATCACTTGCAACAGAAAGACATGAATCTTATGAATGAATTAAACTCACTATCTTCATGATGTTCTTGAAAGACTCAACATGAAGTAAGACAAGCATAAGACAACAGATCTTTCAATGAATGAATATGATGCTTTTCGCTCAGCTGAACTTGAAGACGTGAGAATCAATCAGCATGAGTATCAACAAGTCATTGAAAGTCTCATGTATGCTGCAATTCACACTTGACTTGACATCATCTTTGCTCTCAATTGACTAAGTCAATATCTCAGTGATTTTGCAGAACATCATAAACACATCTTGAAAAAGTTAATGCAATACGTTCATTTCATCATTGATTTAAACATCATGTATGAAGTCAGTGAAAGCATGAAGTTAGTAGAATACTCTGACTCAGACTACATCTCAGACAGACTAAATCACAAGTCAATTCTCATTTACATCTACATGCTTGATGAAGAATCAGTCTTCTGAATGAGTTGAAAGCAAAAGTTCGTTGTCACATTGATCATTGAGACAAAGTACATGATTTTATCAATTTGCGTCAAGAAGAGTCTATGAATCAGTCAAGTGCTTAAGAACATGAATTTGACAAAGTACTTAAGCATCAGTCACAGTCACGTCGATATTCTTGAGAAGATTACTCATCAATCTATCTCACTCACGCAACTCAAAGAAAATAATCAAGCGACTCTTATGCTGATTAAGAATGCTCATATTCACGAATGATCAAAGCACATCAACATCACTTATCATCACATTCGAGATCTGCACAAGAAAAATCAGATCTCAGTGAACTTCATTTCTAGTTAAGATATGATAGCAGATGAATTGATCAAGTCACTATCTTGACAGAATTTCAAGAAATTCATTGAACAATTGAGACTGAAAAGCAGTGAAAGCTGAGAAACTTGCAAGCATCAAGTGAAAGTGTTGAGAAGTGCAATGACAGACTTGTCTCTAGCAGCTCTTCATAAACTAGCGTCAGAGAAAAGATTGCATGTCGCGACTCAGTCACGTTAGCAGTATATAAATAGAGCAGTCTACAACTTCTTTCTACAATCTGCATAAATTTCATCATATGTAATACTGTTCATTCTACTTTTTCAATAAATCACATGAATAAAACACTGATCTTCGCTTGCGAAGCTTTGACTAAAACATGAGAACAAATGATGAATCAAGCTAACAAGCATAGAAAGAAGATCAATTACAAGATTGAATCAAAGATGTTTTTGAATGAATGAAACATCATTACAGCGAGACTCTTTAAGAAATTGAATGACAAGATGCTCAACTCTTTTCAAATCACAGACTCTGTTGACTTATTCTATAAGTTGAAACTATCAGAGACTATGTGTATACATAATGTATTTCATTCAGAACTTCTTCGTTCTGTCGTTAATAACTCTCTGTCTGATCAAAAGAATGAATCTTCGAGATCAATAGTAATAAACGATGAAGATGAATGAAAAATCGATGATATATTGAACTTTTGATGATATCAAAGATGACTTCAATATCAAGTCAAATGAAAGAGTTATGACAACGATCTCAACTGATATAACGCTGATGATGATGAGTTTATGAACGCTCAAGAGATGATTGATGAATTTCATATCAGATATTCAAGAAAAGCGCACTAAGAAACAACATTCATGCAAACATGAATAGTCAAAAGAGAGAAGTAATGTTACAATTCTAGTCTTCATTTATTCTTCATTTAGTCTTTGTCTGATTTCATTCTAATCGAGTCTAGCGAGAATCTGATCTAAAGATGATATCATTGAAACTTTACATCATATGTGTAAGACGTCAACTCAATCAAGTCTAGCACAGAGCTGAGAAACACACATATAAGAATCAAGTTCTTTTCTGTAGATACTTTTCTTTCTTAGCATTTATCTATTAGTTAAATGACACTCATATGACTCACTTTATGCTGATTTCTAACAATAATAATATCAGTCTTTTATATTGATAGTATCTCTAGTTTAACTCAGTCTTTGACATGATTCAGTCTCATGAACAAGTTGTCTTCATGACTTGTACACAATGCACATGATCAAATGATCTTTGATCTTTCTTGAAGTGTCACTTCATCTCAAAGCACTTTGAAAGAGTCTGCATTAATTGCAAATGACGAGATCATGCAACATGATGCAATCTTCTTAAGACTGAAGATGACAAAAGCGAAGATGAATGAGATGAAGATTGTCATTCTCGCTCACTCAAAAGAAAAAATGATTGTACAAAGTGAAGAAGATTGAAAGAGTTCAAGCTGAGAGAGTGAAGACTGTTGAGAGCAAAGAATGTCTTCAATCTCATTGTGCTGAATTAATGATATGTACAAGACGCATTTCTTTTTCTGTTTGTGAGCATTTGTTTTTTCAACACATCTTGAAGCACAGTCATGTATCTTGAGTCAGCAGTCTGCATCTCTACGTGATGCTTAAGATCAATACTTCGTACAAAGAAAGAAGCTATCATGACTGCTCTCTAGTACAAGAAAAGCGAAGACAAACTTTCTTATTTACACTTTGTACATAACATTAGTCTGAATCTTGTTGTACGAAGTAGAGTTAACAGACAGCACTCAATCAACTCTTCTTGTTGTTACAACTCATGCAAACTGACTATCAATCTTCTTCATATGATGCAAATGAAATCAAGATAACTATTCAGTGAGTCAGAAAAAAGTGAGAAACAACTCAAGATCAGTACTTCGTACAAAGAAAAAAGTTGTCATGACTGCTTGTACAAGAAAAGCGAAGACAAACTGTCTTTTATCTATACTTTGTACATAACATTAATCTAGATCTTGTCATATGAAGTAAAGTTAACAGACAGCATTCAATCAACTTTTCTTGTTGAGTCAGCTTCACAGCTCATGCAAACTAACTTTCAATCTTCTTTGTACAAGCTTTAATTCTTTCACGACAGCATCAAAGAATTAATTCAATTGTGTTCATCAATGTATCTTGTCAATGATGACTTTTCTTCGATCGAAGAAGACTCTTTTCTGTTGAGAAAGTCGTCATTTAGCTTCATACATCATCTTCAAAGCTTGAATGACAGAGACAAAGTCTCAGTCAAGCATTCACTCTCGTTAAAGATCTGAAATTGTGCTCACAGTTTGACATATGTGATGCTCAGAAGACACAACATCAGAATTCAGTGATGATGAAGCTTAAGAAGCTTGAGCATCAGAAATGTCTTCATACAAAGCAGCTTTCAATCTTTGAAGATTATTCAGACTTAAGTCAACTTCATATGAAGACTGTGATGATAGTTGAAAAGAAGCGACGTTGAAGTTGAAGTTATTCTCATACAAAGATCATAGCATGAGCTGAGAGAAAGTGACAATGTTGCTTGAGAAAGCAGCAAAGTCATGCAGAGTAACAAAAAACTTTTCTGCAAAAAAGTTCTTCATATGATCATGCAATGACTTTAGTATTTGATGATTGTGAGAATCATGATGCTGTATACTTTGTACAATGTTCTTTGAAGTTATACTGATTCAATTGATAATATCTGATATGATGCTTCGTATACAAAGCTCATTCAACTTCTCGACATTGAACAAAGAAAGTTCTACTTCGTTTGCAAATGTTAAATAATCATCTTGTACAAAGAGAGAATCTTTTCACAAGAGATGAGCAGAAAATTCTTGATGATAAATAATTGAATTTTGCAAAATCACTATGCAAAGCTTTTTCAACAAATGTAGAAAATCTTGAGCAGTCATGTTGAATTGATTTTTCTTGACAGTATCAAGCAATGATTCATCGAGCAAAGATTTATCATTCTCATACAAAGCATTGCTTGAGAAATCGCTGAATCACGTCAGTCAATGATCAATTCATGATCAGAGTGCTCGTATGAAAGACAATGAAGACTCAACTTTGACTCAAGACAAAAAAATATCTTCAGAGATTGATTTGAAGTCTGTCATTACTTGTATGAACTTCAGAAGAAGATGAGTCAAATAACTCATGAACAAAGCATTTATATTTCATCGTTTGACACGACATATCTGAGATTTCAATGTGTCATTCAACTCGTCTGCTTATGCTTTTGCATCATGATCATGAGTCTTCTTGAAACTGAAAATGCTGATGACATTAAACATCTTGTTGATTCATTCTAGTTGAACTTCATACAACATAAATGAAGTCAACTTACTTTCTTGAAGCAGATAAAAATCATATCATTGCTGTTATCTTTGAAAACATGAAATCTGCTCTCGTACAATGTTTCAATGATAGAAAAGATAAAAAGCAAGCTGCAAGATGATGCACAGCAATGAATTTTTATGTCGTACAATTGTCTTGTATTCAATTCGCTCAGTTTGATTCATTTTTTCATTGTTCAAGATGCAAACATGTGTTGTACAAAAGATGAGATTTTCATTCTTTAAGTTCAAAGAAAACAAATCAGTCAATTGCAAATGATGATGATTTTCTTCACGCATCAACATCATATGACTCATCAAAAAATCAAGCGTTGTACAATGAGTGAATTTCACAGTTTGAGTTGTGACTCATTTTTAAAAGAGTTCATGAGTTTAACAGCTTTGTACAACATCAATCATTTGTTGTTGCTTGTATTCATTCAGCAGAGTATTGACATCATGATTAAAATATTAAGCTTTTCTTCTTGCATGCTTTTTCTTTGTATGATCTTTCAAAAGAACTTTCATCTTAATCTCTTGTGAATGAAAAGACGTAGCATGATCGAAAGATTGCTGATAATTGTACAAAGAAATGATAGCAGAAACATAACTGTCAACTGAATTAAATTTCAACATCTGCTGCACTTTCTTTTTTGTAGCAGTTGTATGAGACTGCTTGTAATGACTTGTATGAAGTTCTTGCAATAGAACTTTCTTGTTCAAAAACATGACAAGTTTATCTTTTGTCACTATTTGATCATTCACGAACTCATGTCTTGCACAGAACTTCTACTTCACTCAGTGCATGTCATACAAAGACGTTGAAGAAGATCTTACTCATCATTTCTTCTGCTTTGACTTGTAGTTTCTGATTGTATTGATCGAAGCGTTTGTACGTCTCAAGATCAACGCAGTCTGTTCATGTTGATACAATTCGACTGCAACATTCATCTCATTGAAAGCGTTCATCGTCGAGAACGTCATTGTCAGAGTCGCTGTACACTGCAGTACTGCACGCAGAATTAATTCAGATGTGACAGACTTTGTATGAATAAATTGTTGAAGAAAATCAGAAGCAGCGAGCGCAAAATGAAGCAATAACTGAATAAATAACTGAGGTGAGGCAAGCTCTTGAATATGTTGCATATTATCAAAAGAAGAATCCTGTTGACATGCAACATGTTGAGAGCTTGGCAATAACTCGAAATAACTGAAGACGTTGACATGTGACAAAATGATAATCAAGTATTAAAAAGAATGATACTCTTACAGTCTAGTTGAATATTCATTTAAAGATAATACACTAATATCAAATGAAACAGTGTTGCTACGGTAGAATCTGAAGCTCTGTGTAGTTTCAAGATAACTGCTACAATACTGTCAAGCCTTATTTTCGAATAGACTGTATTTCAGACAACATCAACGCTTCTGTATTTTCAAGCTTAGAATCGATCGATTCAGCCAATTTCTACGCGGGGGTGCATCGCATGAGCTGCGTGGGCGTGGGCACCATGCGCATGGTCGCTGTGGGTATTGGGTAGGTTGATACGGAGGTGGGTGCAGAGCATAGATGATAGGTGGGTGACTACGGAGAGGCATTGCAGGAGGA
>JAABUK010009710.1_pt1 | contig 13068 bp, 3 predicted proteins | sample 5559141 | NCBI WGS metagenome assembly JAABUK01 (sample SAMN10711869, study PRJNA513367) | rock metagenome | isolation source: Antarctica rocks | place: Antarctica: Victoria Land, Pudding Butte nord | collected 2016-01-03
TTTTGATGTTTCTTTTGCCAAGACTGCAGCAGAATTTTGTCATGTTACTACGCTCAAAGAGGAAATACAGCCATTTCAGTGACACAGGGGATATCTTTCACACTCTTTAAGTTCTTCTTCTATAATCAATCCCGAGCGGATAATAATATTTATATAAGTCAGATTTACTATTTTAATAATAAGTAAGCTATAATACTTCTTCTTTAGAATCACTTTCTTTATTTAATATACGCGTATGATTTCGTAATTATTATATAGACGTCTGTTTTTCTTATAAATATTTATAATCATTCTTTCTTATTTCTCTACTTTAATAATCTTTATACAAATATTATAAATAAGTATTAAAAAGAAAGTGTAAATAATCTTTATTAAGAGTGTAATTAATTATAGTTAGTTAAGATCTCTCTTAAATATAAGTCTTATCTCTTTTATAAATATAAATAGTAATATATCTTTACTAAATAATCTTCTTATTATTATTACTTTCTTTATTATTTATTTAGATTTTATTATTTTAATACTCTTTAATATTACTCTTAAATTCATCTTTACATTACTCTCTCTTTTCTATAAATTTATTATAATAAGTTTCACTTCTTTATACTTAGTTTCAGTTAAATGCGATTATATAAAAGACAGTAATTAGAAGGATGAAGAGTCTATAATCACTTAGTTTTATAATCTTAAGGCGCTTTCTTTTATAATAAGTTATTTCTTAAGATCTTCTATATTAGCTAGAATTTTTAAGAGAGTCTTTAAACTATTATTTCCTATTCTAACACGTTTTAATATGTTATTAAGATTTAAAAGTTATTATATTTAGTAATTAATTATCGTTCATTCTATCTCTATTTATTTCTTCTCATTTCTAATTATTTCGTCACTTCTTTCTATTATTATCCGGATGTCTTTAATAAGTCTCGCAACCGCGTTATCTGCTTCTCTTTTTGATATCCTCTCAGCTCAGCGTGACTCTATAAGATGTTCACTTATTTCTTCAGTCATTTTTTCCTTTCAATTATATAATAATAAAGATTAAAACAAATATTCTTCCGCTTAACTTATATATTGAATAATTAATGACATTAATCTTTAACAGACTTTAAATCGCGCAGATATTCTGCACGTAAATAATAACTAAATCAATTCTTATAACTTAAATATAGAAATGTTAAGAAAGAATAATAAGATAAAGAAAAACTTCTGAGAAATATAAGAGACTCTGACTTAAGAAGCTAAATCAAAGACAGCCGCATATATCTCTTAAATAACTTATCAGTGAGAAGTGAGTAGAGCGTTAATAAATAAAAGGAAAAGACGCTTATTTACGCAAAATTTAAGACTACTTATTAAAGAAGATTGCTGAGCTATATAAAGAATATCTGAAAGAAGTAAACTCATTATTACTTTAATTAAGAATAAATAAGATCGGTTTTAACATCTTTCTTATAAAAAGATATGTCTCAAAAATACTTAATAAGTATTATGTATATGATTAGAGTATAATATTAATGCGTTATATATTACTAATTTATCCGTTATAGAATTAGAAGAGAAGAGAGAAGTTAAAAGAAAGAAGTATTAATCTTAAGCTTATATTAATAGATAGAGAATATATTTTAGCTGCGATTCATCTTATCTTATAAATAAGACTGCTCAGATAGTTTTAAAAGATTATAATAGTGATTAAGAAAGAAGAAGAAGAAGATATAACACAGACGCGAAATATTATAATGGGTAATAGGCGCTATTACTGAGATAACTGAATAGTCAGAAATAGCTTGATTAGATTAAATATGACTGTGTGATAATTGAGTTGTTAATATTAATTTAAGTGAGAACGGAAAATAGAAATAAGAAAAAGCGTGATCGCGCTAAATCTTTATTTAAGCTCTAAGATTAAATGCGGCTGTATCTTAATATAAAAATAAGTCTTAATATAAGATATCAGCATTATTAGAGCACTTTTAAAGCTCTAATATCTTATTAGATCTAGCGCTATCACAGCTTATATAGATAAGTACTTTTAAAGTTTTAATACTTTATTAGATTTAGCGCTATCGCAGTTTATATAAATAGCGCAGAAATAGAATTATAATAGTTATCTATTATAAAAAAGATTCACAGCTCGTAAATAATCTTCTTAAGAGTAATCTATTTCTGCTATCTTTTATAATCATTATCTAATTATCTATTTTAATTTAACGCGTTAATCGCCCTTAAGACTTAATATATAGCATGAATCTATTAACTTATCTGCGTTCTCATAGTTAAAAGTACTTTAGAGCGTTTTTATACATCTTTATAATTTATTAAATCTAAGTTAATATTTCTTAATCTTTCTAAGTATTATCTTCTTCTTTAAAATTATATTATCGCATCTTATATATTATTATCTCGTCGTTAATAAGCTTACTCATTATTTTATTTATCTTCTAATACTCTATTCCCTTCTCATTAATATAATCTATCGTGAGAAAAATATTTTAATAATAGAAATTCTAATTAGAATTGATCGCAGAATTAAGATATATCTTACTAATAATAGAATAGATCTTCTAGATTATAGATAGATCTATTTGCAGTATATTTCTCTTATTAACTATCTTAAATATCTTAAAGATCTTAATATATTAAGAGAATAACGCGAATTTTTGAATAGAAAGTAAAGAGTAGATCTTTAGAAATAAGTATAATTATATTCATTCTAATTTAAATAAATGATTCTTTATAATTCTACTAATTATTAGATCAGCTGCGATCTATAAATCTTTAATAACTATATCTCTCGTCGCCTCTCTCTTCTAAATAAGCTGCTTAGGCGTCTCAGATATTAATAGAATTAATTACGTGCTCGAGCTAAATCTATAGATAATCTGAAATGACGTTTAATTGATGATAAATGAGTAGTTACTATTGAAGTAGAATTCTATAATAAGTAGAAATTCTCTCTAATTAATCTAAGTGATATTAATATAGAATTAAAGTGCTATTTTAAGCTCTTAATTTACTCGCTCTAATTAATTATCTGCGAAAAAATGATATATTATTATATAGATTAGTCATGTTTTAGTAAGCTTAAATATTTTTTTTTATAATTTAGCTATAAATTGAGCATCTTAATTAGTAGTAAATATATTAAATAATTTATAGTCTCTTTTATAGATAATATTATTCTAAAAGCACTTAGCTCATTTTATAATTAATTGAGTCTTTTTCTTTATCTTAAAAGCAACTCTTTTAAACAGTCTATTTACTATAATAAGAATTATATTATAATTATTCTTAGAAGATAGATTAGTAATAAAATTTATAATAAGTAAGTAGAATAGTTTTAAGAGTATAAACAGTGATTATAAGAGCGGAGTAAAGCCTATTTAATGAGACTTATTTATTTCATAATAACTGTAATGGCGTATATATTAAAGACTGTTTCTATTCATTTTTAATTATTATATATTTATAAGAATCTCTTATAATCTTATATAATTATTATAAAGCTAATTATCGTGCGTAATCTATAATATAATTATTTGAAAGCTCTTAAAAATAATGATATAAAGTTACTCTTCTCTATTAATTCAAATTAGATTCATATTATCTTCTTAATAAAGTAAAATGTAAGAATGATTAGCTAAAAACCCTATTTCTAATAAGAATAGAGATAGCTATTAAAACTGATTAAATAGCTTAATAAATTTCTTCTTTATTTTCTAATGCAGGCGGGTAAGCTCTATATTCTTTAAATTAAATAATATAATCTCTGTAAAGATAAGATTCTTATTCTGCGATTTTTAATTGCTGTGAAGTCTAATTAAGAGTCTTAATAAAATATTAGACACTATTATATCGCGTCTCTTCTTATAAATAATAATTATATTATTTTAATATTAACTCAGAAAAACAATTTATTCTTATTATTAAGTATTTATCTTTAGAGATAATATGATGCGTAATGATTTGACCGCTATAATAATGAAATTTACTTAATAATTAATATAGATAATGATTCTTATCTGCTTAATATAAATTTGTAGATATTTAATATTCTAGATTAGTTCTGTTAATTTAAGATCTATTGATTAGTAATTGCGTTCTACTAATATTAAATATTTAAATAGAAAGATGATTAGTTATAGAAGAGTTTTTAATAACTTTAAAGAATCTATAAAATTATTATTATTAAGTTAATAGATTGTTACTTTAAAGTCTAACTGTTATGCGCGCCCAGCTTAGAGAGCACGTGATCTTAACTAAGTCAGATTCTCGATCTCAATTAACTCGAGCATGTGATCTTAACCAAGTTAGATTCTTAATCTCAGTTAACTCAGATATGTGATTATGATCAAATTAGACTCTTAATCTTAATTAACTTAAACACATAATTATAATTAAGTTAGATTCTTAATCTTAATTAACTTAGATACGTGATTTACAACTTTATTATATAAAAAGATATTAATCTCATTATCTTTATTATTCTATATAACGGAAAGAGAGATAAATATTCTTGTAAGCTTTATTATATAACTGTTTATTAATTAATAAGTTTAGAAATTTTGAAAGAGTATAAGACTCTTTTACTGATTCATTCTAAATAGTTACTTTACACTTAGTTTCATCTTATTACTAATACTCTACTACTCTATCTTCTCTATATCTTTTTTATCTTTCTAGCCCCCGACTCTAATATTCTGAGCGTTATCTTAATATAGACCCGATAGAACAGTTCTTAAATTATAAATTTACAGAATTACAGTCTTAAAATTATAGTTTCAGACTAAATATCTTTAAGATTTTAAAGATATTAAATCGGAATATTATATCTGATATTCAATATTTAATTATCTTATTACTTAAGTTTAATCTATTAATTTAGTATAAGAATCTTTAACGCAGTTCATAATATAAGACTTAAATGAATCTCTCTATTATTTCAGAATTTAAATTAATATCTCTTACTAACTTAATTAGATCTTATATCTTAATTAAGAAGAATAAAGACGCTAATAATAATAAATTCTATAAAGATCTCAGTATTTATAAAGATCTTATTACTTAAGAGCTGAATAGCATTTATTATAAAGTTATAAAGAAGATTAAGACTTAACTTAAACAAAAGTATGAATTATTAGTTACTTTAATAGATGATTAATTCATTCTAATTCCCGTAATTAAAGAGCTTAAGTCTATTAATATTATTATCTTAAATAATAAGACTGATAAGTTTAATCTCTTCTTTATTAATTTTTAGATTCTCTTTTAATAATAGTTTAGCATCTATTTAAATAATAAGAGTACTTAGATTAACTCTCTTTATAGCTCTTACGCGGATAAGATTAAGAAATTCCTTTAATTAATTCTTAATAATTAATAACTTAATATTATCTTAAACTGCTTTAGTAATATTAAGTAGACTCTATATTAGTAGTATCGTGATTCTTAATTAAGGAATTATCTCAGCTAATAGCTGAAAGATCTTTAATAAATTATAATAATAAAGAAGATGATTAAGATTTTTAAGAATTTAGTTCTACAGCTTAACTATTCTATTCTTATTTAAAAGATACTTCTTAAGTTTAAGCTTAAATATAATATGTAGAAATTAATTAATATCTTGATTCTGAACTTTAATAATTATATAGATTTAAAGAAACACGCTCTCTTTATTAATTAAAGTCTTTAGACTAAATATATCTGAAATCAAAGTCTTCAAAGTATTCTGATTAACTTGATTAATAATAGTCGCGGTAACTTCCGCGTTATAAATGCGGCTGCAGTCTTAATCAAGATCTTAAGATCTCGGGTATAAGATATACAGATCCCTCTTATTATAGAAGAAAAGTAATATTATTATAATTTTAATCTTTATCTTTATTATAATAGAGTTAATTATAAGACTTTAAAGTGCTTTATAATCTTAAAGACTTAATTAATAAGTTTAATACTTATGATTATAATATTAATAAAGATTATAAAAGATTTAGTAATTTAGATAAATCTAGATCCGCTGTTCTTTAGAATCACGCTAACTCTTATTAATAAAATTACTTCTAATATAATCCCGCATCTAATTATTAAGAGCTTATTAGATGAGAAGAAGATAATAATAATAATAAATAATGAGATAATAGTGAACTTTATAAATTATAACTAGATCTTAGATTATAATATTTAAGAAGTTATTATTAAGAATACTATTCACGCGTTAGACGGGAGTGAGCTTTAGCAGATTAAAGATCTTAAGAAATATATTTTAATACTTTAAGTCTTTATAAAATTAGAGTAGATAATTAAGATTATTATAGCTTATATTAATCTATATAATTTAATCGCAGAATAGTTATATTTACGTAAGTATAATTCTTAGATTAATTAACTCACGACAATATTATACTTTAATTAAGACTTAGAATCTATCTTTAAATTAACTAATTTATTAATTAACTTCTGCGTTAAGATTATTCCTGAGAAGATTTTATTTAACTATCTTTCTCAGATATAATAAGCTGAAGAGTTTACCGCTCTTTAAATTAAGTATGCGATTCTTCTAAGTATCGCGTTAAATCTATAGAAGATCAGTCTGATTACTAACTATTTTGCTTAAGATCTCTTTAATATAAAGCTTTATCAGATTAAAAGAGAAGTTAAAAGTTCCGAAACAGCTATTAAGAATAATTTATTAATAGCTAATGAATTTATTATATCTTCTATTATTCTCATTACTCTTAATATTATAATAATTATTAAAAAGAAATTATAAGCTTATATTATTCTACTCTCTAATTATTAAGACTATATTAACATCTTCTTTAAGAAGAGATATATCTTACTATTATTTTATTAAGATCTGAAATGAAACTTCCGAATTAGTATTAAATTAAATAAGATTTTACTAAATAAGCCCGCATATTTCTATAATAATACTGAATTACAGACTTAGAAGAAATATATTAAGAAATATCTATACTACTAATAGATCTCTTCTAATAAGTCTTTTATCACGATCCTAATTCTTTTTATAATTAAGAAGAATTTAATTAAGCTTCGTCTTTATATTAATTACCGAACTCTTAATATTATTATTATTAAGAATCGCTATTTAATATCTTTATTTAATACTTTATTAAATTAGATTTAAGACATATAATTCTTTATTAAAATTAATCTAACTAAGATCTTTCATCAAATCTAAATTATTCTAGAATATGAATATCTTATTATCTTTAAGATCTAATACAGACTCTTTCAGTATAATATTATACTCTTTAGAATAGCTAATAGATCAGTCTGATTTCAGATCTATATAAATCATATTCTTACGGGCCTGATTAATAATAACTGCGTGATCTTCTTTAATAATATTCTTATCTATAAAAATACTAAGAAGTAGTTAGTAAAGAGAATTCATGAGATCTTAGATTATTTTCGAAAGACTAAGCTCTTTACTAATCTTAATAAGTATAAATTTTATGTTTAGAGAATCTTCTTTCTAAACTTTATTATTAATAATAATATAGTTAAGATAAAGCTAAAAAGAATTGCGGCTATTTATAATTAATTAGAGTTCTATAAGCTTTAAGAGATTTAAGAATTTCTCAGCTTCGCGAACTTCTATTATCATTTTATTTAAGAATATTCTAAGATTATTAGAGATTTAATAGATTTATTAAAGAAGTCTTTCAGAAGCTTTATCTTTATATTATAGACTCGGGAATTCTTTAATAAGCTGAAAGATATATTTTATAAGTATTCTATTCTCTATTAATTTAATTCGAGTAAGCAGATCTTTATTAAATCTAATATTTATATATACGCGATTAAAATAGTACTCTCTTAAATAAATTAACACGGAAGATAATACTTAATCATTTATTATTTAAAGAAGCTAATTCCTAAAGAGTTCTATTATAATATGCCGGATTAAGAACTATTAATTATAATATATATTATAGAGTATTAGAGATACTTTCTAGAAAATGTTCGATAATAAATTATTATACTCTCTAATTATAATAATCTTTATTAGTTTAACTTCATTATAAAATTAAGTTATTAATAGATAGGACTATAGTTAAAGCTCAGTAAATTTAACTATATAATTAAGTATCGCTTAGATATAATTAATTCTGTTAATAAGCTCTTTAAACACGCTGATTATATATAAGAAGAATTATTATTTATAATACTCTTCTTAAATCTCGCTTTAATTAAGACTAATAATTCTAAGATTCTCTAACTAAATCTCTTAGTAATTATTATTTCTAAATTAATCCGCACTCATTATATTATTACTCTTACTAAAAATCTTAATATTTATGAAGACGCTCTATTAAAGAATCTTTTAAAAAGATGAACTTTAAATAATAAATTTTTTTTTATGAATAATAAGATCTATATCTTCTGAAGTTTACATATCTAGATTCTCGAGCAGTATTATAATAACTCTCTCGCTAGTTATTTTGAATAGAAGTATATAATTAAACTAATTTAATAACAGTACTTCTAGCCCGAACTTTTCATACTGATTAAGTAATATGTTCAGGAATATTACTTATATTAATAAAATAAATTCAACTTTTGCAAGATTTACAATCTTCTTAAATCTTATTCTCAGTCTAAAGAATTTTAAATCTAAATAAGCTTAAACTTTATTATTAAGCTCTTTATAATTAAGATTAAGAATAATATCATTCTAATTATAATTAATATCTATATTAAGTATATCTACTTTAAAATAATTTGTAAGAAGAATATAATTATTAAGAAAACTATTATTATTATTTATTAGTATTTAATTCATTATTATAATATCTTTAAGATTTAAATTACTAATTAAAATATATAATTTGTGAATAAGTTTATTAAGTATTTATATAAATAACTTAATATTAAGTACTTTCTTATAACTATCTATTATCTTTCCACTAATAATTAGATTAAATAAATTAATATATCTCTTAAGATCTATCTGCGAGTCTATATTAATTATACTTAAGATAACTAAAATAAATAATTAAATATTATAGAGGTAGTCTATAATAATAGTACTTACACTATTATAGATATAACTTCTTTCTTTACTAAGAATAATTATTATTCTAATTTTATTATCTTCTTAAAGACTCTTAAGATGAAACTAACTAATATTATTATTATTACTCACGTTAATAAGATTTAGAATATTTATTAGATTATAATAAATCAGCTCTATTAAACTCGAGCATAAATGAGGCGCTACTATAATTAATATTAACAGTCTAAGATATTTAAGATTAGAGATATAGTCTGATTAAAAACTAATAATATTCGCATTTAATAAATTAATAAGAAGCTGAATCATTAAAAGATTAATCTTTATAAGATTACTAAATATATTAGTTTACTTACTTATTAACTGAAATTACTCGAAAGTTTAAGAATTCATAATATTTTTTATATTAAGTTATTAGAGAAGACTATTAAACTTATTATTAAAGAATAGTCTTAATATATTTAAGCTTAGATTACTTTAGTTTTAGATAAAGAATAAGCTATTAAAATCATTATTAATAGTCATTATAATCCCGAGCGTAATTTTAAATATTAAGTTTATTAAAAGAGAAATTATAAGAATAGTTAAAAGCTATTTTATGATCTTTAATATCTTAAGAGACTATATATCTTTTATATTAGTAATCTAGATAAGATAAGATCTGAAATTAGATCTTTACATTATATTTTTATAGTTAAGAAAGAGTGAAGATTAGCTTTTAAGAAATTAAGTATTAACAGCTCAGAAAGTAGTACTGAGTTAATAGAGATTAACTTTAAATATAAGTTCTTCTTAATATAAGTTTCTTATATACTTTATAGTCTAGATTTAATAATAATTTTATAAGAAAATATTAAATATTAAATTTACGTTATTAAATATTATATAGATGATTATTTTTTATTTTAAAAGTCTTTTAAATTAAAAGATTATAAGAGAAGATATACTATTATGCGCGCTTAATTTAAAGAGCATGTAATCTTAATTAAGTCAGACTCTCAATCTTAATTAACTTGAACACGTAATCTTAATTAAGTTAGATTCTTAATCTTAATTAACTCGGGCACGTGATTATGATTAAGTTAGATTCTTAATCTTAATTAACTTAAACACGTGATTATAATTAAATTAGATTTTTAATCTTAATTAATTTAGATATATAATCTACAACTCTATTATATAAAAAGATATTAATCTCATTATCTTTATTATTCTATATAATAAAAAGAGAGATAGATATTTCTATAAGCTTTATTATATAATTATTTATTAGTTAATAAGTTTAGAAATTATGAAAGAATATAAGACTCTTTTACTGATCTATTCTAGATAGTTACTTTACGCTCAGTTCTATCTCATTATTAATACTCTACTACTCTATCTCCTCTATATCTTTTCTATCTTTCTAACTCTCAATTCTAATACTAACTTCTTTAAGATATTAAGAAAGATATATAATATTTTCTTTAAATTAAAATGATATAGAATTTCAGCTATTTTTATAAAGATATCTTTAAGATCTTTAAATATAATTGTGTGATTATTCTTTTATAATTTTATTAAGATCTTAGAATCTCAATTCTTTCTCTTCTATATCTTCTTTAACAGAGATCTCTTATCTTAATAAGAAGCTTAAAAAATAGTCATTTTAAACTGTTATAAACTCTTAATGCGCTGAATAAAGAAAGGCATCTATTATTAATATTATCTAATAAAGTTTATGAATCTCTTAAGATTATAATTATCTCGCGGAATATTCTAACGCTCTATAGTTTTAAGCTTCTTCTTATTTATTAAATAGTCAAGTCTTCTAATAAGTTTATTTAAAGAGATTAGCTTCTAAAAGTTTAGATAGATCTTTAAGATCTTAAAGATGTATTTAGAATTAATAAGTTATTAAAAAATAATATCTAAGTTATAAAGATGTTGTTTAAATTTCTCTTTTATGAATATATTAATGTTATTAATATAGATATTTATAATTTATTATAATAGATTATATAATAGGCGTTTAAAAGTTTTCTAATTATAAGCGAGTGAATTCTTAAATCTTATAAGTGATATTTAAAAGATCTTCAGTTCTTAATAAAAGACTGTTATTATTCTATATTAATTCTTAGAATAAATGAAGTGTTGATAGAAGCTATTAATAAAATTTACTGAAAATATTTAATTAGTATATATAAGAGCGATAAGAATATTCTCTTATAAAGATAATGAGTATGCGTTAGATTCTATAATATTATTAAGAGATCATAAATTTATTATAGATTAAGCTTTTTTAACTGTGTCTTCGAAAGTGTATTTATATATAACAAAGATAGATAATAAGTACAAAAAGTGCTTAACCGATATTATATATCTCAGGCGGGTATTCTTGTTAAACATCTTATTAATAATCTATTTCATTCTTAAAGTATTTTAATATAATACTCGCGGTTTTAAAGCGCGTTTTAGCTCTTCAAATACTTAAATTTGTAATTAGTTCTCTTCTAATTAATAAGCTATTTCTGAAGTGTTATTAAAGAGTATAGAAAAACGCTTAATAAGTTATTAAAGACTCTTTTATTAATTAAGCGGTAATAGCTTATTAATATAAATATCTTAATATGTGAAGATAAATATATTGGAAGTGATAATACTCTTTAACAAATTATGTTAATACTGAGAGCAGTATATCTCTTATAATTAATTAAGATCTATATTCTATTTATTTTTGTTCATACTTTATTCATTTCTCTTTCTAAGAAACTTATTTAATACTGCTGTAACTTAAGTAATATAGACAAACTCTCTTTTATTAATAGATGCGGTAATATTTAAAATAATATTTTAATAAATTATCTATAATATAAAGCTCTGATTAAAATAGATTAGAGTAGTTTATAAAGTTGATATTATTCTATCGAGTATCTTAGATATTTAAGATAGAAATAGTAGATCTATCTTATCTAAGTATTTGAGATGAACTAATATTTAACTAATTAAGTTTGCAGATATTTCTACTTTCTTAATAGCGCGAAAAATGAGATTAATATTTAATTAATATATTATTTAAATCTGTATTATAATTATTAACTTATTAATCTTACTATTCTTATAAAATATTATAAGTTAACGTGAAATATTAAATATTATATTTCAGATTCTAATATAATCAGTATTAATAAGCAGTTTAATATCGAGATTATTAAATATTAAGACTAAGATTCGCAGCTTAAGTAGCTTATTCTAAATGCTTTGAAGATAGAATATAAAAGTAGCTAATTTACTAATCTTCTATTATTTATTAATGTCTTGAGTGATTAATAGTTTGATAATCTTAGATGTATAAAAAAGCTGAGTAAGCAACTTTTAATTAATAGTTAAACGGCCGAAATTAGAGTGAATAATTATTGTAAATAACTCTGAATTAATAATTTGATATATATTAACGCGGGTTTTAATATAATTAGATATACTCTTTGAATATTTCTCTTTTAACTGCGTTATAAGATTAATAATAGTTAAAAGTTATATAGAAGAAGTAGTCTTAGTAATATAAATATTAAAAGCTCTTAAATAGTTATAAAGCTGATTATCTGATAAAAATAACTCTTTATACTTTTGATAAGTAATATTAAAGTTAGTTATAATCTCTTTCTTCTTTATTTCTTGTGTCACTGAATAAGTGACGTTCCTATTTAGGATTAGCGTGTGAAGAAACTTATACTGCCTGCATCGAGCTAATTATTGTAGCTATAATATTAAAAATAGTATTATTAGAAAGATAACTCTTAGAACTATTTATTAGTACTATTTATAGAACTCTAACTTATATAATTAGTAAGATATAAGCTTTTAAATATTTGATGAGAGAAAACTTTAAATTTCTTTATTAAATATTCAAAAGCTTATATCTTACTGATTATATAAGCTAGAGTTCTATAAATAGTATTAATAAATAGTTCTAAGAGTTACCTTTCTAATAATACTATTTTTAGTATTATAGCTATGATAATTAGCTCGATGCAGGCAGTATAAGTTTCTTC
>JAABUK010009712.1_pt1 | contig 13066 bp, 9 predicted proteins | sample 5559141 | NCBI WGS metagenome assembly JAABUK01 (sample SAMN10711869, study PRJNA513367) | rock metagenome | isolation source: Antarctica rocks | place: Antarctica: Victoria Land, Pudding Butte nord | collected 2016-01-03
ATTCGTTCCCAGAGTTCATCCGGGATACGCCAGTCCCGGCGCACCGGAGGTCTGGCATCAACGCTGGCATTTGCGGATTTCTCGCTCATACAAACAGTTTACCATAGCCTATTAGGATAGGCTCTTAGAGGCTGTAGAGTAAGCCTGCGCCAAGACCAGATCGCCCCCCGCCCCCAACTCTGGGGGAGCCGGAGACCTACCCCGGCGCTCCGCGCCACCCCAAGTACTGACGCCCCGGAAGGTCCCGAAACGGAAAGGGTTAGGAAAGACATATAGGCCACTTGTCTACAGTGGCTTAATCCTTCCTTTAGGAAGGACCCTGCGAAGCGAAGAATGAGCGAAGCAAGGTGGTAGGTCTCCGGCTCCTCTATCCGCTGGCAGCACCTTTTCAGGTATAATAATGGCGCTATGATCCCCATTCGTTTGGAACTCAAGAATTTTATGTCCTACGGCGAGGACATCCCCGCGCTGGATTTTTCCGGGATGCACACGCTCTGCCTGTCCGGCGAGAATGGGCACGGCAAAAGTGCGCTGCTGGACGCGATCACCTGGGCACTCTGGGGCGAAAGCCGGGCGGGCAAGAACAAGCACGATGAACTGGTCCGCATCGGCGCGGACGAGATGAGCGTGCATTTTACGTTTGAAATGGACGGGCAGAAGTACCGGGCGGTCCGCAAGTATTCCAAGAAAGCGGTGGGGCGCATCTGGGAATTGCAGTCGGAGACAGAAGATCAAGGGCTGGGGACGGGCTGGCGGTCGCTGACGGGTAACAGCGCGGGGGAGACCGAAAAGGCCATTCAGAAGCTGCTTCGGATGTCTTATGACACGTTCCTGAACTCCGCCTATCTGCGGCAGGGGCAGGCCGATCAGTTTGTGCGGCAGACGCCCGCCAAGCGCAAAGAGATACTCGCCGACATTCTGGATTTGTCCCGCTACGACCAACTGGAAGCCAAAGCCCGCGAGCAGATGAAGGCCGCGCAGGCCGAGGCGACGGATTTGGAGCGCGACGTCAGCCTGATTGACGCCGAGCTGAAAGCCGAGCCGGAGCTGCGGGAACAGATTACCGCGCTGCAGGCACGGCTGGACGTTTTGCAGGCGCGGCAGGCCGAACTGCGGGCTGAATGGGATGCCTACACCGAGCGCAAAAATCAGCTTAAAGGTCAGAAGCAACTCGTGGATACGCTGACGGCGCAGATCACCACGCTGGACAGCGAGATCGGCGGGCTGGCCGAAGAGCTGGCCGGGCATCAGGGGGAAGCCGACCGGAGCCACGCCCTGCTGGCCCGGCGAGACGAAATCAGCCGCAGCTACGAGGCCTTGCTGGCAGCCCGTGCGCGTCTCACAAAGCTGGACGCCGATTTAGAGACCTTCCGGCGCGGGCAGCAGATGCTGGCGGCGGCGGACAAGGAATGGTCGGCGGCAGAAAACAAAATGCAGCTTTTGGTGCAGCAGGCCGTCGCTGATCACGAACAGGCGCGGGCTATTGTCAAGGATTATGATGTTCTGACACAGCGCCGGGCCGAAGTCGCCCCGCGTGTCGATGAAGCTGACCGCGAGGAAGCGGGCATTCCCGACGCCGAAGACGCGGCCAAAACCCTGCAAGAGTCGTTTGCCTCTCTGCGCGAAGAAAACGGCGGCCTGGAGTATCAGGTCACCGACTGGAACCGCAAGCTGACGGCTTTAGAAATTCAGCAGGGCATCTGCGATGTCTGCGCGGCCCCCCTGCCGCCCGCCAAAGTCGCTTCCGTGCAGGCGGACTATCTACGGGAGCGTGACGACGTCACGGCCCGGCAGAAAGAAGTCAAATCCGAGGCCGCCCGTGTTAAGCTGGAGCTAACTCGTGCCGAAGTGCACCTGAAAGACCTGCGGGCCAATCAGAGAGCCGCCCGCGAAGACCGCGACAAACTGGCACAACTTACGCAGTCGCTCTTTGTCATGGAAGAGCGGCGCAAAACGCTTCCTAACCTGCAAGCCGTCCGCGAAGACGCCGAGCGGGCGCTGGCGGCGGGCGAGTTCGCCCCTGAAGCGCGGGCCAAAATCGAGAAATACGAGACCGCGCTCCAAAAGTACAGCACCGTCGAAACCGACCACGCCGAAGTCAAGGCCGAGGCGGCGCTGTTAGAGCCGTCCGAGCGGCAGCAAATCGCGCTGGAACACGCGCAGGCAGCCTTGACTACGGCAGAGGCAGGCTTGACGCGAACGCACCGGTCCCTGACTCAGCGCCGGGCGAGCCGCGACACGGCTCAAACTCAATTATCCAGTCTGCCCGATGTCGGCCCGGAGCTAATCCGCCTGGAAGCACAGGGGCAGGCCATCCGCGATGGCGAGCGACAGCGGTCCGCCGAGGAGCAGGCGGTTCATCAGGAAATCGGACGGCGCGAGCAAACGCTGACCCGGCTGGACGAGCAGAAAGCGGTCCGTGAAGAGAAGTCCAAGCGCCTGAGCGACGCCAAATACACCGCCGAGGTGCATGGGCAGCTCACGCAGGCATTCGGCAAAAAGGGCGTGCAGGCGCTGATTATCGAGAACGCGATCCCGGAGCTGATGGAGGAAACCAACCGGCTGCTGGACCGTCTCACCGACGGCGGCCTGTCGCTGTATTTTGAGACCATCCGAGAATCCAAATCCAAAACCGCCGGGCCGATTGAAACGCTGGACATCAAGGTCAGTGACAATCTGGGCACGCGGCCCCTCGAAATGTACTCCGGCGGCGAAGGCTTCCGGGCGGCGTTCGCCCTCCGAATTGCCCTGTCCAAGCTGCTCTCCCGCCGCGCCGGGGCGAAGCTGCAAACGCTGATTATTGACGAAGGCTTCGGCTCGCAGGACGCCAAAGGCCGCGAAAAGCTGGTGGAGTGCCTGAACGCGATTAAAGATGACTTCGAGCGCATTATTGTTATTACGCACATTGACGAGTTAAAAGATGCCTTTGCGACGCGAGTCGAAATCACCAAGACGCCGACCGGGTCACAGATTACAGTCATGGAAGGGTCGGCAGGGTGACGCGCCCGATCCGCTGGCTTCTCGCCGCCGTTCTCGGCCTCGGAGTGCTGCTGGCCGTCAATTATCTGGGTCTGTGGTGGCTCGGCGCGACCCTGTTCACTGCCGACTCCTACTACGACGGCTGCGCCGCGCTTTTGACGCTGGCCCTGCCTGCGCTCTGCGCGGGCCTTGTCATTGGCGTTCTGACGCGCCATGAGGCGCTCACCGCCGGGGCTATTTTGTTTGCCCTGTTCTGCGCCGTCGGCTTCGTGCATCCGTTCTGGCGCATCCCGGAAGTCTCGACTCATTCGGCCCACTCCGGCGGGATGCACTACTTTTTACATAGCCCGCTCGTCGCCCTCGCCTTCGGCACGCTGGGAGCCTGGGGAGCCGGGCAGTTCGCCACCGGCCACTGGACGCTGGCTGACCGCGAGCCGGTTCAGCCACCGGGGTAGGGGAGACGCTATGAAGACAAACTATGCCGGGCATGACCGGCAGTACCAAAAACGCCGGGCGGCGGGAAAGCCGGGCTGGGCTGACGATGACGTGATTGCCGAGAACTCGGCGATTCTGGCCGACGTGTTTCAGTCGCCGCATTTTCCGCGCAAGGGCAGGCTGCTGGAAATGGGGTGCGGGGCGGGCGATATGACGCTCGGGCTGGCGGCGCTGGGCTACGCGGTGTCCGGGGTAGACATCTCTGCGGTGGCAGTGGAATGGGCGCGGGACAAGGCGCGGGAGCGCGGCCTGAGCGCCGACTTCCGCGTCGGTAGCGTCCTAGATTTGGCGGATTACGCCGACGATAGCTTTGATGTTGTGCTGGACGGCCACTGCCTGCACTGCATTATCGGGGCCGACCGGGCTGACTTTCTGGCTTCTGCGCGGCGCGTTCTGAAACCCGGCGGCGTGCTGCACATCAATACGATGTGCGGCGACCACCTCGCAAACCGCTTCCCGGAGCAGTTCGACCCGGAAAGCCGCTGTCAGATTATCAATGGCGTGGCACTGCGCTACACTGGACACGCGGAAGATATTGTAGCCGAAGTGCAGGCAGCGGGCCTAGAAATCATACAGTCCAAAGTCGTGCTGAGCGTCAGTGACAACGCCTCAGATATGCTGCTGATTGACGCCTGCCAGGCGGAATAGCAGCAAGTGCAGAGAGTAAAGCAGGTAAAGTGATGATATTTGTCGATGAAGTTGTGATTGATGTGAAGGCCGGGGACGGCGGCAATGGCTCGGTGTCGTTCCGGCGCGAGAAATATGTGCCCAATGGCGGGCCGAACGGCGGGGATGGGGGCAAGGGCGGCGACATTTATCTGGAAGCCGACTCCAATTTATCCACGCTCCTCGACTTCCGCTATCAGCGGCACTATGAGGCCCTGCGCGGCATTCATGGCACGAGCCGGGATATGCACGGCAGCAATGCAGGCGATGTGACCCTGAAAGTGCCGCTCGGCACGACGGCGACGGACGTAGAAACGGAGCGTGTTCTCGCGGACCTGACCAAGCACGGCGACCGGGCGATGGTGGCGCGGGGCGGCATCGGCGGGCGCGGCAACGCGCACTTCACCACGTCCACTAAGCAGGCCCCCAAGTTTGCTGAAAACGGCGAGCCGGGCGAAGAGCGGCAGGTGAAGCTAGAGCTGAAGCTGCTGGCGGATGTCGGCCTGATTGGCTACCCCAATGTTGGCAAAAGCACGCTGATTGCCGCGCTGTCCGCCGCCCGGCCCAAAATCGCCAACTACCCGTTCACCACGCTCGTGCCGAACCTCGGCGTCGTGCGCGTGGACGAGGAGCGAACGTTTGTGATTGCCGACATTCCCGGCCTGATTGAAGGCGCGAGCGAAGGCATCGGGCTGGGTCACCAGTTCCTGCGCCATGTGGAGCGAACGCGTCTGCTGTGCCATTTGATTGACGTGTCCGACACCACCGGGCGCGAACCGATGGACGACTACGCGATTATCAATCGCGAGCTGGCAAACTACAGTGACACGCTGGCGAAGCTGCCGCAGATTGTGGTGCTGAACAAAACAGACATTGCCGACCCCGAGATGGTGGAGCTGTTACGGGCGGAGCTTGCCGAGGAAGACATCCCCGTCTTCGCCATCTCCGCCGCCACCCGGCAGGGCCTGGAGCCGCTAGTGTACTTCCTGGCTGAACGGCTGGCCGAGATGCCCCTGCCGCCGCCGTTTGACGACGGTATTATGCGGATTACGGCCAATACCGTCAATGGCCGCCGTGTCACCGACCGCCGCTGGGAAGCCCGCTACGACGCCGCGACCGAGACCTATATCGTGGAAGGTCGGGGTATTGAGCGGCTGGTTGCTATGACGCAGCTTGAAAACGAAGACGCCGTGCATCGCCTGCATCGGACAATGGAAAAAAGCGGCATTATCAACAAGCTGCGTACCTTGGGAGCCGAGATGGGCGATAGTGTCCGTATCGGCAAAGCCGAGTTTGACTTCTTCGACGAGTATGCTGCCGACACGCCCGAAGACGGTGACGCCGCCGAGGTGGAGGCGGTAGGGACGCAGGTAGAGGACCCGGCACTGGAAGTGCCGGGCTAATAGTAAACGGAGAAAGTCGCTCCGCGACTCAGGAAAAGCGAACGATAACCCATCTTTAGTGTCGCAGACACTTTTCCTTTTGCTAATAGACCGGCACTTCCAGTGCCGGTCTCTGCGTTTGCCTATGGAAATCCCAATCAAAAAGCTGGTCATCAAAGTCGGGACCAGCACGCTCACACGCGGGGGCGGGCCGCCGGACACGGACTACATCGCGGACCTCGCCGCGCAGATTGCCGCGCAGCAGGCGGCAGGGTGCAGTGTGGTATTGGTGTCCTCCGGGGCCATTCGGGCGGGGATGGACCGGCTGAAACTGCCGGGCCGCCCGCGCTCTATCCCGCAGAAGCAGGCCGCCGCCGCCGTGGGGCAAGGGCTGCTGATGCACACCTACGCTCAGGCATTCGCCGCCCATGACATCCCCGCCGCCCAGATTTTGCTGACCCGCGAGGACCTGCGCGACCGCACCCGCTACCTCAATGCCCGCAATACGTTCCATGCCCTGCTCGGCCACCATGTCGTCCCGGTCGTCAACGAAAACGACACCGTGGCCGTGGACGAGATCAAGTTTGGCGACAATGACACGCTCGCGGCTCTGGTGGCTTCACTGATTGGGGCTGATGCCCTCTTATTGCTGTCCGATGTGGACGGGCTGTTTGACCGGGACCCGACCCAGTTCGCCGACGCAGTGCTTATCCCGGTGATTGAAACGATTGACCGGGCCACGGAGCAGCGGGCGGGCGGGGTAAAAACGGGGATGGGGACGGGGGGCATGACGACCAAAATCCAGGCCGCCAAAATCTGCGCCAACACGAATGTCACGATGCTGATTGCCAATGGCCGCCGCCCAGATGTCGTTCGGGACGCTTTGGCTGGGAAGTGCGGCACGCGCTTTGTGCCAAAAACCAACGGCCTACGCTCGCGGCAGCGGTGGATTGCCTACGGCGTCCTGCCACGCGGCACGGTGACGGTCAACGACGGCGCTCGTCAGCGCCTGCTGGCCGAAGGAAGCAGTCTGCTTCCGGCGGGCGTGACACACGTTTCCGGGCATTTCGAGGCGGGCGATTTAGTGCGCCTGACCGACAGCACCGGCGCGGCATTCGCGCAGGGCTTTGTGAACTACGGGCACGCGGCGCTGACCAAAATCATGGGTTGCCGCACTGACGACATTTTGCCGCTTCTTGGGGCTAAAGGAGCTGACGAGGTCATCCACCGGGACAATCTGGTGCTGGGGCTATGACCCTTCCCCGTCGCTTCGCGCCGACCCTCCCCTGTTAGGGTGAGGGTTAAGAATAAGACCAAACAAGAGGCCTCCGCTTTGCCATTGGGGGCCTTTTTGTTCTGATTCCTATTGTTCTCACCCTCACCCTAACAGGGGAGGGTCGGCGCGAAGCGACGGGGAGGGGTTACAGGTTCATGTGAACCTGTGGGCGCTCGATAATCTCCACGCTCTGGGCCTCGCGCCCGACTTCCTGCCCGTTCAAATACGTTACCAGATACCTCACCCGCTCCTTCCCGGCGACAGCGGCGGGGGCGTGGGGCTGCACTTTTTCCTCGTTTACCACAATTTTGCGGAGCCGCACCGTTAAAATCTGCGGCATCTTCTGGACATGAATCACGTCGCCGGGGTGCAGGCGGTTCAGGTTGACATTGGGGTTTGCCGTAATCAGCTCGCTCAGCGAAAGGTGGTTCTTGGCGGCGATACGTGAGCCGAGGTCACCGGGGCGGACAACATAGTTTTTGGCGGGCGGCGGCGTCCAGTAGTAAGTGGCGGCGGCTTCGGGAGTGGGCCGGAGCTTATCGGTGCTGATCGCCCGTTTTTCCACCGAGACGCGCTGCACGAACGTGGGCGCTCCCTGCGGCGGGGCGTCGGGCGGCTGATTGACCCAGTGGTCTTTGACCATCTGCAAGGTGCGCGTCGCATCGTCCGGGGTGGGCAGGCCCAGCGAAGGCACGCCGCTGACCAAAATCACCGAAGCATGGACTTTCAGAGTGAGCGCCTGCGCCAGCCGCGCCTGCACCGCCGCGTCCGGGTCCTGCGCCGCGCCTGCCGGGGCACGCTCCAGCCGCACTTTTTGCAGGCGGATCGGCTCGGTCCCGGCAAAGGCTGGCCCGAGCTTCGCCTGCTCCACGGCAGTAATCAGATGGTTCGCCGTCGCGGCATTGCGAAGCGTTCCCACTGGTCTGCCGTCTACAAAAACTGTCACGGGCTGGCCCAAATGGCGCAGGTAGAAAAACGCGCCACCGCCAATCACCAGCAGACCGGCGAGGCAGAGGGCCAGAGTCCGGTACAGGCGCACCTGACGAACCAGCGCGTCCGGGCCGGGCGGCGGGGGCGCTTGAGGCGGGGTAGTCGGCGAGTTAGTCATAGCATATTCCTAAAAAGCCAATTAATCTGAAAGCCAAAAAGGGCGCGGCAGTGCCGCGCCCCTGTGCCGAGAGGAGGCCGTTACCAGGGCCGGGTGCTGGCAACCTGCATCTTTTGTTTCGCCTGCGCCAGCGCAGTCTGAAGCTGAGTATCGTACTTCAGGTCATAAATCGCATTTGGGTTGTCCCGGAAGAACGTCGCCTCTTTACGCAGATTGGCGTCGGGGATCGTCACCGGCACATTGGGCAGGATGCCCTTGTGGTTGATGTCGTTCTTGTGGGCTGTATAGTAGTGCTGGGTCGTGATCGCCACGCCGGAGCCGTCGGGCAGGCCCATGATGGTCTGCACCAGGCCCTTACCGAAGGTCTTCTGGCCGACCAGCGTGCCGACGCCGGTGTCTTTGATCGCCCCGGAGACGATCTCGGCGGCACTGGCGCTGTCGCCGTTGACCAGCACCACGAGCGGCAGGCGCAGGTGGCCGGTGTGCTGGCCGGGGTCGACGTCCAGATGCTCCATCGTGTTCGCCGTCTCGCTTTTGTCTTTGATCCAGACAATCGGGCCGCCGGGGATAAACCGGCTGGCGATCATCTGTGCCTCGGTCAGCAGGCCGCCGGGGTTCTCGCGCAGGTCAAACACCAGCGAGCGCATCCCCTGCGCTTCCAGTCCGGTCAGCGCCTTGCCAAGCTGCTCGTCGCTCTCCTCGTTGAACACAGACAGCTTGACGTAGCCAATCTTATGCACCGGGTCAATCATCGACGACTGCACGACTTCCTGATGCACCAAAGCGCGGGTTATAGAAATCACCACTGGGCGCGGCGTTCCTTTGCGGAGCAGGGTCAGCGTGACCCGCGTGTCCGGCTCGCCCCGAATCAGCTTCACCACTTTGTCGGCGTCCATGTTCAGCGTAGATTTGCCATCTACTTTGAGAATAATATCGCCGCTAAGGACTTTCGCTTTAATGGCCGGGCCGCCGGGCAGGGGCTTGACGACATAAATCTGCTTGGCTTTGTTGGTCCCAAGCAAAGCGCCGATGCCGACAAACTGGCCCTGATTGTCCTGTTCCAGTGCCTTGTAGGCCGCCGGGTCCATGAAGCGGGTGTAGCGGTCATGGCACGCACCCATCAGGCCCCGGATGCCGTTGTAGGTCATCTGGCGGCTGTCAATTTCTTTGCCGTAGTAGCCCGCTTTCAGCGTCGTCAGCACATCGGCATAGGTCTGGAGCGGCGAATAATCGCCGTCCTGCCCGTGCGCCGCCGTCATCATCGCCTCAGACAATCGCTGAGGGATCAGTCCTACCACAGTGGTCAGAGAGTCGGCGTTATGCACCCGGCGCAGGTCATGAAATGTTACGCCGCCGATAAACGCGACGCCGAGCAGCCCCACCGTTCCTGCCGTTCGGCCCAGTATTCGTCCAATTCGCATGAGTTATTTCCTTACGCCTAAACTTAAATTGGGTTGGTCGGCACGCGGGCGACGCGGCCAGACAGGACGCCTAGGGCGCGGTCCAGCACATCGCTTCCGGGCGTGTCCGGGGCGGCGATGTCAGGCTTGATGCCCGTGCCGCCGAACTCAGTATGCCCAGCGGTCAGCAGCTTGCCGACGGTCATGGTGAAGCCCGCGCCGTCGCGCAGCATAATCAGCTTGACATCCGACGCATCGCCAAAGGTCTTTGTGCCGACCAGCTTTGCGCCGCCGCTTTGCAGGGCTGCCGCCAGCACCTCGGCGGTGTTCGCCGTGCCGCCGTTGACCAGAACCGCAATCGGGCAGGTCACTTTCGTGCCGGGAGTGACGGCGACCGTCTGGATTTTCTTGCCTTTGGTTTCCACGTAGCCCAGTGCCGGGGCCGAGGTCAGCCGGGCGGCAATCGCCGCGCCCGATTCCAGCAGGCCGCCGGGGCAGTCGCGCAGGTCAATCACCAGCCCTTTCGGGTCCGTGCCGAAGCCGGTGAGCGCCGCAGCGAACTCTTTGTCGGCATTGGTCGTAAACTGGTTGATTTTGATGTAGCCGATGCCGCCAGCCAGGCTCCGCGAGGTCACTGCCGGAACGGTCGTGACCGCTGTAGTGTCCAGAGTGACGGGAACGGGCTGGGCCGCCCCGGCGCGGGTGACGGTCAGCGCGATGCTTTTAGCAGAAGCGTCTTCCAGCTTCGTCTGCGCGTCAGCCAGGGACACCGAGCCGTCAATTCTCTTTTGCAGGGTCGTCACCAGTTTGTTGAACGACACGGGGTCATCCTGCAAAGCTTTCAAGGCTTTCGTCTGCGTGTAGACCCACTCGTCGTTATACACCCACTGGCCGTTGATTGTGGTAATCATGTCGCCTGGCTGAAGTCCCGCCTTCTCGGCAGGGCTGCCCGGCAGGGGGGCCACGACGGTCAACTGGTACTCGGTGTAGACAGGCAGGTCGGCGGTTTTGGCGTGGGGAATGCGCCGGACCGCGAGCGCTGCGCCGAGGCCGTGGTAGGTCCCCTGCGACTGTGCGTTCAGCTCGGTGACTTCACTGGCTTCCAGAAAGCGCGAGTCGGGGTCCTGCAAAGAAGCCACCATTGCGGCGGCGGCCCCATGCCCGAACTTAGCATCTGTGGGCAGCGAGTCGACGTAGTGACGCTTGACAAGCTGGTAGACCTGCTGAAACGTGACCGCCGGGCTGTCCGCGCCAAAATCGCCGGTGGCATCCGTATCGTCACCGGGGCCAGCAACTGCCCCGTTCTGGGCCACGGTAGCCGAAGATTTAGCGGAAGTCAGCGTCAGCGGGTTCTGTGCGGAGGCAGGCACTGCCGCCGCTGGCTGATAAAGATTATGGCCCTGGGGCCGAGGGACGAGGCGGGTTCCAGCGGCAAAGGCTCCCACGGTCAGTGCCCCGACGGCGAGAACTCCGGCGGCTCCGGTCGCGTTGATTTTCAACGAAATCTTTCCTATTCTGGCCCGCAGCGGGCAGGGTACAACCTGGTCTGAATGTTTCATTATACCACCCGCCCCGCCTGCCGTCAACGCGGCCCTTTGACAACGTCTTTTGCCGCGAAACAGGCGGTTTTGGGGTATTATAACTGTGGAATGCGTCTTTTGTTACGCAAAACCGCTGTGCCGTGTTCCCGACTTGCAGGAAGGACCGCAGAACGCAATTTATGGCCGAGCAAACCTTAACAGATACCCAGGCAGACGCTCCCAACACTTTTACACCTATGAGTTTTACAGACCACCGCGATGAGGCATTTGCCGACCTGCGCGACCGATTAGCCGCCGATGACGACGACGTTTCCCTGCCCACGCCCGAAACCGTCCCCTTGTCCGCCAACCAGATGAGGGTCACCGATAATCTGGAACAGCTTTTAGACATCCTGCCCCCGGACCTCCGTGCCGCCGTGGAGGCGGGCGATGTGTCCACGGGCCTGATTGAGATCATCATGGACCTCGGGCGCGATGCCGAGGCCCGCTTTGCCAACGGCAGTGTGGAATGGCTCCGGGAAGGCATCCCCGTCACGTCCGATGACATTGACTATGTCACCGCCCGCGTCGGCGCGTTCGGCAAAGACAATCGGGCGGGCATCGAGCGCACCCTGCATCGCATTTCCGGCATCCGCAACCGGCAGGGCCGCGTGGTCGGCCTCACCTGCCGCATTGGCCGAGCTGTCTACGGGACCATTGACATCATGCGCGATGTGGTCGAGTCCGGCAAGTCCATTCTGATGCTCGGACGGCCTGGACGCGGCAAGACCACCAAGCTGCGCGAAGTCGCCCGCGTCCTGTCCGACGAGTTCAAGAAGCGCGTCATCATTGTAGACACGTCCAACGAAATCGCCGGGGACGGGGACATCCCGCATCCCGCGATTGGCCGCGCCCGCCGAATGCAGGTCATTGAACCCGACTTACAGCACGCGGTCATGATTGAAGCCGTCGAAAACCATATGCCCGAGGTCGTCGTTATCGATGAAATCGGCGTGGAGCAGGAAGCGTTTGCCGCCCGCACCATCGCCGAGCGCGGCGTGCAGCTTGTCGGCACGGCCCACGGCAACTCGCTGGAAAACCTGCTGATGAACCCGACCCTGTCGGACCTCATTGGCGGCATTCAGGCCGTGACGCTGTCCGACGAAGAGGCCAAAAAGCGCGGCACGCAGAAGACGGTTCTGGAGCGCAAGGCCCCGCCAACCTTTGAAGTGATCATCGAGATCATGGAAGTGGACAAGCTCGCCATTCACCATGACGTGACCCGCACGGTGGACCGGATGCTGCGCGGCGGGCAGCCCCGCCCGGAAATCCGCGTCCGTAATGCTTCCGGGCAGGTGGAGATCATCCAGAAATCTGATCTGGAAGCCCCGCGCCCGCCGGACCGCGACCGGACGCCGAACCTGTTCGACGACGGCACACGCGGACGCGGCAACTTCGGCAGCAGCACGTCGTACCCGGCCCCAACCCGTGATTCGTCGCGGGAGGACTTGTCCGCCCCGGCTCCGGCGGCCCCCTCGCGGGTAGCCCCGCCGACGGCGGAGGGGGAGACGTTCACGCTGGACGCGGCCCCGCCAAAGCTGTCCAACGGCAAGCCGCTTCCGCAGACTCTGCGCGTCTTCCCTTATGGCGTCAGCCGAAGCCGTCTGGAGCGGGCCATTCGCACCTTGCGCGTTTCGGCGTTCATCTCGAAGGACGTCAAAGACAGCGACGTGATTATCGCTCTGAAGGCTAATTACCGCAAGGAACCCGCCAAGCTGCAAGAGGGCATCACGCGCAACTTGCCGACGTATGTGATCAAAAGCAACACGTATGTGCAAATTGAAAGCGTCCTGCGCGAAATCTTCCGTATGCCGCAGGAAGTCTCCGAAGAGGACATCGCTGTCTCGCAGATGGAAGAAGCCATTGAAGAGATTACGAACGACACCTCCGGCGGCCTGAACTCCTTAGAGCTTGCCCCGCAGAACTCGTTCCTGCGACGCTTGCAGCATCAAATCGCGGAGAACTACAAGATGGTCTCCGAGAGCATCGGGCAGGAGCCGAACCGGCGGGTGCGCGTGAGCCGGCCCTGAAGACCGGGGGCGAGACCGAGGGAATGAACCTCCGAGGGGGACAAGCCCCCTGGTATCCCCTCGCTTACGGTTGGTCGTCTGTGGTCGTAAACAAGAGCCGGAGATTTTCCTCTTCCGGCTGCTTGCCCTGGTTCTGGATATAGCGGGTCA
>JAABUK010009713.1_pt1 | contig 13066 bp, 5 predicted proteins | sample 5559141 | NCBI WGS metagenome assembly JAABUK01 (sample SAMN10711869, study PRJNA513367) | rock metagenome | isolation source: Antarctica rocks | place: Antarctica: Victoria Land, Pudding Butte nord | collected 2016-01-03
AGAGGGCGAGGAATATGGGGGCGGGTGGAGGTGGGGTAAGGCCAGTGATGGTACGGAGTGTGAGGTATTCGGAGGCAGAGGGTGAGGTATTCGGAGGCAGAGGGTGAGGTATTCGGAGGCAGAGGGTGAGGTATTCGGAGGCAGAGGGTGAGGTATTCGGAGGCAGAGGGTGAGGTATTCGGAGGCAGAGGGAGAGGCATGGTGGAGGGTATAGGACGGGGGAAGGGAGGACATTATGGACGGTAACTTAGACAAGAGTAACACGCGCAAAGGACCAACGAGGATTGAGAGGGAAAATAGTGAAACGTTGGACGTATGGAAACTGTCAGAATAGGCTGTCGAGATCTGTGGCTCCTCATCCCCATCGTACTTGGGTTTATCTTCAAGTGCAAACTGTGGTCACGGGTTGTCTTGGCGCCAAGGTATCCCTCCCGGGCCTCAGTGAAAGCTTGGGCAAGGGGATACAGAAACAACGAGGCTCATCCTCAAAGTGGAATGCTATTGCTACAGCCTCGAAAGGTTATTGCTTTTTCGAAGGTTCCCGCAAAGCTAAGTAAAGTACACGGAGAAAAAAAGGAAGTCTCTCTACTCGCCATTTCTGTAAACCACCACCTGTGAATGTGTATGAAAAGTACAGGAATTTGCAGTGTGCACAGGCAACGACCTTGTCGTCAGGATGCACGATCCCCTGGCAAGCTGCAGGCAGAACTCTCGAAATGCTATGCATTCTGCCCACGGAGGAAGGAAGAACAGTAGCAATGCACTTATCGACCGTCTCCCCCACCACAACTGCTGCGATAAACTCACAAACAGACACGCGCTCAAGGTTCGTTGCTGGTGACAGCTGGCTTGTCGAGAGCAGGTTTGGAGTCAGAGGCTCCGTCGGTGTTCTTGTTCTGGAAAGATCCCCGCCCGCCTCCCCGTCCTCCCCTACCACCTCGGTCGTCACCTCCTCTGCCTCGACCGCCACGGCCACGGAAACCACCCCTTCCGCCTCGCCCGCCGTCACTGTCACTCGCTCCTCCACTCTGGTAGCCTCCGCGAGGGTTAGTGTTTGCACCGCCACGGTTGCTGCCTTGCCATGTGCCCGCGCCACCTTGGCTCTCTCGATGGTGGAAGTTTCTGTTGCTGGGACGCTCCTCGAAGTATCGGATATTGACCATCTTAGGATCTTTATGCCTGTTCCTCCTCTCCGATGGTTGTCGTTCAAATGCAGCCTTACACTCTTCATAGTTGTCAAAGTTCACTACAAAGGCAGTGCCGGTTTTTCCAAATTTCGCAACAGATTTGATCTTTGACATGTCTTCTTCAGGAAACAACTCCCGGATTTGCTCTTCAGTTTCGGCATTCAAAATGTAGAGAGCTGTCGCTGGTTTCTTCTCAACGACTGGTGAAGGTGTAGGCTTAGGTGAATCTGCCGGCTTCTCTTGCGCAGGAGTCCCATTCGTATTTGCCGTAGTGGGTTTGTTGGCATTCTCCTTGCCTGGGAGGTTGACATTCGTGGTAGACGATTGAGGAGTCATAGGCTTAGTCTGGTTGGCTGGTGCCATAGGCGTAGCAGCAGGCGTTGTAGGAGCTGCAGGAGCAGGGGCAGGTGTGGGCTTCGCTGTTGCTGGACTAGGTTGGGGTCTTGATGCTTGGGCAGGCGGTTGAGGGAAAGGCTGGGTAGGTGCTGCAAAAGCTGGCCCACGATTCTGAGCTGGGCCTGTTGGAGCAGACGCAGGTGCACCGGGGATGGCCTGCGGTGGTAGGTTCTGCATCGGTACTGGCTGTGTAGATGGTGGCTTTCCAGTTGCAGCTGCAGCACCTCCACCACGATGGGCAAAATTGAACCCTTGAGCACGCATTTCCGTCCCAATTCGACCACCATCTACTTCCAGGACCAAGTAGCCAAAAGCTGCATCGGCAAGGTTGAAGTTCCACATGTTCTTGAACGCAATTTCGTCCACTTGGCCGACACCATTGGTGCCACCAACAGGTCCTCCAAAGGGATTTCCGCCGTTTGCCACGGTTGGCATTCGAGTGACAATATCGATGGCGTTCTCCAACAGTTGTTTTTGCGCGTCATTCTGCAGAATGGCCTGCTCAACCTCTGTTTTAACTGTTTCCCACACGTCGTAGAAGGAGGCCTTTGATGCAGCAAGCTTGCCGCGGTAGTGATCAAGAGTAGGATTGACACTAAACTCGTTGTAAGAGCTACCATAGCGGAAGTGAAGGCCGGCAGAAATTGAGAAATCTGCTTTCAAGGTGACCGAAAGCTGGTTGAGCATGCCCTCTCGGGCAGGTGAGGCATGGGTGATGAAGACTCGAGTTTCGGCGGAATCATAGACTCGATTTGCTGTGTCAACCAATTCACCCATTTGTAGTAATGTCGTCCACATGGTGCCCTGACCGCCAGCTATGGTGGTCTTACCCTCGCCATTGTCGAACAGCTTATGCATGACCACGGCACCACCAAGACCTAGCAGTCGCAGCTTGACACCGCCAACATCCAATAATCTTGAGCTGGCTTCGTCAATGATGTGTAATTTGTCGATCTTGTATTCTCCTGATCGGAATTTCTCCAGCACTCTCACATCTTCGCAAGCCCCCCACACTGTGTAGACAGGGACATCGAGATTTATTTGCTTGTTCAAGAGGAGTGGTAGCTCGGATAGCGGAAGGTTTTCGGCGCCAAATCGGCCTTTGATTGACTGATTTGGAGCAGTCTGGGCGATCTGTCGTTTTATGTTATCGTTGAGCAGCGGTGAGTATTGCGCAACGTGCTTGAGGGTTCTGTCAATCCCTTGTCAGATTTTTGTTACCGGTTGATCTTTATCCCAACTCACTTATCGGCTATTCGATCCAGTGAGCTCTCATCGTAGAACCCGAAGTCCCCAGTATGAAGGATGTAGTCTGCTTTGGCTGCTTTCGCTAGGTCGTTCAGGGATCGCAAATTGCCTGTCACGCATGAGCCTCACTAAACTCTGCTTGCCAGCAGTACGAAAATACCTCGAACATCAGCAACGCAAAGGACTCTAGTTGCGCCTGACTGGATCACGCGACCGTTATTTGGGAGAAGAGCCTGAGCACCTGGCACTGGTCCGCTTGAACCGTTTGGAAGGTATCCTTGGTTTTGAAATTGCGAGTGAGGCTGTTGAAGTTCGAAAGTCAGTGGAATTGCCACCGGAGCGATCTTCCGGTGCAAAATGATATGTAGAGAGATTGCAGAACAGTGGGAATGGAGGATTGCTATGCGAAACGGAAAGCGGACTTACAGAAGCCATTAAGGAAGCTGATTCCAGGCAGGGACAAGGTCAAGATTTTGAAGTTGGAAAGGCGCAAGAAATGCACGGAATAGACGCTCGAACGATGACTCTTCCAAGAGAGGAGGGAAGGTTGGTGGGAAAAGATATGAAGGACTTCTAACGGAAAACGTGAGGGTGGACTTGGATCTTTTGGCAGATGAAGCTTTCAAGATGCTTTCTCCAAAAAGTTTGACCTGCCAATGAGGACTAGCGCCACACGGATGATTTGGCTAGCAGACGCTGTTCTAGGTGAAAAGTAGCAGTGTAGTAGTGACAGCCATTGTTCATGTAGGTAGCAAACAACTACAAAAGACTGAGCTTTCAGGGTATTTGCAGTTTGTAAGGTCCGTTGGCACCAGACGCGCCAAATATCCCAAACGCAACCGTCAATTCATCCCCCACAAGAAGTGAGCCTCCACGATATGCCATATGACAATGATACAAGTCCGCTTAACAAAAGGAGACCTGTTTCCACCTAGCAGCATCAGAACAAATAAGCTTCACATCACCAACTATCGTGTCGAGCCGAGGATACTATCGACATCTTTCTGGTGCACGCCAGCACCACCTTCTGAGCACCGAGCTTTGGCCTTCAGGTCACTGCAGAGACTGTCAATATCAATCTCTCCGCTACGAAATCTCTCCATAGCTTGTAACCGGTCCCTGCATCCCGTGTCAGGATTTAATTCAGTACATAGAAGTGAGCCGACAAACCAAATCTTGTTGCAGGACATCATCTTTGTAGTGTCCTCGGCTTGGACAACGTCCTCAGTTCCCTCTTGTGCTGCCTCAACCTGCACCATAAGATCCTGCTTCGCTGGGCTCGGGGCTATGCCGTTGAAGTTATGCTCTGGACTTCCCAATTCTGGTAATGGGAAAGCATCGTTGAAGAAAGCGCCAAAGTCCTGTGAAGCAACCGCATCTTGTGATTCTCGGTAGTCACCAAACAATATCGGGTCGAATCCACCGCCGTTCTGGTGCGCAAACCAATTGAATGAATTGGAATCCAATCCGGGGGTGATGCCGGAGCCTGACGGATAAGTAAAACCGTTAGACGTGGACATCATACGCGGGACGGGAATCTTAGAATCGCCGCAGGCTGCGGCAAGCTTTTCGCAGAAAGACAGCTCACCTCCCAAATTACTCTGTGGCTGGTTCTCCTCACTGATTGTGTTGAGACCATAGTCCGTCACCTTTTGACCTGGCGAGCTCAGGCTTGGCTCAGGAGAGGTGCCAATTGATGAGCCATTCTGCTGTGGCTCATACGAAGAAGCAGGCGAGTTCGTGTTAGACATACTCGAATTGCTATACTGACGAACATTCGTACACGGGCTGTTGTGATCAGAGTTCTTCCGAGAAGCTTGGTTGGAATTATTAGCACCTTTCCGTGGAAAGTAGCCGGATGAAGCTTGACGACTGGCTTCTAGAATTGATGGGCTAAAAAGTCCGCTAAAGCTGTCGAAGCTGCCATTACTTGCAACATTTTGGTTGTTTCGAACTGGAGGAGAAGCAGTCAGAGCGCTCATAGGAGAATTGCCGGTGGATTCGTGACTTGGCGCAGGCGTTTTTAGACTCGAACCAGGCATGGAAGTTCGGCCAACAACAGCTGGCATGCCAGAATTGCTTGGTTTCGATGGAAGCGTTGATGATCTTGTAGGATTGTTGATAGTTTTGTTGTTTGAGTTGGAGTTGTTGGAAAAGTGGTTTGCGGGAGGATCTCCGAAGCGAGGAAACTCGAATTGAAAATCGTTGTTGTTCGAATTGAATGAATTTCGTGCTGCAGCGCCAGGAGCACTGGATCCAAGTGAAGGGCCGTTCTGGCCGCTGTTGCTGACCCAGGAAAGTCGCTTCCGATATTCCTTGAGTTCAATCTGAAGCCGCTCCACCTGAGCGCGGAGCAGGCCATTCTCATGGTTTGTGGTCTCCGATACCTTTTCGAGACCCTCAACCTTCGTCTCCAAATCTTTCAGATGTCTCTCCTTGCGTTCGCGGAAAGCTCGTTGGGCAGCCCGGTTTTGTGCTTTGCGCTTCTGCTAACAGTGAGGAAGAGCCAAATGTTTCGAACGGTGTGACTTACAGATGTGGGTTCAGCGGTCAGTGGCTTACGACCTGGCTTTTTGCCAGTGCCTCCTTCGCTCTCTCTTCTTTTTCCACCTCCCTCATCGTCATCCTCGTTGCCATCGATGCTTTTCCTCTTCTCGTGCAGATCATTTGAGCCACCTTGTGAACCCTCCCCTGGATAGTCACCAATGAATCGACCATTGCTGTCAAAATCGAACTGATCGTCGCCATCTGCGTCAAGATCGTAGCCAAGATATGGACTGTCGTCGACTTCGAGGAATTGACTGGGTGTTTCCGTCGTTTGAGCAGAGGTATTGAAGTAATCATTTGTACTATTCTGGTATCCATTTTGCTTTTCCGGCACATGACCATCCATCTCCTTGGCTGAAGGCTTGAGACCCATATTATTTGCTGATGCCTTGTTCAAGCCTGAAGGCTGATTTGAGCCAAGCGCAGCAACGAGCAGGTCCTGCTGGTTAGGCGACAAAGAGAACTGGGAATCGTATTGAGACATTGTCAAGTTGGTATAGTTGCTCAGATGAAGGTGCTAGGTGTTACGCGTGCTGAGGTGCTAAAGTCACTGTCGATAGAGTCTCATACGTAGGCCGCGGGACGAAAGGGTGAAAATGGCAGGTTGATTGCAACCCGTCAAAAGGTATGACGATATCAATCCGACGATGTCAGTCCGACACTGCCGTTGCCTGAGCACGAGTATCGAATTCCTCTGGATGTTGACCCACCCGTCAAATTTCTTATGATGTGAAGCTGGTGAGTTGGAGGCTGGAAGGCAGGTTTGTGGCGAGAAAGTAATGTAGTGCATATGGCGGGGCTGCCGCAACTGGTTGGGGAGCAATAAAGTGGAATCCAAAAAGCCACGAAATTCGATTGACAGGTACCTCACGGGAGGGAGTTCCATACGAGTACTCCGCACGAGCACGCAAGGGCAGGAGTCACAGTTAAAGCAGCATTGGATTTTTTGAGGAAGACTTTGCGGTGAGGAGGTTATTTGATTGGAGAAAGAGAGCCTAATAGCTCAGCAGGATTCCGAAATCCCTCCAATTTGAGCTTATAAATCAACGCAGATTGGTGCCAAGATGGGAAGCGTGTTTATGGGCCTCGACAGCCTTTCCTTAACAGCATGCTCTGGAACGTGTATGATCGTCTTAATGACGCAATGTTGCCTGGTATAGCTGAAGACGCGAGAATGTCTGACGCGCTGGGCATGAATCATTGCTTGCTGGTTCGACCTGAGTTCTACAAAGCATTGAAATGGTGATGGGAATGGGGATTAGTATCGCAACCAGTATCCGTAGATACAGTGCCTACGCAAAAGTATCTACCCGCCGAAATTTCGCGCCCCACCCACCGTTTTATTCACCACCATACATTTTACTACTACAAGACTAAAACAAATAGGTTATTTATGAGACCCGTTGCAAAATATTCACAAATAGCAGGTTTTGAGGCTGAGATACTTCTGAATTAGGCCTCTCAATACTAGTATTTAGTGTGCCAGTCTTTCTTCTTTCGGACGGCCTCTACCTGTTACAGTGGGTAACAGGCGCTATGACTGGGATAGCTGGAGAGTCAGAAATAGCTTGATTGGGCTAAGTATGGCTGGATTGATTAAGTTGTTGTTATTAATCTAAGTAAGGGCGGAGAAACATTAAATAAGAAAAGAGCGGTCACGTTAAGTCTTTGCCTGAGCTCTAAGACCGAATGTGATTAGATCTTGGCGTAAAAACAAGTCTTGACGCAAGATACAGTACTGTTAGAGCATCTCCAAAGCTCTAGCATTCTATTGAGTCTAGCGCCACTGCAGCTCACACAGATAACGCAGAAATAGAATTATAATAATTGCTTATTACAAAAAAGATTCACAATCTGTGAACAGTCTTCTTAAGAGTGATCTGTTTCTATTATCTTCTATAATCATTATCTAATTATCTATATTAATCTAGCGCATTAGCTGTTCTCAAGATTTAATATATAATATAGATTCATCAGCTTATCTGCGCTCTTATAGTTAAGAGCATTTTAGAGCTTCTTTATATATCTTTACAATCTACTAGATCTAAACTACGTAATAATTCGGTTCGATTCGATCTCAGACTATGTGAGACCGGACCATTCAGTCTTTAATCTCTAGATTTGAAAGATCAGATTGAATTGAATCAGATTCAATCTGATTCGATTTTCCAATTAAGCTGTTAAGAATATCAAGAAATATTTTTGCTAATCTAATTAGAAAGGAGCAAATATTATAGTGCAGAGATTTTAGATTTATAAGAAGAATAGATGTAGTTGTACTAATCATTATAATAATCAAAGATTTTTGTAAGCTAAGATATTTTGTAATATCTTTATTAGCTATATAATCTGCAACTAATTAACTTAGTAGTAACTATTCTAAGTATTATCTTTTCTCTCTCAGTCTTTTAATTAATTACATATTCTTACTTTAAATAATAATTCTCTTAGCATAAATTGCGCAATGATTTATATTTTAAATTATTAATTATGCTAATTATTATTATAATCTAGAAATAGAATAATTATATCTTTAAAAAGAGATACTAAATATATTTTTATAGATTTTTATATTGTATTAATTATAGAAGCTTATTATCTTTAGACTTAAGATCTAGTCTTATTAAAAGTAATTTCTCTTATTAATTTTTGAAATAATACTTTAAAAATAAGCAGCTTATTACTTTTTTAATAATATCTAATCTCTCTTAATATTTTTACTAAATATTTATTAATATATTTTTATATTATATTAATTATTATCATAACTTATTTTCTAATTTTGCATAATAAGTTCTTGAAAAGTTTGCAATCTTTTTATTATCTATCTTTAAGATCTTTCTAATAACTCTTTTAATACGAGATTTAAGATCTCTTTTATTATTTGATTTTCTAATAATACTCTTCTTAGAATCTGAAACTTTAACATCTATTTTTCTAAATTATTTTGTAGTAGTAGTAATAAGTCTTTTTCTCATTATTATCTTATCTTTCTTAGAGTGCGATTTCTTCTTGCAATTATTTCTAGTATTAGTTATTATTCTAGAACTAAGAAGCTGTATTTATTTAGTATTTTAAATTAAAGATATTTATTAACTTACTTAAACTTTATTATCTGCATCTATTATCTCTAATTTTAAGAAATAATTAACTGTAATTTTATAGTATTAAGATAGCTATTATTAAAATAAGTTAGTATTATAACAATAATTAGTACAAAAGATAAGTAGAATATAAGTAAAGTAAAATTTTCATTATTTTCTTACTTTTAATTTAGAAGATAAATATAAAAGTATAAAGATTAATGAATTCTAAATAATAGATTAAGATATTAATTGTACTAATTATTATTATAAGCAAAAGAGACTTATTAAAGTTAGTGTAACAGCTGAATAAAATTGTGTTATAGAAGAAAAAGTGAGTAGAATATAAATAGAAAAAGTAGAATAAAAGATTTAGTAAGATATATTAAATATTTGTTAAAATCTTAATATAAACAATACTGAATTTTAAAAAAAAGTGAATTAAAAAGTCTTAATATAGATTAGCTAGTATATATCTTAGTACTTTTTTATTATTCTCTTATAATATAAATATTTATTAATTTTTTAATCTTGATTATTACTAATTAGTATAATAATTAGTATATCTCATACTTCTATTAAGATATGTGCATAATATCTCTATACTAAAAGATAAAAAAGTCAGAGTTCTAATATTAAAATAGTGTAAAATAGCAGAAAATCAAGATAATATTGAAAATTCTATTAATCTTGAGAAGAGTAATACTAAAATGATAAATATTTTCAATTCTTATTCTATAAAATCTATAAAGATGATAGAAATATTAGTAATATAAGAGAATACTCACACTAAATAGAAAACACTTTATACTAATCTTTATCATAATTATCAGCTTATATTAGCTGTGAAATAAGAATCAAGTTATTCTTTACTACTTGCTCTTTTTTTTTTATTAATCTTTTAACAAAATTCTAATAGATATTTTAATATTTTAAGAGTGATACTAATTCTTTTATACTAATTATTATCATAATTCTAAAATACAGTTTTCAGATATAAAAAGTAAGACTGATATTAAGCTGAAAATATTATTTATATCTTAAGATATTAAAGCAGATCTGTAGTAAGTATTTATAATCTATAAGATCTTATAGTAGCTGATATATTAAAGAGCTGCAGTATATAATTAAAAAACTAATTAATCTTTTAATAATAATCGCGATAAGAAATGAAAGTTTGCTGAAAGTTACTTAACAAACTTAAATATTAAAAAGATGTGTTAGAGATATGAAGCTATAAGCTCTAATAAAAGATTAATATATATAGTTAATATTACTAATAGCAAAGCAAGATTAAGATTGAAGAAGAAATTATAATAATAAAATAAATAAGAGTATATAGATGAAGAAGAATAGAATACTTATTTTGTAATAGAGCTTTAGAACTTACAAATAAAGTAATAAGATATCTAATCTACTTATATTAATATTTATATTAATCTTAAATAGAATTGACGCAGAATAGAGTGAAAAGATAATTAAAAATAAAATAAAGATATTATTAGATTGTATTTAAGAAGAAGAGAAGAAATATATTATTAAGCATAAGAATTCAGACTTTAATAATATTAATAATAATATCTATTAAGCTGATATTAATAAATATAATGCAAAGAAACTTGCAAAAAACAATTTTGAAGAAGAAGATTATAGTTAGAATATTAATCTTCTTATTATTATTCAAGATTGCATTATTAAAGATAATCAAGTTTTTAATAATAATATAAAACGCGTTCTTATTACTGAAGAAGTTAAGATTACTGTAAATATAATTTAAGTCTGAAAAAGATATATAAATCTAAAGTTATTGTACTAATTATTATATTAAGATTATTAGTCTTCTTATTAAGAATATAATTAACAACTTTAGCTTTAAACTATTTAAGCGTGAATTCTATAATTAAATCAATCAGCTTTTGAAAATTGAGATAATACTAGTATCTTTGAATTTAATCTTTTATTTTGAGAAAAGAATAGAGACTAATAATGCAAAATACTAATTCTCAATTAATATTAATAATTATTAGATTGAGCAGTTAAAAGACAAGTTTATTAGATTATAATAATGATTATGATAATATAGATATTAACAGTTTTCTAGCAAACTATCACAAATCTCATCTATTTTTTAATAAGAAAATTTGAGATCTCTTATATTATATATAAGCTATGTAGAATAAGAAATAAGTTAATCTTTCTAAGTCTACTAAGTAATGATCTGATAATAGAGTCTATTATATTAAACATGAATTTGAAGTTTGTTTAAATTAGAAAGCTAATTATTAAAAGATTCTGAAAATGCTGATTATTGAAAAGACTTTATAAGAATGAATAAAGACTTATGTTTATAAGAAGAATCTAAATAATCTTATTTAGAATTATCTATTTTAGATAAATCTTTAAATAGAAATTAGATTTTTTAGTAAGCTAAAGCTTACTAAAATAATTCAGTATTAATTAATATAATAATTAGTATAATTAGTGCAATTAAAATTACTTGACATTAATAATCACTCTCTTTTATTATTATAATAATAAAATTATGAGATTTTTAAATATATTTTAATTTATTATTATAATTATAATAAAACTAATATTAGTACTAAATTTACTATATCTTAAGTATTATTATCTATAATTATTTAAGTATTTAATAAGTAGTCTTTCTAAATCTCTTATAGAATTCTGAGCTAATTATTATAATTATTAGTACAATTTATATTACAAGATCTATCTTCAAATACTTCTTAAGAATTTAATATTAGTGAGACTAATACTAGATTTTTATTTATTTCTTATATCTTTTCTTAAACTTATAATTCAAAATATTATAAGAATAAGTATATTCTCTTTAATAAAGCTTATTTAATAGAATGAGATTAATAATGAGCTACTATATTCTGACAGAAAAAGCATTCTAAGTTATAAATTCAATTTAATATTACTAAATTAAAGACTTCTATCTAAGAGCATCTACAGTTATATATATTACTTAGCAATAAATTGTTAGTAGTTTAATATAAGAGATATAAAGCAATTTTAATATATTCTTATATTAAGAATACTGAAACTTCTACTCTTACTTAATATTTTTAGACTAAAGAATGTAAAAAATAAGCTAAGAGATTAGATAAGTAAAATATTAATATATATTTTTAAAAAAAAGAGATATTTTCTTTATAATTATAATAATTATTAGAACAAAACTTACTATTTTCAGAAATTAGAAAAGATAATATTAGCTAATATTCAAGAATTTGATCAAGTATTATTTGATTAATAAACTGTTAGAATGATTGCAGCTTTATAACTATTATTTTATTTAGTAAAATATATTAAATTTAAGAAATAAATTCGCATAATCTCTTACACAATTATCTCATCTAAAATACTTACTTCTTATTAACTTTGAAACTCTTTAGAATAATAGACTAAGAAAACTTGTGAATCAATTCTCAGTTAAATTCTATTAAACATGATAATATTAATAGTATTTAATTACTGATAAAGTTCAAATAAGCTTATCTTTATAACTATTACTAAATAAGATTATATAATTAGAATAATGATTAGTACTATAACTAATATTATAATAGATATTTTATTAATGCTAACTAGAAATATATTAAAGTTCTTCTTAATTTGGAATATCTTCAGAATAAGTATAATAAAACTAATTTAGCTCAAATATTACTTGATACTCTTAAGCAATATAATATTACTAAAGAATAAGTTCTAATAATAATAAGTAATAATATAGCTAATAATAATAAGCTTGTAAAGCATCTTATTAATATTTTGAATATTTTGAGAGAAGAACTTAATATTTTATTATAAGTATCTTGTTTTTTACTTGTTATTTAACTAACTTTGAAGAATATTGTAATATATATTAAAATTAAATTATAAAATAATAAAATTATTATAGAGTGAAATGATAATTTCACTTAATATAAAAGATATTCTGATGCTTATAAGCAGGATAATATATTATAAACTTTGAAAAAAATACTTATTATCTAAATTATACTAATTTTTGTTCTAATCTTATTTATAGATTTGAGATCTTGCTATTTATATTAATACAAGTATATAATAATGTGAGAGATTTGCAGATACTTAGAATGATTATTGATAATCTCTTAATTTAATACAAGATATTGTTATAAGATGAAATTTAATATATTAAATATTTATGCGAGTTTAAAGTCTTAGAGATTTAATCAAGATCTTTATTTTAAGTAAATAAAGAATAAAAAATCTTACTTCTAAGAAATGAAAATATATTAATTATCTGATTGAATTATTATATTCTTTTTATCTATTTACTAATATTATAAAAAGTATAGATAATGATTTAATAATTCAGAAAGTATTTCAGATTTATAAGAAACTGTTTAATTATCTTGATAAATAGATGTCTAAATTATAGCAAAAGTGACTATTTTGAAAGATTGTATTATAAACAGTATTAAATAATAAAAAGTCAAAACTTCAATAATATTATCCCTTGTGTCACTGAATGGCATCTTCTCTACTTTGAGAATAGTGTTCCCGCGTTATAGCGTGGAAATTGGGTGCAGCCTTGGCATCAAGAACACCAAA
>JAABUK010009714.1_pt1 | contig 13065 bp, 10 predicted proteins | sample 5559141 | NCBI WGS metagenome assembly JAABUK01 (sample SAMN10711869, study PRJNA513367) | rock metagenome | isolation source: Antarctica rocks | place: Antarctica: Victoria Land, Pudding Butte nord | collected 2016-01-03
TGTACAAATATGCTTTTTTACATTTCTTCTTCTTGCATTCAAACTTTGTTCATTGATAACTATCTTCTGTGATGATTTATTTTATAGACAAAAGTTCTTTTCTTGATGTGACTGCATAAACATGAATTCTTTTCATGAATTAAATTTCTTCACATGAATAAGATAATCAGCATCGTCTCTCTTAAAATATGACATTCTTCAACATTTCATTAAGTTTAATTCTATGAAATTCTCTTTTGAGAAAAGCAGCTTTGATGAAACATTCATCATCATCAATGTATGCACAGACATTTATCTCAGAATCTGATCAGAGTAATATCATTTAGTTACAGTTAGAAATAATAAAATGTATTTTTAGTCTGTTTGACTTCATGTTTGTATATTTCTCAATCTTTGAATTCAAAAAAATATGTCAGCTTTGATGATATTAAAATTTCAGATCTCATCATGCAAGCAAAGAACTGCAAGATTAATTATTTCATAATACTTAACATCATGAAACTTTATACTACTTATACAACTATTTATTAATTAAATTTCTCAATGAACTGTGCAACAGCTGCAACAACTGAACAATAAATCATTATAATTACAACTCAGACTTTAATCTTTAATAATGATGATAACATCTTGATTACAATAATTGAAATTATTATAAAATGTATCATTTTGAGAATTCTATTGCTGCTTGCTCTTTGCTGCAGTTTAAGACAGCAGAAAAAGTGCTTTTATCATTCATCATAATTAATAACAAAGTTTGCAAAGTTTTTAAAATCATATGAATCATAAGAAGCATCAGATATTCAATGATAATCAAATTTGCAGAAAACTCAAGATTATTCTGAATCATCAGAAGCAGCTGATCTTGTTAAATCAGTGAAGATATCAAAATCATATGATCATTCTGAATTATTCAACTCATCAGAAGATCAAAAATATTGAGAATCATCAGAATCATCAGAATTATACATAATATCAATCATTCATATTAAATTTGTTCAGTTCTCTCAATATTTTTTAATAAATACATTCATTTTATTTCAGCACTTGTAAATTTGATAACTGTTACACATTGACAGTACTTTTAATATTTTCTTCACTGATTCAAATTCTTTGTATATAAATAGATATTATTGTTTATACTATCTTTTAAAATGATCATCTTTGCATATTTGTAACTACTAAGTCAAATGAAGTTGAAGTTCATGATCACTGTTGATTTATCAATTTGCATTTTCATTTAATTATTATTTTCTCTGTGATGATTGATTTTATAGACGAAAGTTCTTTACTTGATGTAACTGCATAAACATAAATTCTTGTTGCAAATTAAATTCTTTTACATGAATAAAATAATTAGCATCTTCTCTTTTAAAATATGATATTCTTTGACATTTCATTGAGTTTGATTCTATGAAATTCTCTTTTGAGAAAAGTAGCTTTGATGAAACGTTTGTTATCATCAATGCATGCAAAGACAGTTATCTCAAAATCTGATCAGACTAATATCAGTAACATCATTCAATCATGATTAAAAATAATAAAATGTATTCTTAGTCTGTTTGACTTCATGCTTGCATATTTCTCAATCTTCAAAATCAAGAGAACATGTCAGCTTTGATGATATCAAAATCTCAGATTTTATCATGCAAGCAAAGAACTGCAAGATTGATTATTTTGTAATGTTTAACATCATGAAATCTCATACTATTTATACAATTGTTTATCAGTTAGACTTCTTAACAAACTGTGCAACAGTCACAATAACTGAATAACAAGTTTTTATAATTACAACTCAGACTTCAGTCTTTAATAATGATGATAACATTTCAGCTATAATGATCAAAATTATTGTGAAATGTATCATTTTGAAAATTCTATTGCTGCTTACTTTTTGCTGCAGCTTAAGACAGCAGAAAAAGTGCTTCTATCATTCATCATGATTAATAGTGAAGTCTGCAAGATCTTTGAAATCATATGAATCATAAAAAGCATCAGATATTCAAGAACAATCAGATTTTCAAAGAGTTCAAGATTATTCTGAATCATCAGAGATAGTTGATTTCATTAAATCAGTAAAGATATCAGAATCATATGATCATTCTGAATCATTCAATTCATCAGAAGATCAGAAATATTGAGAATTATTTGAATCACATGAATCATCAGAATCATCAGAATTGACAGAATCAACAGAATCACAAGAATCACAAGAATTGCAAGAATCATGCAGAACTTCTGAAGTAGATGAATCGCGAGAATCACATGATTCGTCGAGTTTACATGGTTTGCAAGAAGTGCAAGAAGTGCAAGACATGCAAAGCGTGTAAAGCTTGCAAAGATCATAAAGAGTTCAGAATCTGCGAGAACAACGAGAATTTCTCTTTACCTGCTACTTTACTGATAGAGTCACGCTATACATCTTTCTTTACTGACATCAGATTCACGACGTGTGTAGACTTACTACATCTGCTTGCACAGCAAAGAATTGTACGAGTTAGATAAGCTTGTGATACACTCAGTCATTTCAAGTCAGACGCTGAGATGCTGCAATCAATCTTAATGAGCTTGCAATCAAGAACGCGATGCACACAGCTCAATTCATAGTTCTCAACGAGATTTTTCTTCGTTGACAACGTCTTTATCAAAGACTTGAAATGATCAGAATATGAGAAAATCTTCAAAGTTTACACGTAATTGAGAGAGTGAGTTTGAAGCTCAATCACAATGAAAGTAGATAAATTGTGTGAGTTCTTCTAGATCAGATTAATAAAAACAGATAATTCTGTGATTCATCTACTACACAGCATTGATATCTAGAATTTTGATCGCTTCAGATCTTCTTAGCTCAATGTCTATCTTTCATACAAAGTGAAATCATCAGTGATGTCTTGAGCTGTAGTTCGTGAAGTGATCTTTATCAACTTCACAAAGTGTACATATCTTTTAAGTGTATATATCATTTAAGAATATATATCTTTAAGAGAGTATACACTTACTGAATGTACATAAGTTTTAAGAATGTAGATGCGCAAGTTCAAAGAATACATAAAATTAGAAAGTGTGCACATTTAGAGACTTAGACACTATCTCATTGCTTTAATCAAAGACTGTGTCAGAGTGTCTCGTAGACTATCGTATTTAGAAAAACTTTGTGAACTTCGTTCACAACTGTTTCTCAGAAAATCAGAAATGAAGCGAGAAAAAGAGCGTCAGAAATGAAGTCTGAGAGAATCAGCAAGATAGAATAGAGACGATTCAGAAGCGAAGCAGAAAGTTCAGAGATATATTAGTTCTTGTTTTATAAAATCAGTTTCTTAATCAATCTTAGATAAAGACAGTTTTCTTCAATGAGTTGCATATTGTCACGTTCAAGTTATCTGAAAACATACAGTATGACTTACGCAGCAAAAGCAAAGACACAGCAGTTCATCAGAAGAAAATCAAATTTGATAAAAAAGACAGATCAGCTGACTTGATTGTGTCACGCAGATCTTGTTCTGATCATTGACACAAAAGATGAGCTAACTTTCTGTTGACTCAGCACAGTTAATGATGAGATAAGTGAAAGAAACATGTAAGAAGATGAAATTGAACAATTAACTTATCTTGTCAGCATGTGCGCAGAATTACGAAATCAGTTATCAAATGATCTGAGCTGAAGATCTTGAAAGCGTTTGATTGCGATCTCAATCACACGTACTGCACTTTTCGAAACTCTTCTTCAAAAGTCAGAAAGTCAGTGACTCTTGTTCAACTATGATCTATCAATTCAAAGATCATGTTTCATGAAGACTTTCATCTTCACTCTCTTAATGTCAAGTCTGCGTCAACGAGCTGATTTAAGATCTTTCTAGAAGAACTTTAAACAAAAAACGTTACTTCAGTTGAGCTGACAATGAAGAAGACAGAATTGTGAGTAATTTGAATAAATGTCGTCTACGAGTTCTTGAACTGATCATTTCTAGATTCATATCAGATGCTCGTCTCGTCTTTATCATCATTCAAGAAACTGTCATTATCTTTGAATTTGAAGTTAAGAAGAAAGTTGAACAATGAATCAAGATGAAACTGCTCAAATCTTCGAAGCTCGAAGAGAAAGCGAAGACAATGAAAGTGAAAGCAATAGAGACAAGAGACATTTACATTGAAAACTTTGTGTTCAAATATTAGCATATGCAGAAAGATTTAGAATTCTTGACATTCATTTTCGCTCTGTCTCATGATGATTCATTTATAGAAGAAAAATCAGAAATCAATCTCATTGCTTTTCAATTGCTTAAAATTGAAGCTATTCATATCTCTTTGTTTGTTGACGTTTCTGACATTCTTGTGACCGTTTTTATTCAAAATGTCTCAACGTCGAAGTCAAAATCTATCTCTAGATGACTCTCTCACTTTCTCTAGAGCATTCAAAAGACGTAGAAAATCGACGATTCAAGCTGAACAGTCGAAGATCACTAATCAAGCTGTTTCTTTCGCTCTCTCTGATCATCATTGTAGAGTAGCTTTCATTTCATTGAATGTAGATGAATTTCGATTGTCTTCATCTTCTGAGCTGTCTTCACTTTCTTGACGATCTGAATTTTCTTCACTAAGACGTTCATGATCTGATTCATTCTCATCATTGTCACGTTCTAGATATTGAGAAGATGAACTCAACATTTCTAAAGATAAAGCTGAAAGATCAATAGCTTTTTCAGCTGCAGAAGTTGCTGCGTGTGCAAAGCTTCAAAAAGAACAACAGAATTGAAATGATGCTGCTCAAAGATTGAGAGACAATAAAGCTCGTGAAGAGACTTTATGACAGGCAGAAATAGATGAGCATGATAAACAAGAGACTATACATTGTCGTTGTCTGAATCATCAGACTAGAAAGAAGACAGAGAAGTTGTTTATCTCTGAGCTTGAAGTTATGAACTTTGAAGATCGAGTTGATGATTTTATGCTGTCTATATCAGTCTGTCTTCATGTAAATCGAAGACTTGAATGATCTAGTCACATTGCTCAGATGCTGACTTCAAAGTTTCAGATTTGAAGCTTCAAAGAGATCTTAAATGAGACTATTAGAATCAATGATGATGATGTTAAGAGCTGAATTATTACTAATCGAATGATTGTCATCAAAGCTAATAGATCAAAAGTCACTTGAAAGCAGCAGTCTATTAATGACTTTAGTGAGTTAGAATGAGATAAGATCTTGCTCGCTTTGACTGAGAAGAGAGCTACTGACTATACAATCAAGATAAAGATTAACGCGAAGACTGAAAAGTTTACTCGTAAAAGATCTGCTGAGATTGTTTCTGAAGATTCTGACGCTGATGAAAGATTTCGTCAAAGATGCACTTGCATCGATCAGCTTCTGAATAGAGCTCAGATCAGATCAAGTACACTTGCTGACGTCGACAATTTTGATAGAGCATTGCTGAATCGCTGACAGTGCAATGATGAGCATTGTAGAAATCAGAATGACTTTTGTTTCGTGAATTTCGCAGGCAAGCACTATAATATGAATCACACTCAGTAGTCTCTATAAGATAAGATGATATCTAACGACGAAGCAAACGTCAGCATTGAATGATCTTCTATCTCTTTATATAACTTTTGAAGTGATAAACAGAGTTCTGTTATCTCGCTGTCTCGTTAATCAGATCTGCATGAGAAAAGACTGAATGTCAAAGCAGAGCGAGTGAAAAAGAAAGATTTTATGACGAGATTTACAAGATTCAATGAACAGCAAATGAAAATGCGAATGAGTGAGACAATGATTGATCAGATAGAACAGATGAACTTGCATCAGAAAGCTTCAGAATCTTATTTATCATCATCTCAGCAATCTTCTCTTTCACAGTGATTATCATGATAACAATCGTTTATTTATTCTTTCTATCAGTTGTCTTATCAGTCGTGACAGCAATCTTCACAGTCTTCTTCATGACAGCAGTTTCTACAGCTTTCTTCGTGACAACAGTCTTCACAGTCTATTCAGTGACAGCAATCTTCATCAGCTCAGTCTACTTTATCTTCTTCTTCTTCTTCTTCTTCTCTATCATCTCTATCATCTCAGTCTGCAATCGCAGCTCAGCGCTCAAGTTTCATCGAAGAATCAAAAAAGACGAAGAAGATATTTGATCAGTTCTTCGTCTGAAAGATAAGCAAGATCTCACGTCAAGTAATTAAACAAAAGCTCGCGAAGATGAGACTCATAGTGAATGCACAGATGTGATCTACAAATGATTTGAAAAATATGACAGACTCAACGTCTGATATATATCAAACTGCTATACAACTAGAAGTATCAGATGAAATGACTCGTGCATTTAAGAAAGATTTGAAGCTTTTCAAATTGATTTGACGTGAGATCAAGACTTTACTAGAACTGAGTCGTTAAATAGAATCAAATTTCTGATTTTCTACTTTCAATTCTCATTTCAAAGCTCTGATATCAGTTTCAAAGATGTAGTCTGAATGCTTGAAGTGCTGCTTTGAAAATCTATCACATCTGCTTCGTTCAACAGCGTAATGAAGAAATTCATCAAAAGTGTCTTCAAAATGAGATCATATCTTCTCAAAATGTCTACGAATTTATGTTTTTAATACGCTGAAAATGAGTTCTATGAGATTGTAATTCAACGAGTAGAGAGACAAATATTGTATCTGATATACATTCATATCAGTGATTGATTGTCAATTCAACGAGGCAAATAGCTTATTTGACATTCGTGTGAGATAATGAGTTCTTCTATGCAACTATTGCAATGAACACTTGCATTATTCATGATGATTACACTTCTCGAAGTCGAAAAGAAACTGCATAGAGATAGCAATTCATCTGCTAGTCATTGAAAGAAAGTCTCATCGTTGAATCAATTCTTGCAAATATTAATGCAGAAAAGATATTCATCTTTTGTATAAATTGAAAGAACACTTCAGCAATGCTCTCTAGTTCTAGAGACTTGATAGCGAGCTGATTAATCAACGAAAGCATAGATCTGATGACGTCAGCTTGTGATCTCATTGAATAAGAACTCATTCATGAACACGAGCTGCTCAACTGTCAAACGAAGCATGTTTGCTACTCAATTCAAACAAAGCTCATCGTTTTGTCTGACTTTTACACGTTGTTCTTTCTTAATACTTTAATCTCTTCTCTTCAGAATTCTTGATATCGTGAATTGATGCACGTTAATGCTTCACTTCTTTCATATGTATCAGATCATCTTTTTCTGCATGACTCACGACTGATCTTCAAGATAGACTATCAGATCATTTTCAGCGACTTTGAAAATCTTTCAAGAAGCATCTTTGAATTGAAATTGAGATCTAAAAGATGAGTTATACATAAAGAAATTCTCTTGAATATTGTATACAGTGACAGAGCAACAATGAATCTCTTCAGCAATTGCTCAAAAAGCTCAATGAAGTAGCAGAAAACGTAGTATTTTGAAGCAAAGACTTGCAGAAAGTGATCTTGACATAGCTGAAAGAACATCAGAAACGTCAATAAACAAAGAGATATGAATAGCTTCAATTTCAAGCAATTGAAAGATGATGAGATTGATTTCTGAAGTTCTTTTATAAACGAATCATCATGAAACAGAGCAAAAATGAATGTCAAGAATTCTAAATCTTTCTGCATACACTAATAGTTGTGCAAGAAGTAGTTCAAACTCTTATGAATCGCGATCATGCTTTGACATTGAATCTGCTCATTCTAGTAAGATTTGAAAGACGCTTATGCTTCTGCTCAGTCATTCTAATGCTAAAAGTTGACATATCTAACTCAAGAGATGAGCACTCGATTATAGTCATTGACGTGTTGCATCGACATGCATGTCATGTAACATGCTTTGAAACTTTAGCTAAGTCATGACAATTGACTTCTCTGTCTTTATTGAAGTTGCATCAGAGTGAAGAATGTCATACATGAAAGCACATGACAAGTCTAAGAACAACGCAGATATTTCAAAACTGAGTTTCATAACACAAGAAGACATCAATTTGAGCGAACGCAAATATCGAGATCAGGTTTGACCTTTCAGATACTTCTCACATCTGCTCAGTGTCATGACATACATTGCAATCATATTCATCATTTTTTTCATAGTCTGCATCATAGAAGATGAAGACTCAACTTTCGTCTCTTTTACGTTTCAAGAATCATTAACTTCAAGTGCAAAAGTGTAAAGCAATGTCTCACTTTGTTTTCAGTCTATCAAAATCAAGTTTTGATTAGAATCTAAGACGAAATTAATCGATTTGATGTTCATGTGAAATTTGTGAGTTGTGAAATGAGTGTGAGCAATAGCTGAAGTCATCTGAAAACATCATACTGCTTTGTTTCTCAACGCTAGACGTGCTTCAATAGTCTTAATGTTCTTGATCTGATCATCTAATTGTTCTCGATTTTTTGAACAATGATGAAGACATCTGCGAAAGAAATTATAATTGAGTGTTGAGCGAGCGAGAAAATGATTCAAATCTCATGATAATACACATCTTTTCAATGCTCAAAATCAGCACGAGACTCTAAAAACGTTTCAAAGTCAACATTTTCAAAAACATGAAGTGAGTCAGAGTCTGAAGAGCAGCGTACAATTGCAGTTCTATCTCTTTTCTCAAGATGATCAATCTGAACGAAACTTGAATAATCAACAATATAATAGACTTGCAGCTTCGCTTCTTTGCTTTGAAACAGACTGCTTATTGATAACAGTGACTTGATGTATTGCTTGTACAAGCTCTTGTGCAATATACATCATTAATTCTGTCGTTCTGCATTCTTGTAAATCTCAACTGTGACGTGCGAAGTCAAAATAGAAGAGTGCATCACGCACTGATTCTACACTTAACATATCGAGAAATAAAGCGCTTTGAGCATCGCAGCTCAATCAGAGAATGTTTCGCTTGCGTTCTTTGATGACAGATTATAGTAGCAATTTACAACATGACTTGAAAGACTCTGAGAAAGCTTTGAGTTCAGAGAATATCTGAAGATAAGAGATAAATCTTTGCTTTAAGCTTGTGCAAATACTTCGAACTTGCTATCATCATTTCAAATCAGATCAACCTCAATATTCATTCTGAAGAGAACGCGACATCAAACGAAATTGTAAATCGCAAGATCGACTGATATGTAGCAAAACATATGTAGCGAAGAAACAATGATTCTAAACGTCAACTCAAAACGTTGTTACAGTCAGATTCTATTGAACATGATATAACTGACAAAATTTGAAAGTAGCACGAAGTTCGTGATTCAATACATTTCATCAGATGAAAAGTCTGTAGTCTCATTGAGAAACAGATAAACGTCAATGCAGATACATCATGCTATCTTGCATATCACACTCAAGATGAAGAACGACTAATGTAAATAAATCTGTAATTAAATACAAATCTCACTGTATTGATTTTCTCAACATTATTCATGCTTTCTCACTCTTCTTTGTCTTTGATTACTACGCAGAATTCAATTTACTTCTCGACTTCTTCGTCTCAATCAATCGATCTCTTCACTCATTCATCTTCTACAGCGCTCTTCATTAGTTCTTCTTTCGTGTGAGAAAATATCTTTGTATCTCGACTAACATAAGCATGTTCTTCAACAACTTAATTGCAAAGTCTTTCGTCATATTATTCAACTTCATTGACGCGAATGTGACAGCTGCGCTGAGAAAAGAGCTATTGAAAGACGTAATGATGACAAGATTGTTGATACTTTTGACGAAAGTGAGAGAGTCAATGAGCATGAGCTTGTTGATGCAGAACTGAAGAATGACAGATTTCTGAGCAATTGTTGTTGTTGTTGTTGTTGTTGTTGTTGTCTGAGAGTTTCTTTACTGAAAGTAGCAATGAGTCTTGAAGAACTGTCATTGAGAGAGTACATGCAAGTAAAGAGCTTGAAGATTTGAGAACATGTGATCATGATAAATTCAACTTTCATATCTATATGATCTGATTGAATTAAAGCTTCGTTAAGCTTTTCAAGACAGTTAATTGTCATCACTAGAACTCTTTCTTCATGCGAAGTCACATCATCAATAGCGTTGAGAAGATTGAACAAGCTGATTTTCTTGTTTTTTCTATCTTTCTCGTTGTTCTTCGAAGCATTCTTAAGAATGTTGCTAAGTTCAACGTCAATTTTCGCGATCATGTCGTTGATTGATTTGATGAATTTTTCGTCTTCTTCTTGACGTTTAATCAGATCGACGCTGTTGATATCTTCAAGCAGAACTACACAGCATCAAGACAGTGAACTGAACATTATTTTCAAGTGTTTCTCTGTAAGAGTTTGATTCGCAAGCGAGATGCAGTAAATATCAAGGTCAAAAACGTCAGCGATGACTCAGACAAAACTGAATTTGTCAGTTTCAGAAGACTTTTGAAAACATCAGCAAGAGTAAAAGACATTTAATGATCTTTGAGATAGAATTATACTTACTTCATGAAACAGATACTCACAACGATAAGAAATATCGTGATCGACGTAGAGTGACTGAATGCAGATACTTTTTTATATTCTTCAGAACTTAAGTCTTCTCATCGTGATTCAAAATGATCATGTGCATAAATTTAAAAGATCATTGCAACTTTTTGTTACATATTGTGTTCTTCTCTATTCTCTTTACTTATTGATCTGCGTAAAACAGTAAGAATGATTTCGTTATTCAGATAGTGATTATGACAGTTCTTCATGAGATTTTTGATAGACTGAAACGAGCGTTTGATACAAATAAGTTGAATGCTCTCTGCTTCACGAAAATCACTATCTCTCATAATCTGTTTAACAAAGTGACTGAACTCAAAATATTGATCTTGATGCAAGAAAAAATGACAACACTTTGAAATTTCAATTACTAAAGTTGATGAGAGTGTTTGAATTCAGTTCATTCACTATCATGTTCAGATTATGAAAGTTTCAGACATGCTTCTGTTCAGTCTTGATCATCAAGCTACGTAAGTTAATGAATATCTTATGATCATCAAGTCACTTCATAATGTGATTATAGATGTCATCGTCAGAATCAATGCTGATGAAGCATGTAAAGTATTTCTCAAAGACAGCGTATACATGTTGATCAAGAAATTTTAGAGAAGTGAAGAGTTCAAAGATCAGAAGATCAATGAACACAATGATAGTGATATTGAAGTCTAGCACATATTAACTTTTAGCGTTCAACATAGCGAAATTCATCAGCACATCACATTCTCATTCATTATGCTCAGACACTGTTGTCATGTGCATGATATGCTCAAAGAGCTATCACTTGCACAGAATAACAACATACAGTAAAGACGTCGATGTAGAAATTGAAGACGTTTGAAAGCATGCACATGTAAGCATTTACATCACATTGATAGATCAGACAACTGAACTCTAAGAACAAAGAAATCAGTAGAACAGACGTGATGTGTTCAAATAATCTTGTCAGACTGTAAATGATCAAGATATCAACAAAATGCATTAAACAAATCAACAGTTTCAATCTTCAACCTTGCAACAAAGTTTAAGTTCAGTGCTCAAGAAGATAACATTCAGATTTCTAACTCTAGCTCGTTTCGCTGTCTTCTCAATGATGATGAAACATAGTTGTGACTCTTCTCAGTTCTAAATGACTCAGCAATGAAGAAAAACTTCTGATGCATGCATTCATGATTGATGAACAAGACTCAGATAAGTGATCAAGAGCTTTGAATTGTCTCATCTTAGATGACTGATAGTCTTGTGAGCAAGCTGCAATTGAGTAAAAGCAATGACTCACAGATGTCTCGTTGTATAAAGCAAAATACTTGTTCAACTATGTCTTGAGTTATTCTTCAAGTTAACTGAAGTGTTTTTGTTGCAGATTTCAATCAAACATTCAAGAGCACTTTCTTATTCTACTAAATTACACTCGATTACATCTTTTTCACATCATGATCACTTGTGTAGCTCGATCTTTTACTGTTTTAAATCTCAACGAGACTCTCAATTTTATCGACTTGAAGAACAGTCACGCAGTGTAAGTCATTCAATCTTTTTTATAGATGCTTCTGTGTAATAACAAGTTCATAGATACAATGAACTTCTTGATGACTTTCAACAGTCAGAAGTATCTGAAACACATATTCAAAGTCTTGTTGAGCTTTTCGTTCATCATAACGCTCACATCAAGCTTGAAATTCATCTTATTCATAATCACTTCAAAACTTCTTTCAACACAGTCATGCTGAGAATCAGTATTGAAAATTCTTGCAATTGTTGAATCAAAGCTACGACAGTCAACGCTGTTGATCTCAGCAAAATTCATGAGCACATATTTGCTCTTCACTCTACAGATGAGTTCGTTGCATATGAGTATCAAGATGACTCAATGCTCAATCTTTTTGTCATCAAGAAAGTCTTCTTCATCGAATTTATCTTGTACTTGATCAGAAACAATTTGTCATCTTTTATTAAATTTCAGATTCGTCTTGAGAGCGTGTCTGAGAGCATGTTTGAACTCATTCTCGATCAAGAAACTATAATGCTGAATGAGACTGCTGTTCATGACTGCTTTGCTTCTCAATAAACTGAATGAACATTTGAGTTCAAGAATGAGAAGTTGCGAGTACGTGCTGCTAACGAAACGCACGCAAAGAAGACTTCTGAAAATCATCAAGTATTTAACGTTGACAAGACTCAGTCAAAGCTGATCAGTGTCGCTGATCTCAAGAAAACTCTTGTGACAGTCAAGATTATCTCATGATGAGCTAGACTACTGTGATTTTTGAGAGCAAGAAACATTGTGAACAATTGCGCAGCAGTATTCAAAAGTCAGATGTTATCGCGATCATTCATTTAAATCTTTTGAGAATGAGTAAGTGATGACTTGAAAAACAGTGAAATCATCATCATTTTTAAATAACTTAATTGTTCTGAGTGACTCATTTAAAACGTGATAATCATATGCACTTTAGAACATGATGTGATGAAAAGTATCATCACGTCAAGTTATTAAATATATATTCTCAAGCTTTGAGCTTTGAGCTTTGCTTAAAGAGATTTCGATACTGATCTTGTAGTGAGACTCATATTCTAAA